>Ga0233356_1000059_pt1 | contig 38315 bp, 30 predicted proteins | sample GEONSFMMS_FD_180700 | JGI IMG/M metagenome (GOLD analysis project Ga0233356, IMG submission 180700) | Soil microbial communities from Shasta-Trinity National Forest, California, United States - GEON-SFM-MS | ecosystem: Environmental > Terrestrial > Soil > Temperate forest > Bulk soil | place...
GATCGTGCCGTTCGATTTTCGCCGGTGGAACGGTGCTTGCCGGATCGTCGCAGGCGCCGCAGGCGAACTGGTCGCTGGTCACGTCGAACGGCACGATCGTCGCCGTCGGACCTGCCGATTCGATCCGCGCCGCGCATCCGAACGCGCGCGTCATCGACGTGCACGGCACGACCGTCATGCCCGGCCTCACCGATGCCCACGGCCACCTCTATGGACTCGGGCTCTCGCTCGACACGGTCAACGTCGTCGGTGCGCCGTCGTACGCCGAGGTGATCGCGCGCGTGCGCGAGCGCGCCCAGCGCGCGGCGCCGGGTGACTGGATCCTCGGCCGCGGCTGGGATCAAAACCGCTGGCCCGACAAGCAGTTCCCGACCGCCGCACCGCTCGATGCCGCCGTCTCCGATCATCCGGTCTGGATTCGCCGCGTCGACGGACACGCCGGCATCGCCAACACCGCCGCCATGCGCGCGGCAGGAATCACCGCGGCCACGAAAGACCCCGAAGGCGGCCGGCTTCTCCGCGATGCCGCCGGCAATCCGACCGGCGTATTCATCGACGGCGCCATGCACTTGATCGATTCGAAAGTGCCGCCGCCATCCGCGGAGTTGCGCAAGTCGCGCGTCCTCGCTGCCGCTCAGAAGATCGCCGAGAACGGTCTCACCGAAATGCACGACGCCGGTGCGGAGCAGTCGACGATCACCGCCATCCAGCAGCTCATCGACGAACACAAGTTCCCCATCCGCGTCTACGTGATGCTCACCGACGAGGCGGCTCTGCTCGATGCCTGGCTGACGCACAAGCCGCTCATTGGCCACGGCGACCGCCTCACCGTCCGCTCCGTGAAGATGTACGCCGACGGAGCCCTCGGCAGCCGCGGTGCGGCCATGCTCGTGCCGTACAGCGACGATCCATCGAACACGGGCCTTGTCATCAGCCGTCCCGAGCACATGCTCGAAGTAGCCCGCCGCGCGCGCGCCGCCGGCTACCAAGCCAACACGCACGCCATCGGCGACCGCGGCGTCCGCAACGTGATCGACGCGTACGAGCAGGCCGGAGCTACACCTGCGGATCGCTTCCGCATCGAACACTTCCAGATCGTCGCGCCGTCCGACCTTCCCCGCCTCGCGCAGCACGGCATCATCGCCTCGATGCAGCCGACGCATGCGACGTCCGACATGCCGTGGGCGGAAGCGCGCGTCGGTCCCGACCGCATCAAAGGCGCCTACGCCTGGCGCACCGTCCTCAACTCCGGCGCCCGCCTCGCCCTCGGCTCCGACTTTCCGGTCGAGGACGTGAACCCGTTCTTCGGCCTCTACAGCGCCGTGACCCGCCAGGACCAGAAAGGCAATCCCCCCGGCGGCTGGTACCCCGATCAGAAGCTGACTCTCCCCGAAGCGATCCGCGGCTTCACCTCGGACGCCGCATTCGCCGCATTCGAGGAGTCATCGCGCGGGACCATCGAACCCGGCAAGCTCGCCGACCTGACGATCGTCGAAGGCGATCTCTACGCTGCCCCGCAGTCACAATTGTTCGCGACGAAGGTGCGTTACACGGTGGTGGGCGGGGAGATGGTTTTCACGGCGAAGTAGCCGCTACCGCTCGTGATCCTCAAAGTGAGTGAGCGCGCGGAACTCTTGGTACCGATCGTAAACATCGTTCAGCGTGATCTCGCGCAAGCGGTCGAGTGAGAACTTCTCGACGGTGAACGACGCCAGGACGCTGCCGAAGATGATGGCGCGGCGGAGATCGCGGTCGGTCACCTCGGCACGCGAGGCGAGATAGCCGAGGAAGCCGCCGGCGAAGGTGTCGCCGGCGCCCGTCGGATCGAAGACCGCTTCGAGCGGATACGCGGGCGCGGCGAAAACCGCGTCGTTCGTGATCATCATGACGCCGTACTCGCCGCGTTTGACGACCAGCGTCTTCGGCCCGAGGGCCAGGATCTGCCGCGCGCCCTTGATCAGGTTTGCTTCTTCCGTGTACTGCCGCACCTCGGCCTCATTGATGACGACGAGGTCGACCTCACGCAGGATGCGCGTCAGCGATTCCTTCGCCGTCGCAATCCACAGGTTCATCGTGTCGAGCGCCACGAGCCGCGGACGGCGGCACTGCTTCAGCACATCGAGTTGCAGATCGGGCTGGATGTTTGCGAGAAAAAGCACGTCCGGACTGCGATGCTTCTCGCTGAGATCCGGCTTGAAATCGGCGAAGACATTGAGCTGCGTGTCGCGCGTCTTGGCAACGTTCAGATCGAAACCATACTCGCCGCTCCAGAAGAACGTCTTCGCGCCAGCCACGCGCTGCAGGCCATCAAGATTGACGTTGCGTCCGCGGAAGATGGCCAGATCGTCATCCGTGAAATCGTCGCCGACCACGGCCACGAGATCGACCTCGGTGAAGAACGACGCCGCCACGGAAAAGTATGTCGCCGATCCGCCGAGGCATCGATCAACTTTTCCGAAAGGCGTCTGAATCGCGTCGAACGCGACGCTGCCAACCACGAGGATGCTCATGAATTCTCCTGAGGTATGTATTTGCCGATGATTGGCGCAAGCCTCCGCTTCGAGTCGGCGGTGATGGCGGATGGTTGCGTGATGATCGCGTACTGCAGCGCGTTGCCGCAGGCGCAGTCGCGCGTGCGGGTCGCGGTCGGGACGATCGAGTTTCGCAGGATCTTCTGCGCGGTCTCGGCGTTTTTTGCGAGGTAGGCCAGGACCGTTTCGACCGACACGTCTTCGTGCGACTCGTGCCAGCAGTCGTAATCGGTGACGAGGGCCATCGTGGCGTAGCAGATCTCGGCTTCGCGGGCCAGTTTCGCTTCCTGGAGGTTGGTCATGCCGATCACGTCGACATTCCACGAGCGGTAGAGGTGCGACTCGGCGCGCGTGGAAAACTGCGGGCCTTCCATGCAGAGGTAAACGCCGCCTTTGTGCACGCGCGCGCCCACCTCGCGCGCGGCTTCGCTCATCGTGAACGACGTGGCGGTGCAGATCGGATCGGCGAAGCCGACGTGCGCGACGATGCCGTCGCCGAAGAACGTGTCGGGACGATGGCGCGTGCGGTCGATGAACTGGTGCGGAAAAACGATGTCGGTCGGCGCGTACTCCTCTTTCATGGAGCCGACGGCGCTGGCTGAGAGGATGGTGTGGACGCCGAGGAGCTTGAAGCCGAAGACGTTCGCGCGATAGTTCAATTCGCTCGGCGAGAGGCGGTGGCCACGGCCGTGGCGGGAGAGAAAAGCCACGCGCACGCCGTCGATCTCGCCGATGACGTAGGCGTCTGAGGGATCGCCGAACGGCGTTTCGAGCTTGCGTTCTTCGAGAACGGTGAGGCCTTCCATTTGGTACAGGCCGGAGCCGCCGATGATGCCGATGCTTGCGGTTTCGTTCATTGCGGGGCGCACTTTACTATGTGGCACAGGAGCTCTCGTTGAACCACAGAGACACAGAGAGCACAGAGGTTTTTCTTCGTGTCCTTTGTGTCTTTGTGGTTCAGATCGGGACCAGCGCCGCCAGATCGGCGAGCTTCATGACCGGCTCGTCGCGGCGCTCGATGATGACGACGTCATCGCGATCGAGGTCCGCGAGCGCTTCCATCTCGTAGCCGCGCATGGATTGATCGCAGGCGCAGTCGTTCTCCGGCGTCACGTAGTTCGCGATCACGCCGCCGACGCGCATGCCGCGTTGCCCAACCTCATTAATGAGTCGTTTGCTCTCGGCGATGACGATGCGTTCCGGACGCGTGACGACGATGACTCGCGTGGAATCCGACCGCATCGCTTCTTCGAGCGCGTGCAGAGCGCGCGAGGCTCGGATCAGTTCCTCGCCGAGTGAGCCGGCGGGGATGAGTTCGCGGTAACGAAGGAGGATGCGCATGAACTCGCGGACCCACTCGCCCGCGGTAGCGGGGAGATCGATGAGTCGGAGAAAGTGTCCCGTGGGGGCGGTGTCGACGATGATCGCGGCCTGCGAGTCGTCGGCGATGAGATCGGCCAGTCGTGTGATGGCGAAGAGTTCGTCGGCGCCGGGCGGAGCGATCTCGACGAGCTTCTTCATAGCGTCCGCGTCGTAGGCGACAGTCATTCCGCCTGGGGTGATGGCGCCGATGGCGCGATCGATCTCTTCGCCGAGTGAATCGCGGAAGCGGCGCCATTTGGCGCGGGTATCGATCGTCTCGACGGTGAGATTTTTCAGCGGCGCTTCGTGCTCGAACACATCGCGCAACGTGTGCGCGGGATCGACGGAGATGACGGTGTAGTTTTTTTCGGGATGTTGCGCGGCGAGTTGAAGTGCGATCGATGCGGCGGATGTGGTTTTGCCAACGCCGCCTTTGCCGGCCAGGAAAGTGAGGCGGGCCAGTTGGAGATTGCCTGGGAACGCGGGCGTATCGCCCTCCGCTTTTTGCCCCAAGCGGGCGGGACGCCCGCGTTCCCAGGCGCTCCATCGCGAGATTGATTCGGCGGTATCGAGCGGCGCGCACGCGCGCGGCGCATCGACCACAGGTGCAAGCCGTTTGCGCGCGGTGTCATCGCGGCCCCGATCGCAATCGTCATCGACGACTGCGCGATTGAGGACTACGAACGGGACGTCGATTCCCTCCGCGCGTACGTCGCGAATGAGCCGCTCCGTCTGCTCGACCACCCATGGCTCCGACAACGTCACCGGTACGAATGCCGCGAGCGCGGAATTCGTGAGCAGATCATGGCGGCGATGCGCATCCGCTTCGAACTGATCGATGAACGCGTCCATCGCATCGCGGACGTCACGTCTTGTGAAATGCCGCACCATCCCGCGGTGCTTCGCCTGCATCGAGTCGAGCGCCTCGGCGAACTGGCGGAAGTGATCTGCCGAGGAGAGCATGCGCAGTGTGTGGCCGGTGGGGGCGGTGTCGACGACGATCGTGGCGTCGGGATTTTCTTCGGCCAACTCGCCGATGCGCATCCACGCCATCAACTCATCGACGCCGGGCAGCGACAGCTCGAAGAATCGCCGCAGTTCGCCTTTGTCGAGATACGTTCCGCGGTCGCCGAGCTCGAGGAAGCTTTCGAGATTGCGGTCGAGAAAGCGCCGATAGAGTGCCTTCGCATCCACCGCCTCGGTGCGCAACTCGCCGTGCAGGATGTCAGAGAGATTCGACGCCGGGTCGGTTGTGAACAGGATCACCGGCCGCGACTTCGCAAGGTGCAGCGCCGCCGCGATCGAGACCGTCGTCTTGCCGGCACCGCCTTTGCCGCCAATGAGAATTACGCGGCGGCCGGCGATCGTGTCGAACGCCGCCGCGAGCGTCACTGGCCGTATCCGGTGTAGATCCCGACGCCGCCGTCTTCGTCGTCACCGCCGCGCTGCTGCCGCGCCATCTCCTCGCGGCGCGCGCGGATGTCGCGCAGCGCCTGGAAGACCTGCGCCTCCTGCACCGCGTAGTCCTCTTCGTTGATGTCGCCGACCTCCAGCATCATCTGCAGCTCGATGAGCCGTTCCTTCCACGGCTGATCGTTGAGCAGCTCCTCGTTCGCCATCGTCTGGATCTGTTTCATGATCCAGTTGAAGCCCGCGATGGGGAGCTTCAGGGGAAGCATCAGGATGTCGTCGAGGAGGAACATGGGCGGCGCTACCGCTCCGCGCGCTCCAGCTTCAGGCGGATGTTCACGAAGTTGTATGGCGGCCACGGACCGGTGTAGAGGAACGAGAGCTTGTTCTCGTACTTCTTGGCGATGTCGGTGATCTGATCGTCGAAGGTCTTGGTCTTCTCGCGGTCGACCAGGAACGCTGCGTTGAGGATCATCTTGTCGCCGATCGGTTTGTTCGATCTTGAAGCGATGGCCGCGTCGCGCAGCGCTTCGTAAATTTCGCTGACGTACGCATCCGCTTTCGCCTGCAGCGCCGACTCGACCACGCGTCCGAGCTGCATGCGCGAGAAGTAGGTCGACGTCGACGTATTCGACTGGATCTCTTCCTTCAGCCGGCGGATCTCTTCGTTTTCGGTCTCGATCTCGTGGACCACCTGGTCCTTGTTCCAGTTCACCTTCAGGCCGAACTCGATCTTGCCGTCCATCTTCTGCAGCACGTCAGAGAGCGCGTCGTACGTCCCTTTGAGGAACTCCTTGATGTCGTTCTCGGTGCGGAAAACGGTGCCGAAACTCATCGGCAGCACGGTGAAATCCTTCATCACCAGCTCGTTCACGTGCTCGTGCGCCAGCGCGTTTTCACGCGTCGGATCGAAGACGATCAGCGGACAGTTGGAGACGACGGCCGCGAATTCTTTGTACGGAACGGTGTGGACCTTGTCGCCGCGGCTTCCGATACCGACCGGCCCGAAATCGCGCGGGATATCCGTCTTGATGATGCAGTAAACGTACTTGCCCTGTTCGGTGTCGGGCTGCTTCGCCTGCGCTTGATCTTCCATGTCGTTCGGGCCTCGGAGGATGGACGCGAAGCATACAATACAAGCCGTTTTGTCAGCCCGCCGGCTCGCCTCCCTCACCGAAAACTGGTTTCGCAAACACCAGCGCCCATTGCCGTGGCGCGCGGCGTACGACCCGTACGGCGTGTGGGTTTCTGAGGTGATGTTGCAGCAGACGAGGATGGAGGTCGTCCTCGGATACTACGAGCGTTTCATGACGCGTTTTCCGGACGTCGCCTCACTCGCCGCCGCGAGTTTCGATGAAGTCACCGCGGCGTGGTCGGGACTCGGTTACTACCGGCGTGCGCGGATGCTGCGCGATGGAGCGGTCGATGTGATGTCGCGCTTCGGCGGTGCGATCCCGGCGACGGTCGACGAGCTGATGACGATCGCGGGAATCGGCCGGTACACGGCTGGTGCGATTGCCTCGATCGCGCACGGACAACGCGCGCCGATCGTCGACGGGAACGTCGCGCGGATCGTGGCGCGGCTGTTCGCGATCGAGGCGCCGCTGGCATCTCCTGCGTTGATGCGCGAGGCGTGGTTGCGCGCGGAAGAGTTGGTGGCGTCTTCGAAATCGCCGCGCGATTTCAATCAGGGATTGATGGAGCTCGGCGCGCTGGTCTGCACGCCACGCAATCCATCCTGCGGTGCCTGTCCGCTGCGGCGACACTGCGGCGCGTTCGTCAGCAATCGCGTCGACGAACTGCCGCGGCCGAAGGCGAAAATGACCACGCGCGAGTTGCGCATCCCCCTGTATCTCGTCACCGATCGCACCGGCCGCGTGCTCATGCGGCGCGAATCGGGCCAGCTCATGCGCGGCATGTTCCACCTTCCGCACGGCGATACGACGCTGCTCACCGGTACGCCGCTGCGCGTCATCGCCGGCATCGCGCTGGGAACGTTCCGGCATACGGTAACGAACCGGCGGATTACATTCGAAGTCTTTGCGGTCGCGCACCGTCCGCGCGCGCGAGGCCGCGAGTACGCGTGGATCGATCCCGCGTCGCTCGCCGCCATCCCGCATCCGTCGTACGTGCGCAAAGCGTTACGGCTGGCCGGAATCGGCAAGTGACGGCTTGCTGTTCGCGGGAGGCATGAGATTTCCCGTCGCACTCGGCATTCTTGTCGCCGCCGCAACACTGCACGCGCAATCCCGCACCTTCACCATCACCAAAGGCGGCAACAACGTCGCGCAGTTTCACGCCGAGGATACGTACGACTCGTTCGATGGAAAGACGAGCGATGTGAATGGGACGATCGTCGCCGATCCTGCGAATCCCTCGACTGCGAGCGTGCAGATCAGCATCAACATCGATTCGCTCGACACCGGGGTCGGACTCCGCAACAAAGAGATGCGCGAGCGCTACCTCGAGACGACCAAGTTCGGCATGGCCACGTTCAAATCGGTTAGCGTGGCCGGTCCGGCCTCGATCGCGCCCAACCTGCCCGCCGACATCAACGTCACCGGCGACCTGACGCTGCACGGCGTCACGAAACGGATGACCATTCCCGTGCGCGTCGTGCTCATCCCCGACGGCCGCATTCACGCCACGACCGACTTCAAGATCCACATGCCCGACTTCGGCATCACCGTCCCGCACAACATCCTCGTGACGGTGAACGACGAAGTGCCGGTACACCTCGACGTCTGGGCGGGCGCGAAGTAAACGAGTTGTCCTCAGCCGCTACATTCAATGGCGTCGCGATTCGCTGACTGCCCACGCGACCCGCGGCACATTTCGCGAAGCTTTGGAGTGCGGTGGCGACCGAGCCACCGCTTTGGGAGTGAGGGGGAACGCGACGATCGCGCTGGCGTAGCGAGCATCACAGGACGCGGATCGTCACGATTCCACCACCCTCCCAAAGCGGTGGCCTTGCCACGCGCACTCCAAAGTGCTGCGCACGAAAACGACCGTTACATTTCGTGGAGGCTTCGCGGGCGATCGTTCGCTGACTACATGTGAATCCAGTCCGTGTGCACGAACGGCGTGTCCGGACCCTTGTCGTTGCGCTGGTACGTGTGTGAGCCGAAGTAATCGCGTTGCGCTTGAGTCAGATTCAGCGGCAGCTCGGCCGCGCGATACGCGTCGAAGTAGCTGAGGCTTGCCGACATCGCCGGGACCGCGATTCCGTTCGCCTGCGCGAAGGCGACCGTGCGGCGCCAGGCCGGCTGCAACTTCTGCATGTCGTCCGAGAACTCGTCGTCGAGCAGCAGGTTAGTGAGGTCCGCCTTGCGCTCGTAGGCGCGCATGATCGAGTCGAGGAAGCGCGCGCGGATGATGCAGCCGGCCTTCCAGATGCGCGCCATCTCGCGCATGTCGATCGACCAGTTCCATTCGCGCGAGCCGGCCTGAATCAGCGCCATTCCCTGCGCGTACGAGCAGATTTTCGAAACGTACAGCGCGTCGTGAACGTCGGCGATGAACTTCTTGCGGTCGGCGATGTCCGGTTTCTCGCCCGGCCCGGGCAGCACTTTCGACGCCGCCACGCGTTCGTCTTTCATCGACGACAACACGCGCGCATCGATCGCCGCGGCGATCGTGGGGATGGGAACGGTGAGATCGAGTGCGACCTGCGCCGTCCACTTGCCCGTTCCTTTTTGCCCGGCCTTGTCGAGCACCTTATCGACGAGCGGCGCACCGGTCTCCGGATCTTTGACGCGAAAAATGTGTGCGGTGATCTCGATCAGGAACGACTCCAGCGGACCGCGGTTCCATTCATCGAAAATCGCCGCCAGCTCCTCGGCATCCGCGCCGAGTCCTTTGCGCAGCATCTCGTACGCCTCGGCGATCAGCTCCATGTCGCCGTACTCGATTCCGTTGTGCACCATCTTCACGAAGTGCCCGGCGCCGTCGGGACCGACGTGCGTCACGCACGGTCCTGAGTCGCTCTTCGCCGCGATCGCTTCAAAGACCGGCTTGATGGCCTCCCACGATTCCTTCGAACCGCCCGGCATGAGCGACGGGCCGAAACGCGCGCCCTCCTCGCCGCCGGAGACGCCGGAGCCGACGAAGTGCAGCTTCTTCGCTTCGAGCTTCGCCGTCCGCTCCTGCGTATCTTTGAACCAGGAGTTGCCGCCGTCGATGACGACGTCGCCTTCGTCGAGGAGCGGGATGAGCTTGTCGATGGTCATATCCACCGGCGCGCCGGCTTTGATCATCATCACGATCCGGCGCGGCCGTTCGATGGCCTGCACCAGTTCTTCGAGCGACTTCGTCCCGGTGAATTTCTTGCCTGCATGTTTCGCGATGAACTTATCCGTGACCGTCGTCTCGCGATTCCAGACTGCGACGGGGAAGCCGTGCTCCTCGATATTGAGCGCGAGGTTCTCGCCCATCACCGCGAGGCCGATCACGCCGAATTGCGCTTGCGTCATTTCGTCACCTTTGTCAGAGCTTCATTCACAGTTTTAGCCAGCGTATCCAATCCCGCGTCGACATCGTCGCCGAGGTCGATGCTGACCGCGCGGCGTTTGCGGGAAGCCAGCGATTGGAAATCGCCGATGGCCTGCGCGCGCACGAGCACGCCGAACGTGAACTTCTCGTTCGGGATCGGCACGTCCGCATGCGCGCCGCCGGTGAGCTGCATGAAGACGCCGGTTGCCGGTCCGCCTTTGTGCAACTGGCCGGTCGAATGGAGGAAGCGCGGACCGTAGCCGGTGGTCGTGGCCACGTGCAGCTCGCGTCCGAGCGTTTCGCGAATCGCGGCGATGCGCTGATCGCGCTCCGGCGACTCGACGAAGTATTCGGTCAGCGCGATGTAGTCGCCCGGCTTCACGCTGCCGAGGAGCGCGCCGATCGCGGCGGTGTCATCGGGTTTGATCTGCGCCTGATCGACATGCATCGTGCCGCTGCTCTTGAACTCCTCCAGCAGCCGCTTGGTGTTGTCCTTCGACTCCTGCACATTCGGCTGATCGAATGCGTCGATGCCGAGGATCGCGCCGGCGACGGCGGTGGCGAACTCCCAGGTGAAGAAGATCTCGCCGATGTCGAGCGCCTCTTCGAGCACGAGATCGACGACGGGATGGCCGGCATCTGCGAGCGCCTTCAGCTTCGCGGTCATGTCCGAGTTGCGCATGCGTACGCAGACAAAGAGCCGGTCGTTGCCGTAGTCGCGCGGATCGAGCAGCGGCTCACCGGCGACAGGGAGGACGCCTTTGCCTTCCTTGCCGGTCGACTCGGCGATGAGTTGCTCGATCCAAAGGCCGAGCGTATCGAGCGGCGGGGGAGTGATGAGCGTCAGCTTGTCGCGGCCGCTCGTCGCTAGCGATCCGATGACCGTGCCGAGCATCGCTGCCGGATTTTTCTTCACGCCCGGAACCTGCGCGACGTGGCCGGCGTGTACGGCGCGATCGAGCAGCGTGGCCACGTCGACGCCCGCGATCGCCGCCGGCACCATGCCGAAGTACGACAGCGCCGAGTAGCGCCCGCCAATGTCCGGCTGGTTGATGAAAATGCGCCGGAAGTTGTCCGCCTTCGCATCCTTGCCGAGTTGCGTATCGGGATCGGTGACAGCCACGAAGTTTTCGCCGGCTTTATCGCCTTTGACCGACTTCACGCGATCGTAGAAGTAGCGATGAAACATCGCCGGCTCGGTCGTCGTACCGGACTTCGACGCGACGACGAACAGCGTCCGCGCCAGATCGAGCCGCGTCTCCAATCCGTGTACAGCCGCCGGCATCGTCGAGTCGAGCACGTTCAGCCTCGGGTATCCGCTCCGCGCGCCGAACAGCCGCCGCGTGACCTCGGAACACAGACTCGATCCGCCCATGCCGAGGACTACGACATCGTCGAAATCGCCCTTGATCGAGTCGGCAAACGCCATCAACTCCGGCGCCGCCTTCTTCAACTCCTCGGCCACGGTCAGCCAGCCGAGGGCGTTGGCGATGATCTTCTTGTGCGCGTCGTCGTTCTTCCACAGCGTCGCGTCTTTCTTCCAGATGCGCTCGACGAACTTCTCCTTCTCCACGCGCTGCGCGGCCTGATCGACCGTCGCTTGCGCAGCGCCGAGGTGGAGGGAAAGGCGCTTGCCGAGTCCGCGAATCGCTTCATCGCGGCGCGCTTCGATCGTCATCATCAGCGACGCAAACGACTCATCGAACGATTTCACGCCATCCTCGGTGAGCTTGCCGGTAATCGCCTTGAGGCTGAAGCCCTTCTCCTCGAACTTCCGCATCACCTCGCGCGCGGCGTCGAGATCCTGCTCCAACGTCATGGCCACGCGGCCGTGTTCTTTGAACGCCTTGTACGTCGCCGGCGGAACGGTGTTGACAGTGTCCGGGCCGATCAGCGACTCGATATAGAGCACGTCGCTGTACGCCGGATTCTTCGTCCCCGTCGACGCCCACAACGGCCGCTGCACGTTCGCGCCGTGATGCTTCAGCTTCTCCCAACGCTCTCCGGCGAAGGTCTGTTTGAAGAGCTGATAGGCGAGCTTTGCGTTCGAGATGGCGATCTTGCCGAAGAGCGAACGAATTTCGGCATCGTCGTTCTCCTTCAGCTTCGCCTCCATCTGTTTCTCAGCCAGCGCGTCAATGCGGCTGACGAAGAAACTGGCGACCGAGGCGATCTCGTTGATCGGCAGCCCCTGCGCAACGCGGCGCTCCAGGCCTCGCAGATACGCCTCCATCACCTGCGCGTAAACGTCGTTAGAGAAAATCAGGGTGATGTTGATGTTGATCCCGTTCGCGATCGATTCCTCGATGGCCGGGATCCCTTCCGGCGTGGCCGGAATCTTGATCATGACATTCGGTCGATTCAGCGTCGCGAACAGCCGCTTGGCCTCGGCGGCAGTACCCGCGGTGTCGCTCGCAAAAAGCGGTGAGACTTCGAGACTACAGAATCCATCGCCACCTTTGCACTTGTCGTAGATGGGACGAAAGACGTCCGCGGCGTTGCCGATGTCCTCGATGGTGATGGCGTCGTAAATCTCTTCGCGCGATTTGTTCTGCGCGGCCAGATTGCGCAACTGCTCGTCGTAATCGTCACTGCCGCCGATCGCTTTCTCGAAAATGGTCGGATTCGAAGTCAGCCCGCGCAGGTCGTCTTCATCGATCATCCGCTTCAACTCGCCGCTGGAAACGAGCCGCCGCTCCATCTGATCGAACCAGATGCTCTGCCCCGTTTTCGCCAGCTCAACAAGTGGATTGCTCATCAGGAACCTCCGAAGAGGAAGAGCATATCGCTACTGTTCGTCAACGCCGGCGCGCTTGATGGCGCGGGTGGCGATCCTGCCGATGAGGACGCTGACGATGATGGCGACGACACCGCCGGAGATGTAGACGATCTTCGTGATCGAGCTGGTTGACGTCGTCGCGGCTCTCGTCGCCGCGCTGCTGGCGAAGACGAAGGCTGCCGTCGCCGGGATGATGCCGAGGAAGGTGGCGAGGACGTAGCGCCAGAGGGGGATGGCGGTCAGCCCGAATGCGTAGTTGATGTAGGTGAAGGGGAAGACAACCGCGAGGCGAACGAGGAAGACGATCTTCATCCCTTCGTTTGCGATGGCGCGGTCGAGCGCGCGGAACTTGGCGTTGCTCTCCGTCATTTTCACGATCCGCTTGCGCATGACGGTGCGCGCGAGCAGGAACGCCAGCGTAGCGCCGATCGTCGCGCCGATAACGACGACGATCGTGCCGCCGACGAATCCGAAGATCGCGCCAGCGCCGAGGGTGAGGATCGAAGCCGGGATGAAGGCAACGACGCAGATGGCGTAGACGACGATGTAGACGACGTATCCGAGCGCGCCGAGGCCGCGGACGTAGGTTTGGAAGGTTCTCAGCCACGTGGCTACGGGCAGAACGCGGAAGAGGACGACGATTGCCGCGATGACGAGCAGGACGACGAAAATCTTTTTCACCACAGAGGCACAGAGTACACAGAGACAGACCTCTGTGCTCTTTGTGCCTCTGTGGTGAAATCGGCGGCAATGGCTTGATCACGCGGAGGCGCGGAGGGAGTCCCGTGTTTCTCCGCGTCCCCGCGTGAAAAAAACTCAGGAAAACAGATCGGTCTGCCGTCGAGTTGCCCCGCTCGCATACCCGAGGTGGTCGTAGGCGAGTTTGCTGGCCACGCGGCCGCGGGGGGTGCGTTGGAGGAAGCCGATCTGGATCAGGTAGGGTTCGTAGAGGTCTTCGATCGTCCCGCGGTCCTCGGCGATCGAGGAGGCCAGCGCGCCGACTCCGACCGGGCCGCCGCTGAAGCGTTCGATGATGGTGGTGAGGAGCTTGCGGTCGATTTCATCGAGGCCGAATTCGTCGACTTCGAGCATCTCCAGCGCGTCGCGCGCGATGGCCACGTCGATTTTTCCTTCGCGCTTGACCTCGGCGAAGTCGCGGACGCGGCGGAGGAGGCGGTTGGCGATGCGGGGCGTGCCGCGGGAGCGGCGGGCCATTTCGTGCGAGCCGTCGGCGGTGACTTCTATGTTCAGAATTTCAGATGAGCGGCGGACGATGATTTCGAGCGATTCGACGTCGTAGAAATCGAGACGGTGCACGATGCCGAAGCGGGCGCGCAGCGGTGCGCTGAGCAGGCCGGCGCGGGTGGTGGCGCCAATGAGGGTGAAGTGCGGGAGTTCGACTTTCAGCGTCCGTGCGGCCGGACCCTGGCCGATGACGATGTCGATAAAAAAGTCCTCCATGGCCGAGTAGAGGATTTCCTCGACCGGCGCGGGGAGGCGGTGGATCTCATCGATGAAGAGCGTATCGCCGGGCTGAAGATTCGTGAGAAGGGAAACGAGATCGCCCGTTTTCTCCAACGCCGGACCGGAAGTCGAGCGCATGGCCGCGTCCATTTCGTTGGCGATGATGTGAGCCAATGTTGTTTTGCCGAGGCCGGGAGGACCGAAAAGGAGGACGTGATCGAGCGTCTCGCGCCGTTTGCGCGCGGCTTCGATGGAGATGTTCAGATTCTCCTTGACCTTCTTTTGCCCGATGTAGTGATGCAACCGCCGCGGCCGCAAGGACAGCTCGACGGTCGCGTCATCTTCGACCGGAGTCGCGGAAAGGATTCGCTCGTCCGACATGACGGGAGTTTATCCGCAGATGACGCAGATGAACGCAGACAGGACTAGTAGAACATCCCCAACTGCAGCTTGGCGGCCTCGGACATCATGCTGCGGTCCCAGACGGGGTCGAAGACGACTTCGACTTCGGCTTCTTTCACGCCGGGGAGCGATTCGACTTTCGATTTCACGTCCGAGGCGAGGACCGGGCCCATGCCGCAGCCGGGGGCGGTGAGGGTCATCTTGATCTTGACGTTCTTCGCGCCGTCGGCCTCTTCCAGCTCGCAGAGGTAGACCAGGCCGAGGTCGACGATGTTGACGGGGATCTCGGGGTCGTAGCAGGTCTTGAGCTGGTCCCAGACCATCTCTTCGAGTTTTTCCGGCGCGACATCCTCGCCGGGCGCGAGCTCGGCGGGAGCGTTCTCGACCGGTTTGCCGATCGCTTCGACTTCGCGGCCGGAGACGCGGACCATCAGTCCGCGCTCGGTGATCAGCGTGTAGGAGCCGCCGAGGGATTGCGTGATCGTGGCGGTGGCGCCCTCGGGGAGGAGGACTTTCTCGCCGCTCGGGATCATCACGGCTTCGGCGTTTCGGGTCAGGGTTACTTCTTCGCGCATGTTCATTCGGTGCTTACCGTTTCCTTATCGCCTTCGAGCGCGCTGTTCAGCGTATGCCATGCAAGCGTTGCGCACTTTACGCGCGCCGGGAACTCCGACACTCCGGAGAACGCGGCCAGGCGTCCGAGTTCTGCCGTGCTGAGGCTGCCCGGTTCGCCGGTGACGAGCTTGTGGAAGACATCGAAGAGCTGGTGGGCCTCGGCGGTCGACTTACCTTTCACCGACGAGCTCATCACGGACGCGGATGCTTTCGAGATCGCGCAGCCGTTGCCGGTGAAGCCGATGTCTTTGATGGTGTCGCCGTCGACTTCGACGTAGACCTTGTAGTGATCGCCGCAAAGCGGGTTGTAGCCGTCGACTGCCTTCGTCGCGTTCGGCAGCTCGTGAAAGTTGCGGGGGTTTTTGTTGTGGTCGAGGATGACCTGCTGGTAGAGCTCGCGAAGATCGGACATTGCTATCGGAAGACCTCGATGACTTTGTGCAGGCCGGCCACGAGCGCATCGGCCTCGTCGCGGGTGTTGTACATCGCGAACGAGGCGCGGCCGGTGGCCGGCACGTTGAAGCGCAGCATCAGCGGCTGCGCACAGTGGTGGCCGGTGCGGACGGCGATCCCTTGTTCATCGAGGATCGTTCCGATGTCGTGCGGGTGAACGCCTTCGAGCACGAAGGAGATGACGCTGGCCTTCTCCGCCGCCGTGCCGATGATGCGCAGGCCGTCGATTTCGAGCAGGCGCTTCGTGGCGTAGTGGAGCAGATCCTGTTCGTGCGCGGCGATGGTGTCGATGCCGATAGCGGAGACGTAGTCGAGCGCGGCGGCCAGACCGATCACGCCTTCGATGTTCGGCGTGCCCGCCTCGAATTTGTAGGGGAGCGCGTTGTAGGTGGTCTTCTCGAAACTGACGGAGAGGATCATGTCGCCGCCGCCCTGCCAGGGCGGCATGGCGTCCAGGATCGACTCTTTGCCGTACAGCACGCCGGTGCCGGTCGGTCCGTAGACCTTGTGGGCGGAGAACGCGTAGAAGTCGCAGTCGAGGTCGCGCACGTCGACGTGAAGATGCGGCACACCCTGCGCGCCGTCGATGAGCGTGACCGCGCCGGCGGCGTGCGCGAGCGCGATCATTTTGCGGATCGGATTGATTGTTCCTAAAGCATTGGATGCGTGACCGAAGGAAACAATCTTCGTGCGATTCGTGAGGAGCTTCTCAAACTCGTCGAGCATCACCTCGCCGGAATCGTTCACCGGAGCGATGCGGAGCCGCGCGCCTTTTTCCTCGCACAGCATCTGCCACGGGACGATGTTGGAATGGTGCTCGATGGCGGTGATGACGATTTCATCGCCGGCTCCGACGTTCTTGCGGCCCCACGACTGCGCGACGAGATTGATGCCCTCGGTCGTGCCGCGCGTGAAGACGATTTCCTTTTCGTCGCGCGCGTTGATGAAGCGCTTCACGGTCGTGCGCGCTTTTTCATACGAGTCGGTGGCGGTTTCGCTGAGGTAATGGACGCCGCGATGGACGTTCGCATTTTCCTCGGTGTAGTAACGGACGATGCGATCGATAACCTGCCGCGGCTTCTGGGTGGTGGCGGCGTTGTCGAGATAGACGAGCGGCCGTCCGCCGCGAACGGGCTGGGTGAGGATGGGGAAGTCGCGCCTGATGCGATCAGGGACGAGGGACGAGGGACGAGGGAGAGTCGGGGCAGCGGCGGTCATCGCGATTCACTCCTGCGCTCGGGAAGACGGCGCGGCATGCGGCTGAACAGCGCGCGCCCGGCGTTTTCGCGGACGACGTCCACCTTCATCCGCTCGACGATCTCGCTTGCGAACGCGTACACGAGCAGGTTGCGCGCTTCCTCGGCGCCGATGCCGCGGGCGCGAAGGTAGAAGAGCGCTTCCTCGTCCAGCTGGCCAATCGTCGAGCCGTGATTGCACTTCACGTCGTCGTTGTGAATCTCGAGCGACGGCTTCGAATCGATGACGGCGGACTCGGACAACAGCAGGTTCTTGTTGGTCTGCCGCGAGTTCGTCTTCACCGCGTCCGGCTCGACGATGATGCGGCCGTCGAAGATGCCGCGCGCGTTTTCGTCGAGGATGCCTTTGAAGAGTTCCACGCTGTCGCAGTGCGGCGCGACATGATCAATGACGGTGTGATTATCGACGTGCTGCTTGCCGGAGAGGACGAACAGACCTTCCATCGACAAGCTCGCGCCCTCGCCGGTGAGCGCGGCGTTGATCTCGTTGCGAACGAGCCCGCCGCCGGTGGCGATCGTGCGCGAGGTCACGTTCGACGAGCGCTCCTGGTGGATCTGCACGGTGCCGATATGAAAGGCATCGAGCGATTCATTTTCGAACTTGTAGTGATCGACCACAGCGCCGTCGCCGGCCACGATCTCGGTGACGGTGTTGGTGAAGTACGTCCCCTTGCCGAAGAACGATTCGACCACGGTGATCTGGCTTCCGCGGCCGGCCACGATCAGGTTCCTGTTGTGCGAAACCACCCGATGATCCGGAGCGCCGCTGCCGAGGTAGAAGATATGGATGAATCCTTCCACGACGGTGCCGGGCGCGATCTCGATGAACCCGCCGTCGCGCCACATCGCGGTGTTCAGCGCGGTCAGCGCGTGTTTCTCGTAGTCGGCATAGCGCGCGAAATGCTGCGTGAACGATTCGCTCTCCATCGCTTCGCGAATTGGCATGACGCGAATTCCGGGATGCTCGTTCGCCAGCGTGGCGCGGTTCGCGTAAAGCGCGCCGTTGAGGAACATAAGCTCAGCCACTGGTTTATCGCCAAATGGCGAAGCGAACGTTTTGTCATCGGGCAGACGCTCGTCGGTTTTCCAATCGATGTTTGCCAGCGATGCCAGCGAGGTGTACTTCCAATCCTCGGAACGCGTTGTCGGCCAGCCGAGAATGTTGAAGCGCTCAGCGGCTTGCTCGCGGATGCGGCGGACGCGCTCCGGCTCGCCGTCGATGTGAATCGGCGCAGCCGTGAAGCGTTCTTCGAGAACACTGGTCATCGCGCGGCCGCTACCTCTTCTTCAATCCACTCGTAACCCTTTTGCTCGAGCTCTTCGGCCAGCTCTTTCCCACCGGACTTCACGATCCTGCCGTCGGCGAGGACGTGAACGAAATCCGGCACGAGGTACTTCAACAGTCGCTGGTAATGCGTGATGACGAGCACCGAGTGCTTTTCGCTGGCGAGCGCGTTCACGCCCTCGGCCACGATGCGCAACGCGTCGATGTCGAGGCCGGAATCGGTTTCGTCGAGAATGGCCAGCTTCGGATCGAGCACGGCCATCTGGAAAATCTCGTTGCGCTTTTTCTCGCCGCCGGAGAAGCCTTCATTGACCGAACGGTTCATGAACGCTTCATCGAGTTCGACGAGCTTCATCTTTTCGCGCGCGAGCTGCAGGAACTCCATGGCATCGAGCTCCTCCTGCCCCTGATGTTTGCGCACCGAGTTGAGCGCGGCCTTGAGGAAGTAGATGTTGTTCACGCCGGGAATCTCGACCGGGTACTGCATGGCCAGGAAGACTCCCTCGCGGGCGCGCTCCTCGGCCGGTAGCGCGAGCAGATCCTTGCCTTGATACGTCACCGTTCCCGAAGTCGCAACGTACTTGGGACGTCCGGCGAGAACATTCGCCAGCGTCGATTTTCCGGAGCCGTTCGGCCCCATGATCGCGTGCACCTCACCAGTACCGACGTGCAGCGTCAGCCCCTTGAGGATTTCCTTGCCGTCGATTCCGGCGTGCAGGTTGTTGATTTCGAGCATTAACCGACTGCCCCTTCCAATGACACTCCCAAAAGCTTCGTCGCTTCGACCGCGAACTCCATCGGCAACTCTTTGAACACTTCGCGGCAGAAGCCGTTCACGATCATCGATACGGCATCCTCGGCGGAAATCCCGCGCTGCTGACAGTAGAAGAGCTGGTCTTCGCCGATCTTCGACGTCGACGCCTCGTGCTCCATCTTCGCGGTGGAGTTGCGGACTTCGATGTACGGGAACGTGTGTGCGCCGCATTTGTCGCCGAGGAGCAGCGAGTCGCACTGCGAGTAATTGCGGGCTCCCTCGGCGGACTTCATGATCTTCACTTCGCCGCGGTAAGTTTGCTGGCCGTGGCCGGCCGAGATGCCTTTCGACACGATCGTCGAGCGGGTGTTCTTGCCGAGGTGAATCATCTTCGTGCCGGTGTCAGCCTGCTGGCGATGATTCGTGAGCGCGACCGAATAGAACTCGCCGATCGAGTTGTCGCCCTGCAGGATGCAGCTCGGGTACTTCCAGGTGATGGCGGAGCCGGTCTCCACCTGCGTCCACGACAGCTTGGCGTTCTTGAACGCCTTGCCGCGCTTGGTGACGAAGTTGTAGATGCCGCCGCGGCCTTCTTTGTCTCCGGGATACCAGTTTTGCACCGTCGAATACTTGATCGAGGCGTTGTCGAGCGCGACCAGCTCGACGACCGCGGCGTGGAGCTGGTTCTCGTCGCGCATCGGCGCGGTGCAGCCCTCGAGATAACTGACGGTCGCCCCTTCGTCGGCGACGATCAGTGTCCGTTCGAACTGGCCGGTGTTCGCCGAGTTGATGCGGAAGTAGGTGGACAGCTCCATCGGGCAGCGGACGCCTTTCGGGATGTAGCAGAACGACCCATCGGTGAAGACGGCGGCGTTCAGCGTGGCGAAGAAGTTGTCCGTGTACGGGACGACGCTGCCGAGATACTTGCGGACGAGGTCTGGGTGGTTCTGAACGGCGTCCGAGAACGAGCAGAAGATGACGCCGACCTTGGCCAGCTCAGTACGGAAGGTCGTGGCCACGGAGACGGAGTCGAACACCGCGTCGACCGCAACGTTCGAGAGCCGCTTCTGCTCTTCGAGCGAGATGCCGAGCTTGGCGAAGGTCGCGCGCAACTCGGGATCGACTTCATCGAGCGAGTTGAGTTTCTTCTTCTGTTTCGGAGCCGAGTAGTACGACGTGGCCTGATAGTCGATGGGGCCATATTTGATGTTGGCCCACGTAGGCTCCTTCATCGTCAGCCAGTGGCGGAAGGCCTTGAGGCGGAACTCCAGCATCCACTCGGGCTCGTTTTTCTTCGCCGAGATGAGGCGGATGATGTCTTCGTTCAGGCCGGGCGGCGCCTGATCGGCTTCGATGTCGGTGATGAAGCCGTACTTGTACTCCTGGCTGGCAATCTGTTCGATCGTGCTGCTCATAGTGAATTCATCCTGAGCGCGGGCGTCTCTGCGACGCGCGCAACCGGCATCACGCCGCGGGTGAGGTCGCCGAGCGTGACCTGCTCGAACGCTCCTTTGACCGCACGGTTGATGCCGAACATGAAGCGGCGCGACGGACAGGCCACGCGAATCGCGCATGCCGCGTGACCCTGATCATCTGTCGTCTCGCATTCGACGAGATCCCACGGACCTTCGAGCGCTTCGATGAGCTGGCCGAGGGTGACCGTCTCCGCATCGCCGGTGAAGAGATAACCGCCGCCGGCGCCGCGCTGTGAATCGATGAGCTCACTCTGGTGCAGCGTCTTGAGCACCTTCGTGATCATCGGAACGGGCAGGTGGTAGAACTCGGCGATCTCGCGCGCGGACGCCACCGAGCCGTTGTGGCGGGCCAGGTAGACGGCGGCGAGGAGTCCGTAATCGGTGAGTTTGGAGATTTTCAGCATCGGCAATCCCGGTCGGGCGCGAAACAGTACCACTCCGGTACGGTTTGTCAACTGATGCGCACCTTCCCTTCTTCCAACAGCGCAAGATCGGCACCAAAACCGCAATTGAAATCAGTCAAATGACGCGAAAAATCGCCACCCTTGCAGCGGTCGCTCTCCTGGTTTTCGGCTGCAGCCGTTCGGCCAAAATGCAGCGAAATCAGCAGGACTATCAGACCGTGCAGGAAGGCTCGGCGAGCGGTGTGACGTCGACGATCAACGGCCCCGGCGAGACCACGCCGCCGCTGACGAATACGAACGTCGATACGACCACGAACTTCACGCTGCCGACGAATCCTGCTCCCCTCGGCACGGACACCGCGGCGGGCTCGATGGCATCGACCATACCGCCGTCGTATCCCGCCGGCACGCCGGGGATGCCGCCATCCCGTCCGCGTACATCGACACGCACCACGAACGCGCCGGTTGTGACCGACACGATCGGCAGCACGGCGCCCGCGATGCCGAGGGAACGCGCTCCGCGCGAGCAGCGCCCGCCGACCGACACGGCCGCGACGGACACGACGTCCACCCAGCCGCCCACGGACACGGCGATGACCGATACGACGTCGACTTCGTCATCCACCGATACGAAGAAGAAAAAAGACGAGCCACCGCCGCCGCCTCCAACCGACACACGCGGGTGACCGATGTGAACACAGAGACACCAAGAGACACAGAGAAACCTCCGTGATCTCTGTGTCTCTGTGGTGAAACGGTTTTTGCGGATCAATTAGAATGCGCCGCCGATGCCGCGCCTCTCATTTCAGGACCTCATCCTCCGCCTCCAGAACTTCTGGGCGGAGCGCGGCTGCATGATCGAGACGCCGCTCGACCTCGAAGTCGGCGCCGGCACCATGCATCCCGCCACCTTCCTGCGCGTCCTCGGGCCCGAGCCGTGGAACGTCGGCTACGTCCAGCCCTCCCGCCGTCCCGCGGACGGACGCTACGGCGACAACCCGTTCCGGCTCGGCAAGCACTATCAGTTTCAGGTCATCCTCAAGCCGTCGCCCCTCGACGTGCAGGAGATGTATCTCGACTCACTGCGCGCGCTCGGCCTCGACCTGACCCGCCACGACATCCGCTTCGAGGAGGACAACTGGGAGTCGCCTACCCTCGGTGCGTGGGGCGTGGGCTGGCAGATCCTCCTCGACGGCATGGAGATCACGCAGTTCACCTATTTCCAGCAGGCCGGCGGCATCGATCTCGCCCCGATCTCCGCGGAGATCACGTACGGCCTGGAGCGCCTGACGATGTTCCTCTCGCGCCAGCCCTCGGTCTACGACATCGAATGGGGCGCCGGTTTCGGCTACGGCCCGGTGCGCAAGCAGGATGAGTTCGAGTTTTCGAAGTACTACTTCGAAGTCGCGAACATCGGCAGGCACTGGCAACTTTTCGAAATATATGAAGCCGAAGCGACAAACTGCCTCAAAGAGAACCTCGTACTTCCTGCCTACGACTGGACGCTGAAGTGCTCCCACATCTTCAACACGCTGGATGCGCGCGGCGCCGTCTCAGTCACGGAGCGGGTAGGCATCATCAAGCGTGTGCGGAATCTCGCCGTCCAATGTGCGCAGCAATACTTGAAGTCGCGTGAAGACAGAGGATTTCCGCTGCTGAAGGCATCCAATGGCTGAGTACTTTTTCGAGTTGTTGACGGAAGAGATCCCGGCGTGGATGCACGACGCCGCGCAGGCCACGCTGCTGCAGCAATTGACGAAACTAACGCTCGACCTCGGCGAGCCCCCCGAGGATCGCAATCCGGTCGTCGTGAACAGCACGCCGCGCCGCATCATCTTTTTTCTGTCGCACATCCCGCTGCGCGAAAGCGACCGCGACGAAGAGGTGAAAGGCCCGCCGGTGAAGGCCGCGTACGACGCCGAGGGTAAGCCGACGCAGGCGCTGAACGGATTTCTGAAAAAGAACAACGCGACTCTTGATGACGTGATTGTCGGGAGTCGGGAGTCGGGAGTCGGGAGTCGTAGCAACGAAGCAGAACCAAACTCCGACCCCCGACCCCCGACCCCCGACTCCCAATCTTCTAACTACATCCGCGTCCGCCGCACGATCAAAGGGCGCTCGGCCGGCGAAATCCTGCAGGAACGCGTACCGCAGATCATCGAGTCGCTGCGCTGGCCGAAGATGATGCGCTGGGGCAAGGGCGAGCATTCGTACATCCGCCCGATTCACTCCGTCGTGTCGGTGCTCGACGGCGAGCACCTGCCGCTGACGATCTTCGGCATTGCCTCGGGGACGATGACGCGCGGACACCGCACGCTCGCGCCGCAGCCGTTTGAAGTGCTCTCGTACAACGACTACGTGACGAAGCTGGAGCTCGCGCGCGTGGTCATCGCCGCCGACCGGCGCCGCCACGTCATGGCGGAACGCGCCCGCGTCCTCGGCCAGCAGGCCGGCGGAACGCCGTCGATCGACGCCTCGATCTGGTCGCAGTGGCAATACCTCACCGAGTATCCCGGGGTCGTCCGCGCCGAATTCGGCCGCGACTACCTGGCGCTGCCGGATGAAGTGCTGGTTACGGTGATGCGCGTCCACCAGAAGCAGCTTCCGATCCGCGATGCGAACGAGAAGCTGACCAACTCCTTCCTGGCGGTGCTCGACAACGACGCCGATCCGGACGGCAACGCGGCGTACGGGAATTCGTTCGTTACCAACGCGCGCTTCGCCGACGCGAAGTTTTTCTACGAGACGGATCGGAAGCGAACGCTCGAAGAGCGATTGCCCGAGCTCGAACGGCTGCAGTTTCAGGAGAAGCTCGGCAACTACCTCGACAAAACGAAACGGATCGAGAAGATCGCCGCTGCGATCTCTGACGACGCCGACACGCTCGTCGCCGCGAAGCTTTGCAAGACCGATCTGGTCACGGAGATGGTGAAGGAGTTCACTGATCTTCAAGGCAAGATCGGCGGCATCTACGCGCGCGAGGAAGGGCTGCCACAGAACACTTGGCAGGCCATCTACGATCACTACCTTCCGATCAATATCGATGACGCGCTCCCGCGCACGCTCAGCGGCGCGATCGTCTCGCTGGCGGACAAGATTGACACTCTTGTCGGATTCTTCCGCATCGGCGCGAAGCCGACCGGCTCGAAGGATCCGTTCGCGCTTCGCCGCGCCTCGCAGGGTGTCGTGCAGATCCTCCTCAACCGCGACAAACGCTGCGTGAAGATCGGCATCGACAAACTGATCGATGTGGGTCTCGAAGCGCATGGAGCGGCGTCGCAGCCGAAGGAAGACTTGCTCGCATTCTTCGCCGAACGCGTGCGCACGATCCTCGAAGCATCCGCCTACGGTTTCGCCTACGACGAAATCGCAGCGGCGATGGAAGCGGGATGGGCGTCATCGCTAACCGATCTCGTCGACCGCATCGACGCACTCAAGGCAATGCGTGGACAGGCGAACTTTCTCTCCATTCTTGATTCCGCCAAACGCATCGCCAACATCACGGCGGGTCAGGAGACGTCTTCGCGAATCGATCCTTCCAAACTGGAAAGCGACATCGAAAAGCGTCTGGCCGACTTGGTATCGATCACCACGGATCAGATCGAAGGGATGATCGCCGAGCGCGATTACAAACGTGCTCTGGAAACCTTCGCCGCGCTCGCGCCCGAGCTCGAGACCTTCTTCGATGAAGTCATGGTCATGGTCGAAGACGAAAGCGTGCGCCGCAATCGCATGGCGCTGCTGCGCACGATCGGCAACGCCGTGATGAAGATCGCCGACGTGACGAAGATCGTCGTCGACCGGCGCGAGTATCGCCCGTGAAGCCGCGCGCGTTCCTCGCGTTGCTCCTCATCGCGAGTTGTTCGCGTCCTGCTCCGCAGCGCGCCGCGGCCGTATCGCTGCCGAGCAAATTGCCGGCGGACATCGTCAACGAGCGCTCCAGCCTTCTCGACGTCACGCGCGGTGCCACGATCGTGTCGCGCACCGGCGAAGCCATGCTCGTCGTCTCGGCCATCGCCACGATCGATGGCGAGATCGGCAAGTTCTGGACTCCGCCGCCGCACGACTACCCGCAGTCGATCGTGATCGCCCTCGGTGCTTCCAGCCGTATCGACCGTGTCGGTTTCCGTTCACTGACGGGACAGCATTACGACGCGAATCACGTGACATTCGAGCGGTCGATGGACGGCGCGAACTGGCAACCGCTGGCGGCGATGACCTCGCGCAAGATCGACACGGCGCAGTGGACCGATGTTGCGCCGGCCGAGGCCGCGTATCTGCGCGTGACGATTCCGGATGCGGCGTATCCCGATCGCGATGCGCGTATTCACTCGCTGCTCGCGCACGGAACGGAACTGGCCGCGCCGAAGAACGCACCCATCGACGGCTGCTGGTCGATCAACGGCGGCGCCGCGAAATTCGTGCAGCGCGGCGCGCGCGTCACCGGCGTCGTCGAGCAGGACAGGCAGCCGCTCTTTCTCGCCGGCGGTTTGAACGGACGCATCTGGCGCTTCAACTGGATTCGCGGCAACGACTTCGGCTACACGGCCCTCACCGTCTCGCCCGACGGCAAGCATCTCAGCGCGCTGAACTGGCACGAGGAAGCCATCCCGCTCTTCACCGCCTTTCCGTGGTTCGGCGACCGCGGTGACTGCGCGGCGACGCCGCTGCGCGACGACGTCCCGATCGCGCTGCTGCATCGCGCCGGGCGCGTGTCGCTCTTCGGGCTGCAATTCGATGCGAACGGGAACCTACTCGCGGACGCCAGCCGCGAAGAACTGGAGTCGCTGGCCAGCATCATCCGCGGCGTTCCCGTCCCGCTTCGCATCGTCGCGCACGAGTTCCGGCAGGATTCGAAGCGCAACAGGGAAATCGCCGCGCGCGAGATCGCCTCGGTACGCGCCGCGCTCGCGACTGTTGATCTCGCTCGCGTCGAATTCGTCGCCGCGGGTAGCGACTCGCCGCGGCATGTCCCCGAGTCCGACGCTGCACGCGCGATCTACAGCAGCGTCGATGTGGAAGTTCGGAGATAATCGCGCGGCCATGCAGCAGCCGCAATACGTCTACTACTTCGGCGACGGCCACGCCGACGGCAACGCCAAGATGAAGGACGTCCTCGGTGGCAAAGGCGCGGGCCTCGCCGAGATGACCAACATCGGCGTGCCGGTGCCGCCCGGCTTCACGATCTCCACCGCCGTCTGTACATATTTCTACGCGAACGGCAAGACATATCCGCCGGAACTGAACGCCGCCGTCGCCGAGAACCTCGCGCGCGTGGAGAAATCGGTCGGCCGCAACTTCGGCGACGCGAAAACGCCGCTGCTCGTCTCCGTTCGTTCCGGCGCGCGCGCTTCGATGCCTGGCATGATGGACACGATCCTCAACCTCGGCCTGAACGACGAAACGGTGCAGGGCCTGGCGAAATCGTCGAATGATGAGCGCTTCGCACTCGACTCCTATCGCCGCTTCATCCAGATGTACTCCGGCGTCGTGCTCGAGATCGACAAGGATTCCTTCGAGCACGAGCTCTTCGCGCTGCGCGACAAATCCGGCGTGAAGACCGACGCCGAGATTCCCGCCGACGGACTGCGCGGACTCGTCGAAACCTACAAAGGGATCGTTCGCGAGAAGAGCGGCAACGATTTTCCGCAGGACGTGCAGCAGCAGCTCTGGGGCGCGATCGGCGCGGTTTTAAATTCGTGGAACAACCAGCGCGCCATCACCTACCGCAAGCTGAATCAGATCCCCGACGACTGGGGCACCGCGGTCAACGTGCAGTCGATGGTCTTCGGCAACATGGGCGACGACTGCGCTACCGGCGTTGCCTTCACGCGCAACCCCGCGAACGGCGAGCACCGCTTTTTCGGCGAGTACCTGCCGAACGCGCAGGGCGAAGACGTTGTGGCCGGCATCCGCACGCCGCTGCCGATTTCGAAAGCGCAGGCTGTTGGCGACGAGAAATCTTTGGAAGAGACGATGCCGGCGGTCTACGCGCAGCTCGAGGACGTCTACAAGAAACTCGAGAGCCACTACCGCGACATGCAGGACATCGAGTTCACGATCCAGTCCGGCAAGCTCTATCTCCTGCAGACGCGCACCGGCAAGCGCACCGGCTTCGCGGCGGTGAAGATCGCCTGCGACATGGTCGACGAAGGTTTGATCAACAACACCGAGGCGGTGTCGCGCGTCGAAGCCGGCCAGATCGTGCAACTGCTCGCGCCCGTGTTCGACGCGAAAGAAAAACAGAAAGCTCTCTCCGGCGGACGCGTCCTCGGGCGCGGACTTCCGGCCGGACCCGGCGCAGCGGCCGGACGCATCGCCTTCAACGCCGAGCGTGCCGTGTCGATGGCGAAGGACGGGCCGGTCATCCTCGTGCGCGTCGAAACGTCGCCTGAGGACATCGCCGGCATGCACAGCGCGGCGGGCATTCTCACCACGCGCGGCGGCCTCACATCCCATGCGGCCGTCGTCGCGCGCGGGATGGGCCGACCGTGCATCGTCGGTGCCGGCTCGCTGCGCGTCGACTACAGCAAAGGCGAGTTGCGCAGCGAAGGTCACGAACCGCTCGAAGAAGGAGACTTCGTTTCGATCGACGGCTCGACCGGCGAGATCATCGGCGGCAAGCTCGATACGCGTCCGTCCGAGGTCATCCAGGTGCTGCTCGAGAATTCGTTGCCCGCCGATCAGTCGGAGACGTTCCGCAATTTCGATCGCCTTCTGAAATGGGCCGACGAGATCCGCACCCTCGGCGTGCGCTCAAACGCCGACACGCCGAACGACGCACGCGTGGCGCGGCTATTCGGCGCCGCAGGAATTGGCCTTTGCCGCACCGAGCACATGTTCTTTTCCGAGGACCGCATCCTGCGCGTCCGCGAAATGATCCTCGCGCGCAACGAAGCCGGACGCCGCAAGGCGCTCGATGTTTTGCTGCCATTTCAGAAGGCCGATTTCGAAGGCATCTTCCGCGAGCTGGACGGCTTGCCGGTCACGATCCGCCTCCTCGATCCGCCGCTGCATGAGTTTCTCCCGCAGAGCGAGCAGCAGATTTCGGCCGTGGCCCGCGACATGGGCTGGGGCTTCGTCGAGTTGCGCGCGAAAGTGAATCAGTTGCACGAATCGAATCCGATGCTCGGCCACCGCGGCTGCCGGCTGGCGGTGACGTTCCCCGAGATTTACGAGATGCAGGTGCGCGCGATTTTTCAGGCCGCGTGCGACGTGAAGAAGGACGGCATCGATGCGCGCCCCGAAGTCATGATCCCGCTCGTCGGGACGGTGAAGGAACTGACCACGCTGAAGGAAATGGTTCAGCGCATCGCCGCCGAGGTGATCGTGGAACGCGGCGTGGAGATGCCGGTGATCGTCGGCACGATGATCGAGATCCCGCGCGCCGCGCTGATCGCCGACAAGCTCGGCGAGGTTGCGGAGTTCTTCTCCTTCGGCACGAACGACCTGACGCAGATGACGTTCGGCTATTCGCGCGACGATGCCGGCTCGTTTCTGCCCGACTACGTCGACAAGAAGATCCTCCCGAAGGATCCGTTCGAGTCGATCGATCAGGAGGGCGTCGGCCAGCTCGTCCGCCTCGGCACGGAACGCGGCCGCAGCGCGAATGCGGAACTCAAAGTCGGCGTCTGCGGCGAGCACGGCGGCGACCCCGACTCGATCCGCTTCTTCCGGACGTGCGGTCTCAACTACGTCTCATGCTCGCCCTACCGCGTGCCGGTGGCGCGCCTCGCTGCCGCGCAGGCGGAGCTGGAGTTCGCGCATTACGAGGGGTGAGCGTTAGAGGCAAGATTGTCGTCCTGAGCCGCTGGAGCGGGGGATGAGTTCGGGCGTACACTTCTCTCCATCCCTATGCCGTCCGATCGCGAGAGCGTGCTGCGCTTCGATCTCGCAGTGCAGAAGAGCCATCCGCTCGTCTACACCGCGGCGTTTCTGACCGCGCTGGCCGGCCACGCGCTGGGCGTCTTCGTTCTCAACATCCCGGCAGCGATCGCCATCGGCCTCATCTCGATCGCGTGCGCGGTGGCGATGTACGCGCTGTTCCGCCGCGGGATCGATCGCCGCATCCTCAATCCGATCTGGATCGGCACCGACATCGTACTGGTCACCGTCGGCGTCTATGCAACGGGCGGCAGCGCCAGTCCGTGGTTCATCTGGTATCTGGCCACGTCCGCATCGACCGCGTTCGCGGTCAGCAAACGTGCCTCGTATCTGGTGAGCATCATCAACGCCATTGCGTACATCGGCGTGCTGATGGCGATGGGACAGGCATGGTTCGTCAACGACGTCCTGCTCCTCGCCTCCGCGCGGATGCTGTTCCTTTTTGGCGCGTCATTCTTCTTCCTGGCCGGCATCGCCAACCTGCAGCAGAAGCGGCTGGTTATCCGCGAGCTGGAAAACGAACAGGCGCGCGAGCTGGCCGAGTTGACGCGGCTGACTGCGGAGCTGCAGCGGCGCGGCAACGAGTTGGAGGACGCCAGCCGCCGCATTCAGGAGGCTGATCGGATGAAGAGCCAGTTCCTGGCGAACATGAGCCACGAGCTGCGCACGCCGATGAATTCGATCATCGGCTTCTCGGAAATCCTGATCGAGCGGCTGCACGGCTCGATCGACGCGAAACACGTCAGCTTCCTCCGCCACATCCTCACCTCCGGCCAGCACCTCCTCGGCATCATCAACGACATACTCGACCTCTCGAAAATCGAAGCGGGCAAGATGGAGGTGTACGCCGAGAAGTTCGAACTGCGGCCGGTTATCGAGAGCGTCTGCTCGGTTATGCGCGGCATGGCGAAGACGAAGATGCCGACGTTCGTCATCGAAGCCGAGGCCGCACTGCCGCCGATCGAGACCGACCTCGCCAAGTTCAAGCAGATCCTCTACAACCTATTGTCGAATGCGATGAAGTTCTCGCCCGCCGAGTTGCCGATCACGATCGGGGCGATGCATGTGGACGAGACCATCACCATCTCCGTCCGCGACCAGGGCATCGGCATCGATCCCAAGAACCACGACGTGATCTTCGAGGAGTTCCGCCAGATCGATGGCAGCGCGCGCCGTGAATTCGGCGGCACCGGCCTTGGCCTCGCGCTCGTAAGAAAGTTTGTTCAGCTCCAGGGGGGATGGATACGCGTCGAAAGCGACCGCGGAAAGGGCAGCACGTTCTCCTTCACGTTGCCGATCCACTCGCGCGCCGCCGTGGTGAGCCGCATCCCGGAGCTCGTCCCCTCCGAGCAGCGCGCCGAACGGGTGCTGGTCGTCGAGGACGATGCCCACGCCTACGATTTGATTGCGACCGCGCTCAACTCGGCCGGCTATCTCTCCGTCCGCGCCCGCCACGGCGATGAAGCGATCCGCCTCGCGCGCGAAACCCGCCCGATCGCGGTGACGCTCGACCTCGTCCTCCCCGGCATCGACGGATGGGAAGTGCTCAAAACGCTCAAGAGCGACGCCGCCACGCGCGACATCCCGGTCGTGATCATCTCCCGCGTCGACGAACGCGATCTCGGCGTGGCCCTCGGCGCGGACGACTACTTCGTGAAACCCGTCGACCGCGATCGCCTGCTCAACCGCGTCCGCCAATTGACGACTGCCGATCAGTCGAAAACGCGCCTGCTCCTCATCGACGACGACACGTCACTCCACGAGCTTCTCGACGAGGAGCTGACCCGCCTCGGCTACACGATCGAAAGCGCCTTCAACGGCGAGACCGGCTTCGCCGCCGCCAAAGCAAACGCGCCGGACGTGATCATCCTCGACCTGATGATGCCCGGCATGAGCGGCTTCGAAGTGGCCGGCCTGCTCAAAGACAACCCCTCCACCGCCCGCATCCCGATCCTGGTCCTGACGTCAAAAGAAATCTCCGCCGACGACCGCCGCGAACTGCAATCGAAAGTCGCAGCGTGCGTGCAAAAGGGGAAGAGCGCGCGGGACCAGTTGGTGGCGGAGATCCGTCGGCTGCGAAGCTCGTCCACCGATTCGCAGGTAGGCTGAATTCACGCCCACGGATTTGTGCAAAGCGCTGGAAAGCCCGATTTTGCGCGGTCTTTCGCGTTTCTCACAGGGCTTTCCGCAGCGTTTTCCGCAGAAACTGTGCAAAGTCCGCGTCACCTTCGCGCACGATGCGCGGCTCGTCGCCGGTAAAGTCCACGATCGTCGAAGGTTGACCTTTCTGAGGACCCGCATCGAGCAGCGCATCGATCGAGTCGAGCAGGTCGCCTGCGAGCATTTCAGGCGACGTAATCGGCGGCTCACCGCTGCGGTTCGCGCTCGTCGAAATCAGAGGACCGGTTCGGTCGAGAAGCGCGCGTAACCACGGCAGATCGGGAACGCGGGCGGCGATGGTCGTTTCGCCCAACGCAAGGATCGCGGTGAGCGGCGCAGGCCAGATGTGCCGTAGCGGCTCCGGAATCCTTGCGCCGAGTTCTTCGAGCTGTTCGACCGATGAGGCGATGATCACGAACGGCTTCGCATCGCCGCGTTCCTTCATCGATCGGATGCGCGCCACCGCCCGGGCGTCCCTGGTCACGGCATGCAGGCCGTAGATCGTGTCGGTCGGCAGCAGCGCCACGCCGCCGGCGCGGAGCACGTCCGCGATCTCATCCAGCACGTCTTCGGATGGTTCACCGTCGACGCGCCAGCGTTTCATCGCCGCGCCCTGGCGGGCCGGGCGCGCGCGCCTTCGAGCAGTTCGCGCGCGTGCATCACGGCGGAGGCGGGGACTGACTCGCCGCCGAGCATCCGCGCCACTTCGTTCACCCGCTCGTCCTCGGACTCCAGCTTGCGGATGCGGGCCCGCGTGTGACCAGCGGCGTCCTCCTTCCAGACGAAAAAGTGCGTCGTCCCGAAGCTCGCGATCTGCGGCAGGTGCGTGACGCAGATGACCTGATTGCCGCCCGCGAGCTCCTGAAGTTTGCGTCCGACGACTTCGGCCACGCGTCCGCCGATGCCGGCGTCGATCTCGTCGAACACCAGAGTCGCGGCGGCCGCTTTGTTCGACGCCTTGAAGAGTGCCGCCGCGATCGCGAGTTGGATGCGCGAAAGCTCGCCGCCCGAGGCGATGCGCTGCATCGGCTTCGTCTCCTCTCCGCGATTCGGCGCGATGAGGATTTCGATGCGGTCGATACCGTGAACCGCGGCGTGCTCGCGCGAAGGATCGGCAGCGTCGACGACGACTTTCACCGTCGTCCGTTCCATGGCCAGATCGTTCAGTTCCGTTTGAATCGCGGTTTCGAATTTTTTCGCCGATTTCTTTCGCGCCGCCGACAGCTCCTCGGCAGCTTTACGCCATCCTGCGAAGCGCTGCTCCTCGATCCGCTGCAGCTTGTCGACGCTGGTCTCGTAGTCGCTGAGGCGCTCGAACTCGTCCTGGATCGCGCCGAGGTGCGCGAGAACGGCTTCGACAGAGCCGCCGTATTTTTTCTTGAGACGCTCGATCGTGACTAGGCGATCCTCGATCTCCTCGAGCCGCACGGGATCGTGGCGCACCGAATCGGAAAGGCGCGAAAGTTCGCGCGACGTCTCCTGCAGCCGGTAGATGGCGTCAGTGAGCTCGGCGGAAATCGTGGCGATGTCGGCGATCTCGGCAGCCAGCGGTTCTACGAGGTGAAGAGCGCGCGAAAGCTGCGCGAGCGCCGACGATTCGTCGTCATCGACCAGCGCAAACGCGCCGCTGGTGGCCTCGGCGAGCTGCCGCGCGTTCGCGAGCATGCTCCGCTCGCCGCGCAGCGACTCCTCTTCCGCCGGATCGGTTTTCGCGGCGGAGATCTCGTCGATCTGATAGCGAAGCAGATCGAGCCGCAGCGTGCGATCGCGCTGCGCGTCCGTCAATTCGCGCAACTGGCCTGCTGCTTGATGCCAATCGACATGCGCCTCGCGCGTGGCGGCGGCGAGCGCGGCGTGATCGCCGTAGTCGTCGAGCAGCTCGCGATATCCCTGTCCCGCCACGCGTCCATGCGACTCATGCTGCCCGTGGATTTCGAGAAAGGCGTCCATGGCCACGCCGAGCTCGCGCACCGACAGCGGCGAACCGTTGATGAGCACGCGTCCACGGCCGTTCGTAGCGATCTCGCGCTTGACGATGACTTCCGGCTCGGCCGCATCGATGCCGATCTCATCGAGCGCATCATGTGCCGCGCGCGGCACGTCGAACACCGCCTCGGCAGTCATCCGATCCGCGCCGGCCCGGATCATTTCCGTCGACCCGCGCGCCCCGCGCAGAAACTCCAGCGAGTCGATCAGCAGCGACTTCCCCGCCCCGGTTTCGCCCGTCAGCACGTTCAATCCCGACCCAGGCTCGATCGCGAACTCCTCGACGATGGCGAGGTTGCGGACTTTGAGGTACGTGATCATTCGGCCGGGAAAGTCTAACGCCAGCGGCGCGGCAACGACTTTGCTTTGCTATCAGGCAGAACGGGAGAGGTTGACGATGAAACGTTTGAGCATCCTTGCGATGGTGGCGCTGGCCGCGGTCGCGTGTAACCGCGAGCAGGCACATGAGACGAAGGTGCGGGCCCAGAATGCCGCGACCAAGGTGGCGCAAAAGGTGTCGGACACGCTCGATGTCTCGACGCCCCTCGGCGGGAAAGAGCCGCCACCGACGCAGCAGGATCTCGATCGGCAGCGCTTCGATCAGCAGTGGCGTCAGTTGCAATCCTTCCGCGCGCAACAGGCGGCGCAAGCAGCGGCCCAGCAGCAGCAGGCGGCCGCGCAGCAGACTTCGACGCAACCCCTGAATGTCAACATCGTCCACGGGATGAAGGAATCGTTCAAAGGGCTGGACGCGAACGCTATCAACGGCGCTCCGGTCAATCTTCCGATCACCGGCGACGTGCGCGGCCCCTCGGTGCTGCGAACGCAGGTGTATCTCGACCGCGCGCACTTCTCGGTCGGCGCGATCGATGGACGCTGGGGCCGCAATTCGGCGATTACCGTCTGGTGGTGGCAGAAGGCGCACGGGCTGGACACGACAGGCGACGTCGACGAGGCCACCTTCCGCTCCATAGCACAGGCCGCGGGCGACGGGCCGGTCTTGGTGACGTACACGCTGACTGCTGACGATACGAAGGGTCCGTTCGTTCACATCCCCGACGATCCGTACGGCAAAGCCAAACTGGACTGCCTCTGCTACGAGTCGCTGCGCGAGGAGCTGGCGGAGCGCTTCCACTGCACCGAGGATTTTCTCGAGGTGTTGAATCCCGGCGTGAAGATCAACGAGTTGCAAGCTGGGGCAACGATCAACGCGCCGAACGTGCGGCCCGCGGTGACGCAGGACCAGCCCGACATCGCCAAAATCGTCATCTCGATCGCCGGCAATTCGTACAACGCCTTCGACGCCGCCGGCAACGTCATCTTCCACGCGCCGACGACGCTCGGCTCGACCTACGATCCGTCGCCCGATGAGACTCTCCACGTCGTGAGCATTACGCCGATGCCGCACTTCCACTACGACCCGACGCTCTACCACGAGGTGCCGGACAGCGAGCCGGACGCGCATTTGAATCCCGGCCCCAACTCGCCGGTGGGCGTCGTCTGGATGGCGCTGAGCAAACCGCATTACGGCATGCACGGCACGCCCGATCCTGACTCGATCGGCTACGCGTCGTCGCACGGCTGCGTGCGGCTTACGAACTGGGATGCGCAGGAAGTTTCGCACCGCATCCGCGACGGCGTGCCGGTGTCGTTCGTCGACACGACTTCCAAGCACATGCCGGACGTGACGAAGAAGTAGAGCGACACTCTTGTCATCGCCGCGGAGCGGCTTCAGAAGGTAGCGAGGGGTGAGAGCGAAGCGAACATCCCTCGAAATGGGAGTGCCCCATGATTTGTGCCGCGTCAGCGGCACTGGAAATGTGACACTCCATCCAGTGCCGCTGACGCGGCACACTTCATTCTCGACTCGCGTTCGAGGGGTGCTCGCGATGAAGCTGCTCGCACCCCTCGCTACCCTCTTGAAGCCGCTGACGCGGCGCTTTCGCGCCGCCTGCGAGACCAGCGCCGGCGTGGCGGAACGTAATAAGGTGGTACTTCGTCTAGAATCGCCACACATCTAAAGACGCGCATCGTTGCCGTTCGCGGCATGCCAATGAACTGGGAGACCTTCTTCCTCGACAACCTTTCGCTCATCGAACGCGTGGCCGCGTTCGTCTGCCGGAAGTACGGCCTCTCGGGCGCGGATGCCGAGGATTTCGCATCGGCGTCGAAACTCAAACTGATCGAAGACGATTACGCCGTGATGCGCAAGTTCGAGCAGAAGTGCTCTCTTGCCACGTACTTAACGGTCGTCATCCAGCGCCACTATCTCGACCAGAAGATTCACGAATGGGGCAAATGGCGTCCCTCGATGCGGGCCAGGCAGGGAGGCGATGCGGCCATCTTTCTGGAACGCCTGATCAGCCGCGACGGCCTCGGAATCGCGGAAGCTTCCACGATTGTCCGTCAAAAATTTACAGAGCTCGATGCCCGGGCCCTGGAAAGGCTGGCTGCATCGATCGTGGTGCGGCAGCCGCGCAGGCAGTCGAGTGTCGAGCGGACGGAGGAGATGCGCGAGCCCGCGTCAGAGGCATCGGCGGAAGAGGAGTTGCTGAGCGGCGAGCGCGAAGTTGCGGCACGCCGCGCGGGCGCGGTGCTGAGCCGCGAGCTCGACCGCCTTCCGCCCGAGGACAGATTGATCATGAAGCTCCGATTCATCGACGCGATGAAAGTTTCCACGATGGCCAGAATGCTGCAGGCCGATCAGAAGCAGCTCTACCGCCGCATCGACCGCCTGGTGGCGACATTGCGCGAGGCCCTTCTTGCCGCCGGCGTGGCGATGAGCGACATTGGCGACATGCTCACCCACGGCGCTGACGCCCTGCACATCAATTTCACGGTGCCGGATCCGGCTCCCGGAAAGGTGCCGTCGTGACCATGCTCCTCGCTCATCCGGAGGCCGAAAACCTCGGCCGTTTCGTCGAAGGAACGCTCGACGAGCCCGAACGCGCCGCGATCGTCCAGCACATCGCCGACTGCGACGATTGCCGCATGCTCGTCGTCGACGCCGCGGAGTTCATCGAGCCGGCGAAGACCGAGAGCCACAAATGGTGGATGGGAATCGCGGCGGCTGCGGTCCTCGTCGCAGTGATCGGGACGTTGACGTATCACCAGCGCCGCGACCCTGAAGTCCCGTTGATCGAAACTTCGTCGCACCTCCGCGCGCGCCTTACCGAAGAACGGCTAGCAGGGTTTTCATACGGCGCTCTGAATCGAATGCGAGGATCGAGAGAAAACGACGACCCTGCTGGCTGGCGGTTGGACGAGGAAATCGGAAAGGTTCTCGAACGGCGAGGTGACAATGCGAAGACGTTACACGCAAGAGGCATTGCGCATCTCCTCGCTGCGTCGAGAGCAACCGAGACGGATGAAATCAAAGCAGAGCGTACCGATTCCGTGGCTGCACTTAAGGCCGCAGTCGATCGCGCACCTGACAATGCTGCGTATCAGACAGACTTGGCGGCCGCGCTTCTCGTTACCGGCAACCAAACTAACCGTGACCTCGCCTTGTCGCATCTGAAAAAAGCGCTCGCGATCGATCGACGGAATCCCGAAGCGCTTTTTAATCAAGCCATTGCGCTTCGGGACAGCGACCCGAAGGCTGCCATCGCTGCGTTCAAGAGCTATCTTGCTGTGGACTCCTCTTCGCAGTGGGCAAAGGAGGCTCGGCAGAACCTCGAAAATCTGCAAGATGGTCTCTAAGCGGCACAGGTTTTTCGTACGCTAGACTTCCCTCCGATGTTCGACAAGTTTCACGATGAATGCGGTGTCTTCGCCGTTCTCAACCATGAGAACGCGGCGAACATCGTCTACCTCGGGCTTTACGCGCTGCAGCATCGGGGGCAGGAGAGCGCGGGGATCGCTTCGGTGTCATCGGACCGGCGGCGGTCGGAGACGAACATCGGCGAGGCCATCGGATCGAGCGGTGCGGGAGAGCAGATCATCGCGCCGGGGACGCAGCAGATCCATTCCGAGAAGGAGATGGGATACGTCGCCGAAATCTTCACCGAGGAACGGCTGAAGAGGTTGCCGGGTGACATTGCCATCGGGCATGTGCGTTACTCCACCGCGGGCGGGTCGATGCTGTGCAACGCGCAGCCGTTGGTGGCGTCGACGAGCAAGGGACCGATCGCGCTCGCGCACAACGGCAACCTCGTGAACGGCGCGGCGATCCGGCGGCGGCTGGAGGCGGACGGCGCGATTTTCAACACGATGTCGGACACCGAAGTCATCGTCCATCTCATCGCGCGGTCGAAGGCGGGCGATCTCGAAGGCGCGCTCGTCGATGCGCTGTCGCAGGTGAAAGGCGCGTATTCGATTGTCCTGCTCGCGCCGGGACGCGTCTACGCCGCGCGCGATCCGTACGGATTCCGTCCGCTCGTTCTCGGCAGACTCGGCGAATCGATTGTCGTGTCGTCGGAAACGTGTGCGTTCGATTTGATCGAGGCCACCACGATTCGTGAAGTACGCGCCGGCGAGGTGATCGTCATCGAATGCGGCGAGCCGCTGCCGGGCGTCCGGTTGGTGCACGAGTTCACGGCGCCGCGCGAGGCACGCTGCATCTTCGAGCACGTTTACTTCGCGAGGCCCGACTCGGTGATCTTCGGCAACAACGTGGCCGAGGTGCGGAAGCGCTTCGGCGCGCAACTGGCGAGGGAGCATCCGGTCGATGCGGACATCGTCATCCCCGTTCCTGACTCCGGCGTCTTCGCCGCGCTTGGTTACGCGCATGAGGCGGACATTCCGTTCGAATACGGCCTGGTGCGCAATCACTACGTCGGACGGACGTTCATCGAGCCGAAGCAATCGATCCGCAGCTTCGGCGTGAAGGTGAAACTGAATCCCGTCCGCGAGATCGTGGAAGGGAAGCGCATCGTCCTCATCGACGACTCGATCGTCCGCGGCACGACGTCGAAAAAAATCGTGCGGATGTTGAAGGACTTCGGCGCTCGCGAAGTACACATGCGCATCTCCTCGCCGCCGACCACGGGACCCTGCTATTACGGAATCGACACACCGCAGCGCCGCGATCTCATCGCCAGCGCGCAGTCGGTCGACGAAATCCGCGACTTCATCGAAGCCGACTCGCTCGGCTACTTGTCCGAGGACGGGATGCTGGTGGCCGTGCGCAATGACGACGATCCGCGCCGGTTGTATTGCACCGCGTGTTTCACCGGGAAGTATCCGGTCGTGCACGAAGAAGCGGAAGCCGCGGCGGCGCTGACAGCGGATTAATTTTCTCAGCCCACTTCTGTCTATGCTTTCGGAGGGTCGCGTTCCTCTTCGGAGAGCCCCGACTTACCGTGCAAGAGGTCCAGCTGCTCTTCGAAGGGGTGCCGGCTCCCTTGCGAGAGGTCGCGGTCCTTTTCGAAGAGGCCCGGTTCCCCTTGCAAGAGGTCCGCTCCTCTTCGAAGAGAGGCCCGCTCCCCTTACAAGAGGCCCGGCTCCTCTTCGAAGAGGTCCTGGTGCCCCTTCGAAGAGGTCCAACTCCCCTTGCAAGAGGTCGCGATCCTCTTACACGTGTAACCGCATCACCCGCCCTTCGAGCGGATGTTCCGCCAGACAATCCGGGATCGCGGCGGCGGCGACGGGGCGGCTGAAGAG
>Ga0233356_1000060_pt1 | contig 36254 bp, 34 predicted proteins | sample GEONSFMMS_FD_180700 | JGI IMG/M metagenome (GOLD analysis project Ga0233356, IMG submission 180700) | Soil microbial communities from Shasta-Trinity National Forest, California, United States - GEON-SFM-MS | ecosystem: Environmental > Terrestrial > Soil > Temperate forest > Bulk soil | place...
GCAGGATGTCAGTGTGAAGGCTGAGGTATCATCTCCCCCTCATGAAAATCTCGTTTTTGAAAGCCCCGATCGGCGGCATCATCGGCCTGGAGATGATCACGTTCGTCGAGCCCCTCGGCATGGAGTGCGTTGCCGGCGGTCTCGAGCTCGAAGGTCACACCTGCCAGATCGTCGACATGCGCATCGACGGCATCAAGCACGGCCTGGCGAAGATGCGCGCCTTCGGACCGGACATCGTCGGTCTGCAATGCAACTTCACCACGGAACGCTTTCGCGCGCTGCGGCTGGCGAAGCAGGTCAAGGACGAGATGCCCGATGTCCTCGTCGTCATCGGCGGACACGATGCTTCCCGCGATCCGCGATGGTTCCTCAAGCCGGCCATCGACATCGTTGTCGTGGGCGACGGCGAAGAGGTGATGACGCCGCTCGTCGCCGCATGGGCGGAGAAGGGCGATCTGCGCAGTGTTCCGGGTCTCCTCATCAACGATCCGAGTGGTCCGATCGACACCGGCCACGCGCCCGCCCGCGGCAACATCGACAACCTACCGATGCCGGCGCGGCATCTCATCAAGGAGTACGCGTCTGAGTACTACATCAACTTCCGCCGCCCGCTGGCGCTGCTCGAAACGGCGCGCGGCTGTCCGTTCAAGTGCAACTTCTGCTCGGTCTGGAAGTTTCACGAGAGCACGTTCCGCGAGAAGTCGCCGGACCGCGTCGTCAAGGAGCTCGAGCAGATCGACGCGCCGAACGTCTTCATCACCGACGACATTTTCTGGATGAACGTGAAGCGCGGCCGCGAGCTGGGCAAAGCCATCGCCGCCTCGGGCATCAAGAAGCACTACACGATCCAGACCCGCAGCGACATCATCTGCAAGTTCCCTGATCTCATCGAGCAATGGAAGGAGTGCGGCCGCATGACCGTGTTCCTCGGACTGGAGAAGATCGACGACGCCGGTCTGAAGTCGGTCAACAAGAAGAACACCGCCGACAACAACAACCGCGCCATCAAGATCCTGCAGGACCTCGACATCGGCTACACGCCGAACTTCATCGTCGATCCGTCGTGGGAGCGTCCCGACTTCGAAAAGCTCAAGCAATGGGTCGACGCTACCGGCGCCTACAACTCAGGCTTCTCCGTCCTCACACCGCTACCCGGCACAGATCTGTGGGATGCGACACAGGACACCATCAACACGCGCGACTGGGAGTTGTTCGACATCGCGCACACGGTGCTGCCGACGAAGCTGCCGCTCGCCGAGTTTTACCGCGAATACGCCGGTCTCTGGAAACACGCGAACGATGTCCGTTACCAGGTCAACGGCCGGATGAAAACCCACCTCGGCCTGATCGCCGCCCTGGCCACCCGCAAAGTAACGTTCACCGCCATCCGTAAAGGCATGCGCATGGGCAACGTCCTCAGCGATCCCGCGACGTTCCTCCGCGCCCACGGCGAGAGCGAAGCGCGTTTGGCGGAAGCAGCGGCGCTGGTTCAGTAGAAAATCGTTTTCACCACAAAGACACAAAGATCACAAAGAACTTCTTTGTGTACCTTGTGTCTTTGTGGTTCAAATCCACGGCTCATCCCCGCTCGGGCCGTAGATCGACGGCACCTTCCCATCCGCCATGCGCAGGTAGATCGAGAACTGGCCGCGATGGTGGATCTGATCGTGGAGCAGGAACCAGATCCAGTCCTTGCGCGAGATCGGCGCCATCTGCTTCGGACCGCTCATGAAGTGAACGTTCTTTTCGAGATCTCCGTCCGATGCCGACGACACCAGATCGCGGAAGTCCTTGTGTACTTTCTCCAGCGTGGCTTGAAGCTCATCCCAATCCTCCGGCGGCTTCGGCGTTCCGGCGCCGCCCGTCGGAGGGCCGCTGGCGTATCCGTCGTTCCAGACTTTCGTGCCGAGGAGGCGCTCGAGGATGAAAACGAAGGCGAGCTCGCGCGCCGTCTTCGATTTCGGATGCGGACGAAGGTCGAGCTTATCCTTCGGATATGCCTTCAGAACGCGCGTCGTCTTCGCGTGCTCTTCATCGTAAGTTTCCAGGAACTCCTGCTTGCCAGTCGACATCGTCAGCCTCCGTTAGAAACGCCATCAAGAACCGCGCCCAAATCGCTTTGATATAGTCGATGGAAATGCCTCACAACACCTTCAATACCCTCGATTCCTTCAACCTCGGCGACGGGCGCCGCGGACAGTTTTACTCACTCCCGAAGCTCGAAGCGGCCGGCGTCGGCAACGTCTCGAAGTTGCCCGTATCGATCCGAATCGTTCTCGAATCGGTGCTGCGCAACGTCGACGGAAAAAAGATCGCCGAGCGCGATGTGCGTACGCTTGCCAACTGGCAGCCGCGCGCCGAGCGGACGGACGAGATCCCGTTCATGGTCGCGCGCGTGTTGTTGCAGGACTTCACCGGCGTGCCGTTGCTCGTCGATCTGGCCGCGATGCGTTCCGCCGCCAGCCGCGCCGGCGCCGATCCGAAAATCATCGAGCCGCTGGTGCCGGTCGACCTCGTCGTCGATCACTCGGTGCAGGTCGACTACTCCAATCGTCCCGACGCGCTGCAGCTCAACATGGACGTCGAGTTCAAGCGCAACCAGCAGCGCTACCAGTTTCTGAAGTGGGGGATGCAGGCCTTCAACGGATTCGGCGTCGTGCCGCCCGGCATCGGTATCGTGCACCAGGTCAACCTCGAGTACCTCGCGCGCGGCGTGCTGGAAAAGGATGGCGTCTGGTATCCCGACACGCTGGTCGGCACCGACTCGCATACGACCATGATCAACGGCCTCGGCATCGTGGCCTGGGGCGTCGGCGGGATCGAGGCCGAAGCGGGGATGCTCGGACAGCCGGTGTACTTTTTGACGCCGGATGTCGTCGGCGTGCACTTAAAAGGATCGCTACGCGAAGGAGTCACCGCGACCGATCTCGTGCTCACCATCACCGAGATGCTGCGCAAGGCCAAGGTGGTCGGCAAGTTCGTCGAGTACTTCGGCGACGGCACGGCGTCGCTGGCGCTGGCGGACCGCGCCACAATCGCCAACATGGCGCCCGAGTACGGCGCGACGATGGGCTACTTCCCGGTCGACGAAGAGACCTGCCGCTACATGCTCATGACCGGCCGTAGCGAGCAGCAGGTCGACGCGTTGCGCGGCTACTTCCAGGCGCAGGACCTGTTCGGGATGCCGAAGAGCGGCGACATCGACTACACGACCGTGCTCGAGCTCGATCTCGCCAGCGTAGTCGCCAGCGTGGCCGGACCGAAGCGGCCGCAGGACCGCATCGAGCTCGACGACATCCAGCGCGAATTTCACGAGATGCTCAAGGCTGCCGCGCCCGCCGGCTACGGCAAACCGCAGAGCGAGGTCGAGCGCACCGCGAGAACGCTGGTCGGCGTCACATCGACCGGTCCCGGGCACACCATCTCCGGCGGCGGCGAACAGGATTCCGGCACCGCGCCGAACGCGCTGGCGTCCGCGAAGAAGAACACGAGCGTCGTCAGCGAAGAGGAGATGCTCAACAACCGGCCTACGCCCGACCGCGTGGCCGCCGATTCACTGGCCGACGAATTTCCGATGGCCGTCGCCGAGCTGCATCACGGCGACGTCCTCATTGCGGCGATCACCTCGTGCACGAACACATCGAATCCGTCGGTGATGCTCGCCGCCGGATTGTTAGCAAAAAAGGCCGTTGAGAAAGGGCTGCGCGTTCCGCGCGTGGTCAAGACCTCGCTCGCTCCCGGCTCGCGCGTCGTCACCGACTACTACGATCGCAGCGGCCTGCAGCCGTACCTCGACCAGCTCGGCTTCTACACCGTCGGCTACGGCTGCACGACGTGCATCGGCAACTCCGGCCCGCTCGATCCGCGCATCGAAGAGGCCATCACGAAGCACGATCTCATCGGCGTCAGCGTCCTCTCAGGCAACCGCAATTTTGAAGCGCGCGTGCATCAGTCCATCCGCGCGAACTTTCTGATGTCGCCGCCGCTGGTGGTCGCGTTCGCCCTGGCCGGCCGCATCGACATCGACATGGCTCATGAGCCGCTCGGCCGCGGTGCGCATGGCGAGGATGTCTATCTGCGCGAGATCTGGCCGACCATGGACGAGATCCGCGAATGCATGGCCGGCGCGCTCGATGCCGAGTCGTTCCGCAGGCTGTACGCGAACTTCGCCGATCAGAATCCGCTCTGGAACGAAATCCCGACCACGGGCGGACTGCTCTACGCGTGGGACGCAAACTCCACGTACATCCAGGAACCGCCGTTCTTCACCGACGACAAGGGGATGGGCAAGGCAGCCGACATCACCGGCGCGCGCGCGCTGGCCATCTTCGGCGATTCCGTCACGACGGATCACATCAGCCCCGCAGGCTCGATCAAGGCAAACTCGCCGGCCGGCAAGTACCTCATCGAGTCAGGCGTTCCGGTCGAAGACTTCAACAGCTACGGATCGCGCCGCGGCAACGACCGCGTGATGACGCGCGGCACGTTCGCCAACGTGCGCATCAAGAATCAGATGGTGCCCGGCGTGGAAGGCGGTGTGACGAAACACCAGCCTGACGGCACGCAGATGTCGATCTATGACGCCGCCATGCAGTACCAGAAGGAAGGCACGCCGCTGGTGGTCATCGCCGGCCAGGAGTACGGCACCGGCTCCTCCCGCGACTGGGCCGCGAAAGGCACCAAACTCCTCGGCGTTCGCGCCGTGGTCACGCAGAGCTTCGAGCGCATCCATCGCTCCAACCTCGTCGGCATGGGCGTCCTCCCGCTGCAATTCGAAGAGGGGACGAACGCGCAGTCGCTCGCCCTCGACGGCACCGAAACCTTCGACATCATCGACATCGCTGGCGATCTCCGTCCCCGCCAGAAAGCGGCGCTGGTCATTCATCGCGCGAACGGTTCGACGGAAACCGTCCCGCTCATCGTGCGCATCGACACGCCGATCGAAGTCGACTACTACGAGCACGGCGGAATTCTGCCATTCGTGCTGCGGCAGTTGATGGGCGCGGCAAACTGAGGTTGTGAAGGTGCAAATCCCTGGTTACTAACCTCGGGCACTGCTTCTTGCGAAAGCACAGACAAGAGTGTCTGTGCCACACGGCCCTGCGACTGTCGCAGCATTTGCGGGTATGGCAGGGTCGGTGTGGCACAGACACTCTTGTCTGTGCTGGTGAGGCTCGGGAGCGTTGAGAAGTTCAACGCAGCGTGTCGCCCGATTTCCTCATAAGCTTTGATCGTTTGAGGCAAGATCCTTGCTCTTTCGCCCATGCGATGAAGCCCGCATCAATCACTATCCTTCTCTTTCTGGCAGCGCTGCCGGTGCTCGCCGCGCCGGGTCCGTTCACGCTGAGCGGCAGCGCCCGGTGCTGGACCAACGACCCGCCGCGGCGGCCCGCTACACATCTCGAATGGACCGCTTCCGCGAATGCGGCCAGCTATGACATTTATCGGGACGGTCAGTTCCGCGAGACGATGCCGTTCGGCGGCTCCGGAACCTATGACGAGACCAACAACGGCTTCCAGCCCGGGCAGACGATCTCGTACTACATTGTTGCCCGCGACAACTCCGGCGGCACCTTCACCTCGAACACGGTCGACGTCTTCATTCCCGGCGACGTCTGTCAGCCCGCTCCCGCCGCACCCTTGCTGGACGGAAGCGCGGCGTGCGACCCGACCGGTCCGCGCGCGATCGTCAACCTCACCTGGAGCGGATCACCGACGGCGGCGAGTTATCGCATCACCCGCACGCCGACGACCGCTGGCTTTCCGGTGGACACAACATCGGCGGCCTACACCGATACCAGCGTCCAGCCGGGCGGCTCCTACACCTACAAGATCACCGCGACGAACAGCGGCGGCTCGACCGATTCGAATGCGAAGTCGATCGACGTCAGCAACACCATTTGTCCGCCCGCAGCGCCGACGATCTCGGCGACGGCTACGTGTGTGGCCGGCCCACCCACCGCTCCCGCGGTGCACGTGGCGTGGAACGCGATGCCATTCGCGACGTCGTACGTCGTCAACCGCGGCGGCTCGCCCATCAGCGCAACGCTGCCGGCGGATGCGACATCGTTCGATGACGTGAACGTCGCCGTTGGGCAGACCTACAGCTACACGGTCACCGCCTCCAACATCCAGGGCAGCGCCACGTCTGTAGCCGCGCAGGCCACGGTCGCCAACCTTCCGTGCCTCCCGAATCCGCCCGGCGCATTCAGCGCCTCGGCGAACGCCGGATGCAATGCCGGCACGCCAGTCGCGCATGTGAGCTGGACGACATCGACCGGCGCAACCTCCTACGTCGTCAATCGCAACGGAACGGCGGTCAGCTCGACGCTCTCATCCTCGAGCGATCACTACGATGACCTCGGCGTGACTTCGGGGCAGTCGTACAACTACACGGTCACCGCTTCGAACAGCGGCGGCAGCACAACGTCATCGCCGGCGAGTAGCAGCGTCGTTCCAACCTGCAGCACTACGAATCCGCCCTCGCCGTTCACGGCATCGGTCAGTGCGTTCTGCAATTCCGGATCGCCGGCCGTGCATGTGACATGGACCGCCGGCTCCGGCGCGACGTCGTATGTCGTGAACCGCAACGGCATGCAGATCGGCGGAACGCTGTCATCGGTCACGCTGATGTACGACGACACTACCGTCACCGCGAGTCAGAGCTACACGTACACGGTCGTCGGATCGAACTCCGGAGGCAGCACCGCGGCACCCGCAGGGACAATCACGCCATCTGCGAACGTCTGTCCGCCGCCCGCGTTCACGCTCACGGCCGCAGCCACATGCAATCCGATCGTCTCACCGCCATTGCCGATGGTGACGTTGAACTGGTCCGCCGCGGCCACGGTCACGAGTTACCTGATCCTCCGCAACGGCGCGCAGATCGGCTCCGTCGACGGCAGCACGACCACGTTCAACGATGGCGGTGCGTCGTCGCCGCAGACATACAGCTACGTCGTCCGCGCCGTTGGTCCTGGCGGCACGACCGACTCGAACGCGGCCAGCGCCACCGTCCAGGCCAATATGTGTAGCACGCCGAGGCCGGATCTGGCTGCGACGGACATCACCTTCGCACTCCCGGCAGGACAACCCGGCGACACGTTCGCGGTCAGCATCACCGTCACGAACCTCGGCGCCGCCGCTGCGCCCGCGACGACCTCGCGCGTCCGCATCGGCAGCGGCACGACGATGTCGCCATCCGATCCGATCGTCGCCACGATTGCCACGCCGGCGCTTGCCGCCGGCGCGAGCACCACGCAAACCGGTACCGCGGTGATCCCCAATCTCCCCGCCGGCACGTACTTTCTCTTCCTGTCGGTCGACGAAGACCACGTCTCCGGCGACATCAACCCTTCGAACGACGTCAAACGCAGCTTCGCCTTCACCGCTCAAAGCCAGCCCTGCACCGTCAGCTGTGCCGCCATCGTTCCATCGACCGCACAAACCGCAACGCCGGTCGCCTTCGCACTCGGGCGGCCCCCGTGTGTGAATGACAGTGCCATATGGACTTTCGGTGACAGTACATCCGCGACAAGCTACTCACCGACGCACGCCTACGCGACGACCGGCACCTTTCACTGGACGCTGACACTCACCGCCACGAGCGGCGACACCTGCTCGAGCAGCGGAAACATCACCATCACCGCGCCAACAGTGCCTCCGAAGCGGCGCGCTGTGCATCACTGAATGGCCGAATCCACGCGGCCTCTTTACCGGAGAGGCCGCGTGCTAATCTTCGCCGCATGTGGCAATACACGCCTCGCGTTGCTGTCGTTCGCGGTCTCCGCACGCCGTTCGCGAAGTCGGGCACGCATTACGCGCACCTTTCCGCGCTCGACCTCGGCAAGCTGGTCGTGGCGGAGCTCGTGCAGCGCTCGGGCGTTGATCCGAATACCATTCAGGAAGTCGTCTTCGGCAACGTCATCCCCTCGGTCAAGGCGCCGAACATCGCGCGCGAGATCGTCCTCGGCACCGGCCTTCCGCGCAAGATTCCCGCCTTCACGGTCGGCGAAGCGTGCGCCTCTTCGAACCAGGCCATCACCTCGGCCGCGGACATGATCTTCCGCGGCTACGCGGACATCGTCGTCGCCGGCGGCAGCGAGTCGCTGTCCGATATCCCCATCCTCTTCTCGAAGAACTTCGCCGAGGCGCTGGTCGGGGCGAGCAAGCAAAAGAGCGTGGGTGGAAAACTCGGATCGTTCAGCAAAATCCGTCCGAAGGATCTTGCGCCGGACGCGCCCGCCATCGCCGAGTCGACCACCGGCCTGACGATGGGCGAGTCGGCCGAGAAGATGGCCAAGGAGAACGGCATCACGCGCGAGGCGCAGGACGCGTTCGCGTTGCAGAGCCATCACCGCGCAGCCGAGGCCACGGCCAGCGGACGGTTTAAAGAGGAAGTGATGACCGTGGTCGTGCCTCCGGGCTACGACAACGTCGTCGAAACCGACAACCTCATTCGCGGCGATTCGACCGCCGAGGCCATGGCCAAACTGCGGCCGGTCTTCGATCGCAAGTTCGGGACGATCACGGCCGGCAACGCCTCGCCGCTGACCGACGGCGCGGCCGCGGTGCTGCTGATGTCGGAAGACAAAGCGAAAGAGCTCGGCATCAAGCCGATCGGCTTCATCAAGAGCTACGCGTATGCGGCCACCGATCCATTCGACCAATTGCTGCAAGGTCCCGTCTTCGCGCTACCGGTCGCGCTCGACCGTGCCAAGATTTCGCTGAAAGACATCGGCGTGATCGAGATGCACGAAGCCTTCGCCGCGCAGGTGCTGTCGAACATTCAGTGGATCGGCTCGAAGAAGATTGCCAAAGAAAAACTCGGCCGCAACGAACCGGTCGGCGAGATCGATCCGACCGCGATCAACCGCACGGGCGGCTCAATCGCCCTCGGCCACCCCTTCGGCGCCACCGGCGCCCGCATCGTCACCACCGTCTGCAACGAGCTGCAGCTCACGGGACAGCAATACGGCCTGGTCACCGTCTGCGCAGCGGGCGGGATCGGGGTGGCGATGGTGCTCGAGAGGGAGTAGTTTTCATTTCGCCCTTCATGAGAGAGCGAATTCAGAAACTCAGTCCTCGCGGTGAGTTCTTTCTGATCATCACGATCTGCTTTGGCTACATTACCTGTACCTCGTTAGCCGTCCTCCTGCTCCGGATTCGTACATATGACCTGACTTCGTTGCGAATCATTCGGGGCATGGCAACCGAGATCATCATTCTTGCCGTCGCTGGATGGATTCTTCATGTCCGCGGTTGGCGGCTCTCGCAACTGACCAAGGCGTTCTCATGGCCGGCAGCGCTTGCCGGGATACCGCTTTTTGCCTGTTATATCGCGGCGTATTGGGTCACGGCAATTGCGGTAGTCAGCATCTATCCTGCCGCATCTCATATCGAGACGGTGCGGATGGTTCCAAGAGCTCCCATCGTCCTGATGGTGCTCTTCGTCATCGTGAACTCCGTGTTCGAGGAGACAATGGTTTGCGGATACGTGATTACCGCACTCTCGAGTGAGGGAGCCGCGCTCAGCATCTCCGCGAGCACGCTCCTACGTTTTCTTTACCACCTTTATCAAGGCCCGGTGGCATCCCTCTCCATCCTTCCACTCGGCTTGATCTTTTCGGTTGTGTACTGGCGCTGGAAGAATCTATGGCCATTGTGGGTGGCCCATACGGTTGCTAACGTCCTGGCGTTCGCATTCGCGACCGCACAACAGACAAGGTGACTCCTCAAGTGGGTAGACCTACACTTCGCGCATGGCCAAATCAAAAGGCGGCAAGATTGAATCAAAGCTGCGCGAGTTCGCGCTAAAGTTCCCCGAGGCGTACGAAGAGTTTCCGTGGGGACATAGTGCGATGAAGGTGAAGAAGAAGGCCTTCCTCTTCATGGGTACCGACGAGAACGGGCGCTTCTCGATTTCCGTGAAATTGCCGCAGTCGCGCGATATGGCCGCCGACCTTCCATTCACCGAGCCGACCGGCTATGGACTCGGTAAGAGTGGTTGGGTGACCGCGTACCTCACCGATGAGAAGCCGCTCGATCTGATCAAGGCTTGGATCGAGGAGAGCTATCGGGCGATTGCGCCGAAGAAGCTTCTGAAGTCCCCATCCTGACGGCGCGCGGAGCGCGTGTCAGGATCTCCGGTGGCGGTGCGAGGGACTGCGTTTATCAAGCACAGTCTGCGCGGTATCACCGGAGACCCTGCGTCTACGCGCAGGGTGAACTGCTCCCCTGCGTCTACGCGCAGGGTGAACTGCTAACGGACCTTCTTCGCCACGAACCCCGCGAAGTTGAACCAGCGGAAGAAGGTCTCTACCTCGGCGAAGCCGCTCCGGCGCAGCATCTCGATGTTCTCCGCCGCGCGGTAGGGGACCAGGACGTTCTCCAGCGCTTCGCGTTTCTGAGCGATCTCCAGGTGCGAGTAACCCTGCGCGGCTTTGTAGTCGTGATAGAGGTCGATGAAGAGGCGGGCGAAGGCGGGATCGTCGGTCAGCACTTTCTCGACGAGGATCAGGCAGCCGCCGGGCGTGATGCTTTCGTACAGCCGGCGAAGGAGTGTTTGGCGCTGCAGCGGACGGATGAATTGCAGCGTGAGCGTGAGAATTGCGACGTCGCACGGCGCGAGGTTGATCTGCTCGTCGATGTGGAGAGGGAGCCATTCGATGGGAAGGCCCTGCGCTTTCTCGGCGGCACGATCGAGCATGGGCTGCGAGGAGTCGATGCCGACCAGCCGCGCGTTGCGGCCTTCCAGCGCCGAGGCGAGGGCGATGAGCGTTGTGCCGGTCGAGCAGCCGAGGTCGTAGACGACGCCGGAGTCGCGAACGAAGGCCGCGGCGAGGGCGACCACCATCGTCTGAATCTGACCGTACATCGGCACGCTGCGATGGAGCATGTCGTCGAAGACTTCGGCGGTGTTTCCGTCGAAGGCGAAGTCCTTCACCTGCGGTTGCGGCGTGGCGAAGATCGTGTCGCGGCTCATCGCTCTCCTCCCAATCGGATGACGTGAACGAACCAGCGGATCCCCTGACTGTCTCCTTCGTAGGCGTGCTCCAGGTCGCAGCCGCCCTCGTCGTAAACCGCGGCCCATCCCTCCAGATCCGGCGGCGGAACGCCCTGCGCGGTGACGAGTTGGATGAGGTCGTGGACGGCGGTGTGCTGATACTTCGGGTCATATTCACTAAGACGCGTCAGGACGCCGTAGTAATCGACGACGAACATGATCCGGCCGGGAAAGAGCGCGCCGAGTTGCCGCAGATACTTCGCGGCCCCCTCGGACGAGGCATTGCGGAACAGCTCATTGAGCAGCCCCTTGCTCTGAAGTGCTTCCACCGAGGCGCGCTGCTTTCGCGTCATGCGCCGGCCGATGTCGCGCGCGTCGCCGTGGAGGATGTGCACGCGCGCGCCGACGCCTTCCTGCCGCGCGGCGCGGCGGGCGGCGGCACACATGTGACGGTTCTCGTCGATGCCCCAGCCGGTGAAGCCGGCGTCGCGCTGCGCGAGTTGCCGCAGCATCGTGGCCGGTCCGCAGCCGACGTCGAGCAGTGAACGGATGCCGTCCCGCTCGACGATCTCCATGACCACGGGATTGGGAGGTGACTGGATGCGGTGATAGGCCGCGGCCTCCACATCGCGGCGCACCAGCGAGCGGCCGAGGTCGGGCGCGCGCAGACTTTGTTCGAGCGCGGCGAAGCACTGGCCGTAGGAACGGACGTACTTGTCGATCGTGAACTCGAGCGAGTAGTCGCTGTCGTATGCGGCCGCGACGCGGTAGCAGGAGCCGTCGCGATCGAGGAGGTCGGTCTGTTGATAGACGAATTCAAGAACGCCGTGGAGCAGCTCGCGATCGTAGCCGTGCTGTTCGGCGAGCTCGGTTGCGTCGATGCCGTTGCGCAGTTGCGCGAAGAGGCCGGCGGCCTGGAGGTGCGCGACGAGATGTCCGGCGTAGAAGCCGGCCACGGCGCCGAGGAGATCGAGCTTGGGGGCCGGCGTCATGACGGGGCCGCGTAGTCGACGGCGCCGAGTTGGGCGAGATGATCGAGTGCCGCGCCCGCCCAGGCCGCCCCTGCGCCGAAGCGGCGGGCGCGTTCGACGAGCGCGCGCCGCGAGCGCGGACGCGTCAGGAACGAGCAGAAGTCGGCGAGCTGGTCATCGACTTCGAAGTTGCGCACCTGACGTTCGGCCGCGCTGTCGAGGACGAGCAGGTAGTTGCCCGTATCGGCCCAAAGGTTCTCCTCGGGCTCGCGCTGGCTTCGCATGACGTCGAGAATGCGCGGGCAGTTTGGGATCGCCGTGCAGACGGCGGCACGCGGGCTGAGACGGTACTTGCCGGCCGGGGGCGGAGCTCCGTCGCCGAGGGTGTGCGCGGTGAAAAGGTAGCGGGTGACGGTGACGATGGGATTCGAATCGCCCCACCACGCGGCGAAAAGCGCGGCGATCCTCGCGAACGTCGGCTGGCGTTCCCAGCCGCCCGCGCATGCGGCGTCGTACATCGTCGTCATCAGATCGCCGAACGTGCCGCCGTGCCTGGCGACGATGCGCCTCAGGAGTGGAAAGCCGAGAGCGCAGAGAACCTGGAACGCCGAGGTCACGAAGACGTGGCGCTCGCGCGAGAGCACGGATCGGAAGTAGTGATGGTTCATGAAGACGTCGCGATGTTCCTGCATCACGGCGGCATCGTCGTCTTCGATGGTCGGGAAGTTGAAGTCGGAGATATGGCCGTCGTACTCGAGAGCGTCGCGGAAGTCGGTCATGAGCTGCGTGCCCGGCTCCGGCGTGAGCAGATGGAGTTGCACCATCAGCTTCGGCTCGTCGCGCGTGAAGCAGCGCCCGATCATGTCCAGCGTCTGTTTCTGATCCTCCTCGGTCTCTTGCGGATAACCGGTGATGAAGGAGGCGATGGCCTTCATGCCGAGGCGCAGCGTGGTGTCGATGACGGGATCGAAGAGATCGAGGTCCTGGTGCTTCTGCGCGATCTTCTGCATGCGCGGCGAGCCGGTTTCGACGCCGTAGTAGATGGCGCGGCAGCCGGCGTCGGCCATCTCGGTGAGGAGCTCGTCGTCGACGCAGTCCATCCGCGCGGAGCAGCTCCACCGATAACCGTGCCCTTTCACCTCGGCGCAGAACTCGCGCACCTTCACTTTGCTGACGGTGAAGAGGTCGTGTGTCAGTCCGAAGTCGCTGATGCCGTACGTTTCGTGAAGATGATCGAGCTCGGCCACGAGCACCGGCGCGGAGCGCAGCCGGTATTTGCGGCCGAAAAAGCTGGCGGTCGAACAGAAGGTGCAGTGGAAGGGGCAACCGCGTCCCGCTTCCACGCGAAGGCTGGAGGGACGAAGCTCCGCGATCGGATAGCGCTCGTACAGCGGACGGGGGAGGGCGTCGAGATCGGCGATGGTCGGCGTGCCGGGATTCTCGATCACCGTACCGCTGCGCCGGTACGTGACGCCGGCCAGCTCTTCGAGCGAACCGGAGACGATGCCATCGAGCAACGGCAGCAGCGTCAGCTCGGCTTCGTGCCGGGCCACCGCGTCGAACTCGGGAAAGCGCTCCATGATCTCGCGCGCCAGGATCGTGGCGTGCGGACCGCCGAGGATGATCGGGATGTCCGGCCGCGCCGCACGGACGTGCCGCGCTACCTTCAGCGTGCAGATGAAATTGCAGCCGAGAGTGGTGAAGCCGATGACGTCCGGCGCGCGATCCAGCAGCGCCGCGGCCATGTCGCGGTAGAGGCTTTCGTCCAGCGCCAGCGTGCCGCGGGTCAGTTCGAGTTTCGGATCGTAGAGAAGCGCTTCGTGACCGCCGCTCTCGGTCACGGCCATCAGAGAAAGCAGGCCGAGGTGCGGCTGCAGGTCGTACTTCGTCTTCTGGCCGTTCTGATCGATGAGCAGGTTGTCGACGAAGAGGACGCGCATGTCAGTGGCTCCGGCGGATGGGATTCGTGATCAGTCCGGCCTCGACGGCCGCATCGAGGAGGCGACGCACGCGTCTGCGATCGATGCCGCATTCGCGCGCCATCGCAGCGATGGAGTGCGTGCCATCGGCGAGAGCCAGGACGCGCGCGCTTTCTTCGTTGACCTCCAGCGTGCGGACGGTCTGCGCGGCGATGTCGGCGTGGTAGAGGAGCCACTGCGGCGCGTTGCGAACGTTTGCGGGGATGAATCGCTCCTCGCGAATGGCGGCGATGGTTTCGTGCGGCGAGGTGGTGAAGAATCCGGTGCGCAGTGCCGAGGGGATGCCCGCGGCGATGATCGTGCGAATCTCCCACAGCAGGCGCTCGTGCAGGAAGACATCACGCAGCGCCGGCGTCTCCTCCGGAATCCACTCCGCAAGGGCGTGGCCGAGGAAGTCGAAGAACCGGTACGTCTGCTCGTCGCGCGTGCGCGGACCGGCGCGCAACGCCTGATGCTCGCGATGAAAGGCGGCGAAGAGCTCCTGCTCCAGACCGTAGCGAACCGTCAGCGCGCGGGTATTCGGGATCCATTGCCACAGCCCGTTGTTCTGAACCTTCGTGATCACCGCGGCCAGGCCGATGACGCGGCGGATATCGAGCGCGGCAAAATCGCTACGTGTTCGATCATCGAGCTCGTAGCCGCGCAACGCCGCATCGCGATCGGAGGACAGCAACGCCAGAAACTCCGGATCGACCATGCAGCGGGCGATGAGCGTGTTGACCGTGCCGGTGCTCATGCCGCCAGCGCCTCCTTCACGCGCGCCAGCTCGCTGAGCAGCGTATGGCGCGGAAAGGTGACCGACCAGTTGTACTCGAGCGTCACCGCTTCGAGGCCCGAACCGCGCGCCAGCACGCGCAGCACATCCATCACCACCTCGGGTGCGCGGACGGTGTGGTCATCCCACTGCGTCCCCTCGAAATCGCTGATGCCGGCCACGTGCACCTCGAGGATGCGGTCGAGCGGCAGTTCGTGCAGCGCCTCGATCGGATCGCGGCCGAGGTTGTGCGCGGTGATGACGAGGTGCGTGACGTCGAGCAGCAGACGGGCCGGCGAGCGTTCGCAGAGCCGCCGGATGTACTCGAACTGCGTCATCGTGCTGCCCGGCGGCGTGAAGTAGAGCGGCGAGTTCTCCAGGAGGATGGGAATGCCGAAGCGTTGCGAGCAGGCATCGACCGCGGCCACGACCACGTCGAGCGATTCCTCGTTCATCGGCGCGCTGATGGCGTAGCCGATGTCGTAAATCGGCACCGCAGAGTGCGAGGAGCCGTCGTCCGGCGTCCGATGCGCGGTGAAAAAGGCCAAGTGCTCGCTCAGCCACGGTGTGGATGTGCGGTCGATCCAGTCGCCGACCGCGCTCCACGTGGCCTCGTCCGGCGGAACGTCGCCGGCCATGGAGAGGCTCGCCGAATGCAGCAGCACCTGCGGGCAGTTCTCGATTGGCACCACATGCGGATTGGCGCGCAGCATCTCGAACGGGATCTCCACGTAGTCGAAGAGATCGGGCTGATCGAGCAGCAGCGGCCGCACGTAGTCCGAGTAGCTGATGCCCACCCGCGGACGTCCGCGGCAGACGGCACCGTCACGGCGTTCTGGCCGTTTTGTTCGCATGGGAGCGGGAAGAATCTAGTTGACGATGATGATGTGGTTGTGCAGATCGCTGAGCTTCGTGACTTCGACTTCCTTGGTGCTGAGCGAAACCTTTCCGGTCTCGCGAATGCACTTCAAGGCCTTGCCGCGATCGGCGCCCGTCAGCGTCACCACGACTTTGTCGGCCGTGACCTTAGCGATGCTCTTGCCTGCTGTGGAACTTGCTTTCTTTGCGGCCTTCTTTGTCGCCATGTTTAGTTCCTCCATTAGAGGTGTGACGCAGCGAGGGAAATCCCTACCCACCTCTGCCATTACAATCACAAAATGTCCGAAGTGATCCGCGCCGTTAGTGAAGCAACTGTCCTGACTCGTTAAGAGTTCATCCTGCGGCTCGAGAAGCGAGCCGTCAGGATCTCCGGTGGCGGTGCGAGGGACTGCGGTTATCAGCAGGGTTGCGCGGTATCACCGGAGACCCTGCGTCTACGCGCAGGGTAAACTTCAGAACGCATGTCCGAAGTGATCCGCGCCGTCTGTCCCCACGATTGTCCCGACACCTGTCTGATGCTCGTGACCGTCGAGGATGGCCGCGCTATCCGCATCGCCGGCGATCCGGAGCATCCGATGACGCAGGGATTTCTTTGCACGAAAGTGTCGAAGTACCTGGAGCGGACGTATCACCCGGATCGTCTCGCGTATCCGCAAATCCGCGTTGGCGCGAAAGGGGAGGGACGGTTTCGCCGCGCCACGTGGGACGAAGCGACGTCGCTGATCGCGGAGAAACTGAACGCGATCATCGCCTCGGACGATGGGCCGCAGGCGATCCTGCCGTACTCGTATGCGGGGACGATGGGGCTGGTGCAGGGCGAAGGGATGGCCTCGCGATTCTTCCGCCGCATCGGCGCGTCGTTTCTCGACCGCACCATCTGTTCGAGTGCGGGCGCCGAGGCATTCAATTTGACGTATGGGACGCGGATGGGGACCGATCCGGAAGCGGTGCCCGAGGCGAAGCTGATTTTGCTTTGGGGAACGAACACGCTGACGTCGAACCCGCACCTCTGGCCGTTCATCCGCCGCGCGCGGGCCAACGGAGCGCGCGTGATCTGCATCGATCCGTTGCGGACGCGGACGGCCGCTGTATCCGACGAGCACATCGCCATCCGTCCCGGCACCGACGCCGCGCTGGCCCTCGGCATGATGCACGTGCTGTTCAGAGACGGTCTCGAAGATCGTCAATATCTTGACGAGATGACGATCGGCTGGCAGAAGCTGCGCGACCGCGTGCTCGCCGATTACGCGCCGGAACGCGTTGCCGCCATCTGCCGTTTGCCCGTCGAGACCATCGAACGCCTCGGCACGCTGTACGGAACGACGCGTCCGGCCTTCATCCGCCTCAACTATGGCTTGCAGCGTCACGCCGGCGGCGGCTCGGCGGTCCGTGCGATCGCGCTGCTGCCTGCGATCACCGGCGCATGGAACGACGCCGGCGGCGGCTGCCAGCTTTCATCATCCGGCACCTTTGCGATGAACACCGCCGCGATGGAGCGGACGGACCTCGGCAACCATTCCGCTCGCACGATCAACATGACGCGCTTCGGCGAGGCGCTGACGGAGATCGACGATCCGCCAGTGAAGGCGCTCATCATCTACAACTCGAATCCCGGCTCCATCGCGCCCGATCGCGAAACCGTTCTGCGCGGATTGCGCCGCGACGATCTCTTCACCGTCGTCCTCGAACATTTCCAGACCGATACCGCCGACTACGCGGACGTCCTGTTGCCTGCGACGACGCAGCTCGAGCACGAGGATCTGCACAAGGCCTACGGCCATCTTTACGCGACCTACAACCGCCGCTCGATTCCACCGCTAGGCGAGGCGCTGCCGAACAGCGAAATCTTCCGCCGCATCGCCGCCGCGATGAAACTCGACTATCCCGAGCTGCGCGAAAGTGATGAAGAACTGATGCGCGCCGCGCTCACTGGCACCGGCGAGGTGATGAATGGCGTGACGTTCGAGGCACTGCGCGAGCACGGCTCCGTGCGTCTCAACCTCCCGACGCCGCATCTACCGTTTCGCAGCGGAACGAAGATGCCGACGCCGAGCGGCCGGATCGAAATCGAATCACAGCAGGTGGCGGCGCTCGGACTCGATCCGCTGCCGACGTACATCGCGCCGTACGAGTCGGAAGAGCGCGCGCCCGAGCTTGCGCGCCGCTTCCCGCTGGCGCTGATCTCACCGCCGGCGCATGAGTTTCTCAACTCCTCCTTCGTGAACGTGGCCTCGCTTCGCCGGTCCGCCGGAAAGCCGACGCTGGAGATTCACGCGGACGACGCGAGCGCGCGTTCGATCGCCGACGGCGCGCGCGTGAAAATCTTCAACGACCGCGGCACCTTCACCGCGGACGCCGTCGTCACCGACCGCGTCCGCCCCGGCGTCGTCTCCGCGCAGTCGGTGTGGTGGGGTCGATTGACATCCGACGGTGCGAACGCGAATCAGACGACCTCGCAAGCGCTCACCGACATCGGCCGCGGCGCAACGTTTTACGACAACCTGGTCGAGGTAGAGTCGTTCTAACCACAAAGACACAAAGGACACAAAGAGATTTCCTTCGTGTCCTTTGTGTCTTTGTGGTTCAAATCATTTGAATTCGCGAACGATCCCATCCCACTCGCCGCGCTCGCGCAACAGGCGCTCGATCAACTCGCGAAATGCCGCGTGTCCGCCGCGAGCGTCGAGTTTCCACGCTGCCGCCTGATGTACTTCGGCGGCAGCGTCGGATGGCGCCGCGGAGATGCCGGCACGGAGCATCGGTGCGAGGTCGGGGAGGTCGTCGCCGATGTAGAGGACTTCGTGAAAGCCGACGCCGAGCTTCGTCAGGATCGACTCGCATTCCGTCAGTTTGTTCGCGGCACCCTGGTGCAGCTCCGTAATCCCGAGCTCTTTCGCTCGGCGCATGAGCGCCGGCGAACTGCGCGACGTCAGCAGCACAATGTTGATGCCCGCACGTTGCGCGAGTTTTGCGCCGAGGCCGTCGCGGACGTTGAACTCCTTCACTTCGGAGCGGTCGCCGGCGTAGATGATTTTGCCGTCTGTCCAGACGCCATCTATGTCGGAAACAATGACGCGGATGTCGCGCGCGGCGGTCATTCACGGTGAGGATAGCAGCCGTCCCATAGAATCCGCCGCGTGAACCTTCCCGAGCAGCGCGTGCAGCGCGGCCGCGTCCTCGACCGCATCCGCCGCGCGAACCTTCCCGAACACCGCGCCCGCCGCGGCCGCATCCTCTACCGCACCCTGCGCGTGATCAGCGCGGTGGTGCGCCGCCTCCCGCTCAGTTTCGCGCGCGGTATCGGCATCTTCCTCGGCCACCTCGGATGGCATCTGCTCCGCCACGATCGCCGCCGCGCGCTCGCAAACATCGGCGCGGCCTTTCCCGATTGGACGCCGCGCCGCCGCCGCACGACGATCCGAAAGATGTTCCATCACCTCGGCATGACGCTGGCCGAGGTGCTCTGGCTGCCGAACCTCGACGCGGAAACGTGCGCGCGTACGACGACATTCGAAGGATTGGAGAACCTGCGGCCAGGCGAAGGGATGATCGGCATCACCGGCCACTGCGGCAACTGGGAGTGGATCGCGCACGCCATCGCGCTGCGGACTCCGGTGACCGTTCTGCATCGCGGCCGCGACGAGCCGAAGATGAATCTCTTCATCACCGATCTGCGCGCAAAGGTCGGCATCAACACGATTGACCGCGGCTCCACGGGCGCCGCGCGCGAGATGATCCGCGCCGTCCGCCAAGGCAGCATCCTCGCCTTTCTCATCGATCAGAACATCCGCGCGGAAAGCATCAAGGTGCCGTTTTTTGGACGTCCGGCGCTGACGGCGATCGGCCCTGCTCGTTTAGCCGTGCGCATGGGCGTCCCGATCACGCGCATTTTCGGCGAACGACGCAACGGCAAGCTGCACATCCGCATCCTGGAGCCGATCATTGTGAAAGAGACGGACGATCCCGTCGCGCTGACCGCCCGCCTCACTGCCGACATCGAAGCACAAATCCGCCGCGTCCCCGAGCAATGGGTGTGGATGCACGATCGGTATCGCGAGCGGCCGAAATGGGAAGTGAAGATTGAAGGGTGAGGAGTGCGCGCTTCTTCGTGAATCAACGCGACCTTGATGCCCGCGCGACTCGCGGCACATTTCGCGAAGCTTTGGAGTGCGGTGGCGACCGAGCCACCGCTTTGGGAGGGTGGGGGACGGTGACCATCGCGAAGAGCAGCAAGCATCACACGCTGCGTGTCGTCACGATTCCACCGCCCTCCCAAAGCGGTGGCCTTGCCACCGCACTCCAAAGTGCTTCGCCACGAAACGCGCGCCACATTCTTCGTAGGATGACAGTTAGATCACGATCATTTCGTGGATCGGTTTGTTCTCCCAGAAGCGGCGGATCGAAAGCGGGGTGATGTCGAGCGTGCGGTATTCGCCGTAGTGGAGCAGCTCGGAGAGCGCCAGGCCCGCCGCAGGCGACTCCATGGCGCCGTGGCCGGAGAAGCCGGTGGCAAAGATCAGATCTGCGACGTGCGGATGCTCGCCGAGGACGGCGTTGTGGTCGACGTCATTGGTGTCGTAGAGACCGCCCCACATCGACATCAGGCGGCAGCGCTCCATGCCGGGGATGCGCTCCTGCATGTAGTAGTTGATCTGCTCTTCGTAGTACTTCGCGTCGGGCGTCGTGTCGAAACCGGCCGGCGTATCGGGATCGGCGCGTCCGATCATCAGGTTCGGCCCCTCGGGGCGGAAGTAGATGCCGTTGTCGATGATCGTCATCGGGATGTGCTCGAAGCCTTCGATCGGCGGCATGTTCGTGATGAAGAGCATGCGATTGAGCGGGATGACCGGCGGCAGATCGTCGCCGGAGAGTCCGGAGACTTCGAGCAGTTGATTTGTCCACGCGCCGGCGGCGACGACGATCTTGTCGCTTTCGATGAACGAGCCATCCGCCATCTCGACGCCGCGATACTTGCCGTCGACGATCCGCAGCTTCTTGACCGTCGCATTCAGGCGCAGCTCCGCGCGGCCGTCAAATCCTTCCAATCCGCGCTCGAAGTAGCCTTGCGCCGCCGCCGACGGATCGAAGCTGCCGCACTCCGGTCCGAACACTCCTCCCGCGATCGGTTTCATCTGCAGGATTTCATTCACCTCGGGATCGATGTGATCGATGCCCGCGCGCAGTCCGGGAACTTTCGCTTCGACTCCGGCCGCGTCGAGAAACTCGATCGTGACGCCGTTTTTCGCCCATTCCGCGCCGTACGCTTTCGCGCTTTCGAAATTCTCCTCGTACTGGCAGAAGAGATAGCCGCGTTGATCGAAGCCGATGGGAAAGCGCAGCTCGTCCTGAAAGGCCGCGAGCTTCTTGATCGAGTAACTGGTCAGCCGCATGTTGATCGGCGTCGTCCAGATGTTGCGGAAGCCGCCGGCGGAGAGGGCAGTGGAGCCTTTCGACAACGCATCCTCGCGCTCCAGCACGAGCACGCGCCCGGGATAGCCGAGCTGCGCGAGGTGATAGAGCACGCTGCCGCCGATGATGCCGCCGCCGATGATGATCAGGTCGTAATCGGGCATTGATGTTCGTCCCTAACTCTATCCTGCGGCGTAGCGCGCAGGATCTCCGGTGATACCGAGCGAATTGTGCTTCATGCGTTCTCTTTGACTTCATCCTGCGGCAAGGCGCGCAGGATCTCCGGTTAGGCCGAACGAATCTCTCCTACATGCGCATTGCTCGCCATCCCGCGAAGCTGATCGTACCGAGCGCGAATTCTCCTTCATGTAAATAGCCCACGGCAGCGCGGCGCCACCGGAGATCCTGCGTGCTTCGCCGCAGGATGGGAACCGCTACTCCGTCTTCGCCACCACCGCCGCCGCCACCCGCGCCGCTCCGGCGCGGACGAGCTCCCCGGCGCAGGCGCGGATCGTTGCGCCGGTCGTGCAGACGTCGTCGACGAGCAGGATGCGAGCCGAGGCCGCGCGGGGCGATGCGAGAAACGCCCCGCGGACATTGCCGGCGCGGGCGGCGCGGGGGAGTTTCGACTGCGCATCGAGGTCGCGCGTCTTCGTCAGCAGCGACGTGTCGCATCGAACGCCGAGGCGGCGCGCCAGCGCGCGGGCGAGGAGCTCCGCCTGGTTGTAGCCGCGCCGCCGGATCTTGGCGCGATGCATCGGGACCGGCACGATGACATCGAAATCGAGATCGCCGCGCGCTCGAATCATCCGCTCGACAAGTTCGGCGAGCGGATCAGAGAAAAAATCGTGGCGGTTGAATTTGAAGGCGTGCAGCACGCGCTCGAGCGATCCTCGGTAGCAGCCCCATGCCTCGGTCCAGTCGACCGGCAGCGGATCGGCGAGACACGGGCCGCAGACGAAATCGGGATCGGCATCGCCGGCCCACGGCATCGAGCAGAAGCGGCACTTCGACGCCGAGATCGCCGGCATCGCCGCCCAGCACGGCGCGCAGCACGAGGCCGTCCGATTCCGCCACGGCAGCTCGCCGCCGCAGGCCACGCACGACGCGTGCAGAACGATTCGCGCCGTCTCACGTCCTAAGGAGGACAACGTTTGCAGCACATGCAGATTGTAAGAGTGAAGGGTGAAGAGTGAAGAGTGAAAAGAGGCCGCGCACCGATCCTTTTCACTCTTCACCCTTCACTCTTCACCCTTCAGACCGATATAGTGAGGCTCGTATGAAAAAGACCTTGATTCTCCTCGGATTTTTGCTCGTGGCCGCCCTCCCCGTTTTTGCGCAGCACAACGAGATCGACTTGCTGGCCGGCGGCGCGAAGGCGATGAAGACCGGAGCCGGCGGCAAGTCCGACTTCCAGCACGGCTTCGAAGAGCTTTCCTACGGCGTCAGCCTGGAGCCGGACACGATCTTCAAGATCAAGCTCGGCCGGATGAATGCAAAGACCGCGTTCGCGTCGTCGGCGAAGGATGACAAGGGCAACAACATCGTCGCCCCCGGCGACGTCGATCCGAAGGGTCAGATCGATTACGCGGACGCCGTCATCGAATACCGATTCTCCGAACCGTTCGGATCGACGGGCCTCTTCGCAGGCGCCGGCCTCTACCGCCAGAGCGGCACGAACACGACCGGCGTCCACCTTCAGGAGAGCGACTACGGTTTTGTCGGCGGCGTGAACGGCCTCTTTCCGATCACCCGCAACGTCGGCATCTCCGCCGAGGCGGCCTACCACTGGGTCCACTTCTACAACCCGAAACCGCGTTACGCCACAGTCGGCGTCGGGTTGCGGTTCCTGTTCTAGCCATGACCTCCGGTCTCGCAGCTGGGTTTCTGCTCGACCGGCAGTGGCATTGGTTGAGGGGCGAAATGGAACAGAGCAAGCGTCCCGCTCTTCTCGGTTTGGCACGCGTCCTCCGCGATGCGAATGTTCCGTACGCGATCATCGGAGGCGTGGCCTTGCAAGTCCGCCAGCGCAACCCGCGCACGACGCTCGATATCGATGTCGCTGTGCTGCGACGCGAGACCATTCCGCGCGAGTCGCTCGCCGCGGCTGGCTTTCGCTTCCATGAGAGGTTCGAGCATCCCGAAAACTGGCATTCATCCGACGGTACGCCCATCCAGTTCAGCGACGATCCGATGCTCGCCGGTGCGATCGCGAACGCCGATGAGGTCGCGTTCGAGGACGTGACGTTGCGCGTGATTCGCGTCGTCGACCTGCTCCACGAGAAACTGCGCGCTGGCAGCGATCCGGCACGGCGGCGATCGAAGAGACTTCAGGACATGGCCGATGTGGAGGCTCTCCTCGAAATGGAGCCCGGCCTCGCCGCCGAGCTCACACCTGCCGAAAAGGCGCTCCTTAGCCAACTCCCCCAATGATCATTTCTGCGTACTGCTGATTGAGCTTTGGCAACAAGCGCAGTCGGCCGTGCCGACCCGACTGGGGCATGAGCCTTGCTCCCTCTTTTATTGAAAAACAAGGAGGTTTCATGGCTCAGGAACGGAATCAGAAATCGGGCGGAGGCTCGCGCAGTGCGCGCGACGTCATGACGCCGAATCCCGCTACGGTGTCGGAGAAAGACAGCATTCGTGATGCGGCGCGGATCATGGCCAGCGAAGATACCGGCGTCGTGCCGGTGGTCGATGGCCGCAAGGTCGTCGGCATGGTCACGGACCGCGACATCGTCGTGCGTTTTGTGGCCGAGGGGAAGGATCTGGCCAGTGCGAAAGTCAACGAGTGCATGAGCAAATCCGTGCGCTCGGTGAAAGAAGACACGCCGATCACCGAGGTGCTGTCGATGATGAGCAGCGCGCAGATTCGGCGCGTGCCGGTCGTGAATAGCAGCGATGAACTGGTCGGCATCGTCTCCATCGGCGACATTTCCACGGAAACGAACCAGGACGGCAAGGTCGGCCGGACGATCGAGCAGATCAGTCAGGGCCCGGCGAACAACTGATTTTTTGGGGTGTGGGGAGTGGGTGTGGGAGCAATACCGCCACACCCGTCCCACCCCCCACTCCCAACTCCCCACACCCCACCTGCTACTCTTCGCCGATGCAGAAACACATCGCATCGGCTCTCCTTCTTCTCGCGCTCGCCACGCCGCTCGTCGCTGCGAGGAAGGCGACGGTCGTCGCGAAACCGGCGCCTCCCGCCATCACGGTCGACACGCACGCCGACACCCCCTCCGAGTTTCTCGATCATCCCTTCGACCTCGGCGCGCTCAACAGCCGCGGCCATTTCGACTATCCGCGAATGAAGGCCGGCGGACTCGATGCCGAGTTCTTCGCCGCGTATGTCCCCGCCAAATATGCCAACAAAGGCGCGGCCGCCTACTGCCTGAAGATCATGGAGACGATCCATGAAATGGCCGACATGTATCCGTCATGGGTCCGCTTCGCGACGTCGACCGCCGGGATCCGCGCCGCCGTGGCCGAGAACCGCCGCGCCATCCTCATCGGTATCGAAGGCGGTCACGCCATCGAGGACTCGCTCGATCTGCTGCGCGCCTTCTACCGCTTCGGCGCGCGCTACATGACGCTGACGCACACGAACACGAACAACTGGGCCGATTCCTCGACCGACGAAGCGAAACACAACGGCCTCACTCCCTTCGGCAAGCAGGTGGTTCTCGAAATGAACCGCCTCGGCATGCTCGTCGACATCTCGCACGTCGCCGACAAGACCTTCTACGACGCCATCGAGGTTTCGAAGGCGCCTGTCATCGCCTCGCATTCGTCGTCGCGCGCGCTCGCCAACGCGCCGCGCAACATGACCGACGACATGTTGCGCGCCCTCGCGAAAAACGGCGGCGTGGCCATGGTGAATTTTTATCCCGTCTTCCTTTCCGACGAAGTCGCGAACGCGTCGAAAGCGCGCGACGAGAAACTGAAGCCGGAGATCGCCGCATTGAAAGCGAAAGATCCAGCCGAGGGGTCCGAGTATGAGGAAGGAGTGCGGAAGCTGATGACGGCCAACCCACTTCCGAAGGTCTCGTGGACGGTGATCGTCGATCACATCGATCACATGGTGAAAGTAGCCGGCATCGACCACGTCGGCATCGGCTCCGACTTCGACGGCATCCCGTCCGTCCCCGAGGGGATGGAGGACGTCAGCAAGCTGCCGGCGATCCCGGCGGAGCTGAAGCGCCGCGGCTACAGCGATGCGGACGTCAAAAAAATCATGGGCGAAAACTTCATGCGCGTCTTCGGGGAAGCGGAGCGGGTAGCGAAGGAGATGCAGGCGGCGAAGTAGGATTGCTTTGGCCTGTGAGTCCTCCGAAGAGGTCAAAATACGTTTTCGAATAGGTTCTCGGCCTCTTCGAAAAGGTAAAACACCTATAGCAATAGGCTCTGGACCTAACCCTATAGGTCCTGGGCCTATTGGAAAAGTCAAAACACCTATACCAATAGGTCCTGGACCTAACCCTATAGGCTCTGGACCTATTCGAAAAGTCAAAACACCTATTGCTATTCGTTTTCGACCTCTTCCGGGCGACACGAAGGCTTTCACGCGGAGAACGCGGAGGAAGCGGAGCGCTTCTCTCCGCCTCTCCGCGTACTCCGCGTGAAACCGTCCCCCCAAGGCCAGCTCAGCGCCTGAGCAAATCCCGGAATCTCCGTACTTAGCCATGAAGACTTTCCGGTGATGAGGTCGGGGACGGCGGCGATCTGGGAGGGGAGATCTTTGGGCCAGGGGATGGCGGCTTTTGGTTTCGGTCTCCGCTCTTCTTCGATCTCAATGCCGGCCGTGGCGGTCTGCTTTTCCGTCTTTATGCCGGCGTAACACAGCGCGAGCATGATCCGCGACTCCTGACCGGAGTCAAATCCATGGGCGTCCGCGTGTCCGGCGGTCGCTCGCTTCGCTCGGACCGCCGGCTACCGTACGGGCCGCCTTCAGCGGCCTTCGCGCTGGCTTCGCCAGCTAAAAGACGATGCCTTCATCGCCGTCCAATCTGCGTCATCTGCGGATGAACGCCTACGACCGCACGTACGCCCGTCCGCCGTGGAGTTCGTCGGAGTCGTCGCGGAAGTGGAGGCGGAGGAGGTAGTCGAGCGCGAGGGCGGGTCCCTGGCGTTCGCGCAGCGTCGCCAGGAGCGGGGCGGAGAGCGCGCCGAAGAAGAAGGCGGTGCTGAGCCAGCCGTTCGGGTGGATGCCGAAGTAGAGGGCGTTTGAGCTGAAGGGTCGCACCTTCGTTTGCGAATCGCCTAAATCGTCCCGCCCGTTCCCTGTGGTACTTGCGTGCTACGCTTTTTCGGTGACGCGTAGCGACAAAACGCTTGAGCAGATTCTTGGAGGAACCTCGGACGCGAGCATCCGGTTCGAAGAACTTCGCAGCCTTCTTCTGCGGTTGGGATTCGCCGAGAGATTTCGCGGAAGCCACTTCATCTTTACTCGTGCCGGGATCGATGAGCGGGTCAACTTGCAACGGGATGGTTCACACGCAAAACCGTATCAAGTGAAGCAGGTTCGAGGCGTTATCTTGAAGTACCATTTGGCGGAGAACTGATTCGTGGAAAACAGATACGAGATCATCATTTTCTGGAGCGACGAAGATCAAGCATTCGTCGCCGATGTTCCTGAACTTCCCGGCTGCATGGCGCATGGAAGCTCTCACACCGAGGCGCTGAGCAACGCGGAGGAAGCGATCGCGCTATGGGTCGAAACCGCGAAGGAGTTCGATCGGCCCGTTCCTCAGCCCAAGGGCCGCCGCCTGGCGTTCGCGTAAAACTCTATCTGAGTCCAATCTGCGTCATCTGCGGATGAACGCCTACGACCGCACGTACGCCCGTCCGCCGTGGAGTTCGTCGGAGTCGTCGCGGAAGTGGAGGCGGAGGAGGTAGTCGAGCGCGAGGGCGAGTCCCTGGCGTTCGCGCAGCGTCGCCAGGAGCGGGGCGGAGAGCGCGCCGAAGAAGAAGGCGGTGCTGAGCCAGCCGTTTGGGTGGATGCCGAAGTAGAGGATGGCGATGCCGGCCAGCAGTGGGATGCGGTCGGTGATGATCATGAACATCAGCGTGTCGCCGTAGTCGCGCTGATAGAGCAGCCCGCACTCCGAGCAGCGCTCGTGCGTCTTCAGGAAACGCTGGAAGAGCGCGCCCTCGCCGCAGCGGGGGCAGCGGCGGCGCAGGCCGCGCATGAGGGCGGTGCGGATGGGAGTGCGGACAATCGGGGAGGAGGTTTCCATCGGCGCGGGGTAGAACGATCCGCGCCGCGGCGCGATTCCGATTCAGGCGCGGAGCGCCATGCTAGGATGCGCGGTCCCTTGGCGGCCCAATGATCCTCGTGTTCATCCAGGCGATATTGGTGATCGGCGCCGGTGTCGGGCTCTTCTGCCTGTGGCGGCTGGCCGCACCGCCCGAGCGGTGGCTGCGGTACGTCGTGGCAGCCGGATTTCTTGGCCGCGCAATCCTCGGGCAGGCGCTGTTCTGGATCTCATGGGCGCGGCTGCCGATCGCGCGCGGCATGCAACTCGGCGACGGATTGTGGTCCTTCGCCATCGATGCGCGCGTCTATGTTCCGTTCGCGAACTGGGGCGCCGAGCACGGACTGTGGGCGATCATCACGTTCGACCGGACCGCTCCCTCGGTCACGTACATCCAGACGCTCGGCGTAACGAACTGGTTGTTCGGTCTCGCCACGTCAGGCGGTTTGCTGCTGAATCTGTTCAGTTACCTCGGCGTGATTGCGATGCTGGTCCACTGGCCCGTCAAAACGCCGGCGGCGCGGAACGCGGCAGCGCTTGTGATCACGGCGATCAGCCTCTCGCCGGCCTTTGTTCTCTGGTCGTTGCAGCCGCTCAAGGACACGTTTTTCCAATTCCTGGCCGTGGCATTCGTGGCCTCCTGCGCCTGGTGGCAACGGGCCTGGTCGGTGCCCGATCACGCCGCCTCGCGCCTCGGCATCGGCGCGTTGCTGGCCGTCCTGCTGTACGCACTTGCGGGGATCCGTTGGTACTTCGCGTTTGCGTTGCTCATCGCCGCTTCGCTTTTCCTGTTCCTGACGGCATTCAGGACGGCCGCGCGGGCGATCGTCGCCTTCTCCGCCGCGATCGTCCTGACCATTGTCTTTTGCCGCGGCCTCGTCGCCGCCGCGGCACCGTACATGCCGCCGCAACTCATTGCCGTGATGACGCCGTCGACCGCGCTCGGAACGATCCGGCAGTTGCCGGCCGTGCTGCTCGGGAGCGTCGATTCGGCGCGCGACGGGTTCCAGCGTTCCGGCGGAAACACGGCCATCATTGCCCCGACGCCGCCGGGGGCCACGGCGGCGGTACAGACGCAGACGCCGTTGACCGTCGATTCGCGGCGCGCCGCAGTCACTGCCGCTCTGCCGGAGCCTGAAGCCGCGCAACCAATTGCGCAACCAATTGCGCAACCAGGGTCGCGGGCATCGCGGCTCTTATCGGGCGTTGCGGTGACCATTCTGCCGCGCACGGTCGGCGAGTCGATGGGCCTCTTTCATATCGCCGGCGGCCGCGGAGTGTTGTGGTTCACCGAGCTCGATACGCTGATCTTCGACATTGTTCTGCTGCTGGCCATCGCCGCGGTGGCGATCCGCTTCCGGACATCCTTGCGGAATCCGTTGACGTGGTTCGTCGTCGTCCTGACCATGCTCGTAGGCGGCCCTCTGGTCTACTCGATCACGAACTACGGCACGCTATTCCGGCTGCGCGAGATGATCTACCTCGGGCTGCTTTTCACGCCTCTGGCGGTTGCGAGCGTGGCTCCTGCCCGAACGCGCGGCGATGCTGTGTCGTAACGATCGTTGGATCTCGGATGTCTAACGTTTCCCGGCCAATCAGGATCATCCACGTCATTACCGGCCTCAGTGCGGGTGGCGCCGAGCGAACGATGATCAACGTCGCACGCGGTCTCGATCCGCGCCGTTTTCAATCGCAGGTCATCTCCCTTTCGCGCGATCACACGCTCGCCCCGGCACTTCGCGCGACCGGCATTCACGTCACGACGCTCGATGCGCGCCCGTTCCTCTCCCTCGGCCTCGGACCGCTTCGCCGCGTCGCGCAGCTTCTGCGCCGCGAGAAGCCGGACATCGTCCAGACGTGGCTGTTCGACGCCGATCTGGTCGGGGGCATCGCCGCCTGGATGACGGGTGTGCCGGTGATCTGGAACATCCGGGCGTCGCTGTCCGACAGCGGCTGGCTGCCGCTCGCGTCGAGCCTGCGGCTGCGCCTGGTCGCGCGAGTCTGCGCGGCGATGTCCGGCATCGTTCCCCGCAACATCATTTCGTGCTCCGGCGCCAACGTGAGCCGGAATCTGCGCCACTACGAGCAGGAGAAGATCCGCGTCATCAGCAATGGAGTCGACGTCGAGTTGTTCAAGCCTGATCCGATTGCGCGTGCCGAGGTGCGCGCGGAGCTTGGAGTGGATGATGGGACGCCGTTGATCGGGATGGTGGCGCGCTTTCATCCCGTGAAGGATTTCGCAACGTTCTTTGCCGCGGTGCGGCGTCTGATCGAAACGCATCCCGATGCCCGTTTTCTGCTGTGCGGGCAGGGGATGGAACGGGAGAATGGCGCGCTGACTCGAATGATTCGTTCTCATGGCCTGGAAGGCCCGGTACTGCGCCTTGGATTCCGCGAAGACGTCGCCCGCGTTTTCGCCGCACTCGACGTTCACGTGCTGTCGTCGAAGTCGGAAGCCTTTGCGAACGTGCTCGTGGAGGCGATGGCTGCCGGGGTGCCCTGCGTGGCCACCGACGTCGGCGAATCACGGTTCATCGTCGGTGACACGGGACGCATCGTGCCGCCGCGCAATCCCGCGGCACTCGCGGCCGCGGTACGGGAACTGATCGATCTGCCGCCCGCCGGGATGGAGGCGCTGCGCGTTCGCGCGCGGCGGCGTGTGGTCCGCGATTTCACGTTGACGTCGTCGGTTGAGCGATACGCGGAACTGTACGAGGATGTCGTCCGCGTATGACGCTTCCGAATTTCCTCATCATCGGCGCCGCGAAATCCGGCACGACTTCGCTCTACTACTACCTCCGCCAGCATCCGGACATCTTCATGAGTCCGGTCAAGGAGCCGAACTACTACACGGACGAGGACAATCTCGCCCCGAACTCGATCCGTTCGCGTACTGCTTACGAGAAGTTGTTTGCGGGCGCGAAAGGCCAGCGCGCAATCGGCGAGGCGAGCGTCCGGTACTTGAATGCCATTACGGGCATCGATCGCATTCACGCCGACCTGGACGGCGTTCGCCTGATCGTTTCGCTGCGGCAGCCGGCTGACCGCGCCTATTCGAGTTATCTACAACACTCGGCAAGCGGGCGTGAAACGCAGCGTGTCGAGGAGGCACTACAGCCGGGAAGTTATCCATTCGAGACCAGCCGTTACTATCCGCGGCTGCGGCGTTACTACGGCCGCTTCCCGCGCCAGCAGATCAAGGTGATCCTCTTCGAGGACCTGGCCACGAATCCGCAAAATGTAGTGCGCGAGATCTTCCGCTTTCTCGATGTCGACCCCGGCTTCATCGCCGACACGAGCATCCGCCACAATCCCGGGGTCGCACCGCGATCGAGGTTTCTGAATCATCTGTTCGTCTCCGGCATGCGGCTTTTCCGGCCCGTGGTCCCGCAATCGCTGCTCTCGAAAGGACTGGCTACGCGTCTGCACCGCCCGATGCTTCGCAAGCCCGAACCGATGTCTCCTCTTCTTCGCCGAAGGCTTACGGAGCAATACCGCGACGACATCCTCGCCACCGCGGAGCTGATCGGCCGCGACTTATCGCACTGGCTGGCGTAATCGGCGTCGACCGCTAACGAGCGCTCAGCGCGCTTTCCATCCACGCGCTCATCTGCGACATCTGAACGCTCCAGTCGTATTGCCGCGCAATTGACATGCGGCGTTCGACAGACGCCGGCGCGTCATCGGCAACGGCATCGCGGAGCGCGCGCGCAAACGTTGCGGGTTCGTCGGCGAACGAGATCACTCCGGGATTCTGATCGGCGAAACGGCAGATCTCGGGAAGATGTGTGGACACGATCGGCAGCCCGGCGGCCAGATACTCCTTCAGCTTTACCGGCATCACATCGGCGGTGTAGTCGGTCAGGACATACGGCAGGATGCCGGCATCGAAGCTGCCCATGTATCTCACGACGTCGGCGTGGGGCACGGCGCCGAGGAATCGCACATTCCGGCACGCGGCCAGGCGCGCCACATCGATCGCCACCGGGCCGGCGAAGACGAAGCTCAAATCTGGCGCGAGTTCCGCGACCTCCGTCAGCAGCGCCACATCAATCTCGTTTCGCAGCGTGCCGGTGAAACCGATGATCGGACCGGTCAGGCCGTCGAATGCCGGCGGATGGCCCGCGTCGGAACGCCGCGCGCGCTCGAACTCGCCGGCACGGACACCCGCCGGAAGATATTCGACTCGCTTCGCAATCGATGCCGCGGTTCTCTGCAGGCCGTGCGATGTGGTCAGCACCAGACCTGCCTCCGCCAGCATCAGCGGCTCCGACTTCCGTAGCTTTCCCGCCTGCATGGAAGTCTCTGCCAGCCGATCCGCGCAGTAGTAGACGGAGAGGTCTGGTTCGAGGCGGCGAATCACCGCGCGCGCCAGAGGTGTCGGCAGGAAAGTAATGACGATCAGCGGCCGCCGGTCATCGCGCCGTATCCACGCGCGGATCGCGCGGACGAGAATTCGCTCGTTGACCGCGACCGCTCCCCGCGCATACGGAAAAGGGAGGAGCAGCGGAGACAGGATGTCGGGCCCCTGGGCCGTCGAGGTCACGCCAGCCGCGCGCCGCCAGTTCCTGAAGCGATCGCGAAGCCGGGCCGCGTCCTTGATCGATGGCCGGCGGACGCCGGTGTTCTCGATGAAGAGCACGCGGTTGCCGCTGCCGGCGAATGCCGACGCGACCTCCTGCGGAATCTGCCAGTTGAACGCCCAATCGATGGACGAAAGACAAACGATCGTGGCACCGCGCAGCACGTCGTCTACCTCGGTGATGCCGTCATCGGAAGCGCCGTTCGCCGGCGGCGGGCGAGCGCAGTCAGTCCGCCGATCACCTCGATCAGCCTGACGCCGGCTGTCATCGTCGCGAAGTAGGGAAACGTGATGAGAGGAATGCCCATTTGATCGCGCTCGCGGACGATGCGCAGCCAATCGGTCATGATCCGCCGGCCTGCGAGCGCAATCAGCGCTGCGCCTCCGAAACGCCGGAATAGGCGCGTACCGCGAAGCACCTCACGCTCGTCGATTTGATAAACCGTGACGCCGTCGAATCCCCGCTCGAAATGCTTCCTGATGAAGCCGGAGCCGGCGATGTCGAGCCCGTGCGCGACCGAGGCGCGCGGCTCGTAGACGATGCGTGCGCCGATGGAACGCAGCTGGTGATAAAGAAAGAAGCAGCCGCCGTTTCGGCGGATGCGCGAATCCAGTGGATGCGCGAGCAGCACTTCCCGCCGGATGCCGCAGTTGTTGAGGTTGAACCCCGACGCTGCGCCGGTTTCGTCCGCGACGACATTGGAGAAGTCGGCGACTGAAAATGTCCATGCGCTGAGCGATGTACCAGTGTATCGAGTGCGGCCGGCCACTACGGAAACGTTCGGGTCTTCGAATCGGCTTGCAATGCGCTCCAGCCAGTCGGGCGCCGGCACGCAGTCGCCGTCGACCAACGCGATCAGCGACCCGCGTGCGGCTTGTGCTCCCGCATTCTTCGCCGCGAAATAGTTGCGCTGCGGCGCCATCACCATCGTCACCCACGGATAGCGCCGGAGGATCTCGTCCGACTCATGCCCGGCCATCGTGTCGTCGATTACGACGAGCGTCTCGGTCAACTCACGCGGATAGGTCTGACGAAGGACAGCCTCGAGCGTTGCGTGCAGGTCGTCCACGAGCGGACCATCGGGGTAATCGTCGCGGCTGATGGTTTCGATGACGACGGAGATGAGAGGACGATTCATGAGAAGAGGCGGCGCGTGCGGATGCGGATCTGATTCATTGCAAATGCGGCGGTCCACGGTCCGGCTTCCAGGCGTGCTGCCGCCATCGCGGTCGATCGCGCCCGCCGCAACGGACGGGTCACGCTGCCCGCGCGTTTACGCAGCGCCGCCAGAGCGAGCGACCAGGAGAGGTTGAAGAGCAGGCGTTTCAGAATTTTGCGCGTGGCTGGCTCGGTGGTGCGTGTGAGCTCGCCGGAGAAGAGTTGGATTCGCGCTTCGATCGAGCGGCCGAGGTCGGAGCTGATGCTGTCGGGGCTGAGGGTGTACTCGGCGACGACGCGCTCGACGAAATCGAGCTCGTGGCGCAGCGCGATTCGAAACCACATCAGGTAATCGCACGACAGCGGAACCTCCTCGGAAAACCCTCCGGCCTCATCGAGGCAGTGCCGGCGGACGAGGACCGTCGATGTCGGAACGAAATTGCACCACGCGAACTGCGCGGCGACGCGCCCGCGCCGCGGAGGCGCAACCTGAAAGCTGGTGACGCGCCGTCGCTCCTGACCCGGCCGGACGTGCACCACGTCGCCGAACACGAGTCCGACCTCCGGCCGCTCCATCAGCGGCATCTGCGACGCCAGGCGATCGGGAAGCCATGCGTCATCGGAGTCGATGAACGCGATCAACTCGCCTTGCGCGCGACGCAAGCCGCGATTGCGCGCCGCGTACGCGCCCGCATGCGGCTGCTCGAGGACGGTGATCTCCGACCCGAAGCTGTCCAGCACATCGCGCGTTCCGTCCGTCGAACCGTCGTCGATGACGATCAGCTCGAGCGGAGTGCACGTCTGCGCAAGAACGCTGCGGATCGCGCGTGCGACCGATTGCTCGCGGTTGTAGACGGGGAGGATGACGGAGACATCGAACATCGAGGGCTGCTCGATGATAAGACGGTTTCACGCGGAGGCGCGGAGCGAATTTGTTTTCTCCGCGTCCCGCGGCTCCGCGTGAAAAACGTCCCTCACCGTCCGCTACACTTACGTTCTTGCCGCGCGCGAAACTGCTCACCGTCCTCGGCGTGACGTTCGGCCTGGCCGTGACGGTCGGGAACATGATCGGCGCCGGCATCCTGCGCACGCCCGGCGACATCGCCGCGCAACTCCCCTCCTTCTGGCCATTCCTCACCGTCTGGATCGTCGGCGGCCTCTACGCGCTCCTCGGCGCGAACGCGCTGGCGGAACTGGGGACGCTCGTGCCGGAGTCGGGCGGACAGTACGTCTTCGTCCGCCGCGCCCTCGGCGATTACGCGGGACTCGTGGTCGGCTGGAGCGACTGGATCTCCACCTGCGGCACGACCGCGGCCGTCTCCATCGTCGTCGGCGAGTACTCGCTCGTGCTCTTTCCGCGGATGCGAGGCATCGAGCCGGTCGCGCTGGCGGTCATCGCCATCCTCACGCTCATTCAGTGGTTCGGCGTGCGATGGGGCGGCTGGACGCAGGATGCAACGAGCCTGCTGAAAGCGCTGGCCTTCCTCTTCCTCATCGCTGCCTGCTTCTACCTCGGCGGACGCCATCCAATGGATCCGTCGATCGTGGCCGAGCGCGAAGGATCGATGGCCATCGCCTTCATCCTCGCGCTGCAGGCCGTCATCTACACCTACGACGGATGGACGGCCGTCATCTACTTTTCGGAGGAGGTGAAAGACTCCGGCCGCAACATCCCGCGGGCGATGTTCGGGGGCGTGCTGGCGGTGATGGCCATCTACCTGCTCGTGAACGTCGCCTTTCTGCGCGTCGTGCCGCTGGGCAGCATCGCCGGACAGAAGCTGGCCGCCGGCGTGGTCGCGCAACATCTTTTCGGCGGATACGGCGACACGATCCTGCGCGTGATCATGATCGTGTCGCTGCTCAGCGCCGTGAATTCGAACGTGCTGATGGCGCCGCGCGTCCTGTTCGCCATGAGCCGCGACCGGCTCTTCTGGAAAGGGGCCGCCGAGGTCAATAAAGGGGGGACGCCCGACATCGCGCTGCTGTTCAGCAGCTTTCTGGCGGCCGTCTTCGTCATCTCCGGAAAGTTCGAGCAGGTCATCGCCATCCTGGCCTTCTTCTTCGTGGCGAATTACACGCTGTCGTTCACGTCACTGTTCGCGATGCGGCGGAGCGCGCCGGACGCGCCGCGTCCGTTCCGCGCCATCGGTCATCCATTCACGACCATCCTGGCGCTGCTGGCCTCGGTGGCGTTCCTCATCGGCGCCGTCATCAGCGACACGCGCAACTCGCTGTACGCCGTCGGTGTGCTCGTTCTGACGATCCCGTTGTACCTGTTGATGAAACGCAGCCGTCGCGACGCTGCGTGACGCTACTTCCAGATGCCGCCGATCGGATGCGCGGCTGCGTCACCGGCCGCTAACGTCGAGGGAACGTGAAAGATCTCTTCGATGGTCCTAAGTAAATCGTAATGGTCGTACGACACGTCCGAGATCACAGAGTGCGGCATGACCGCTCCGCCCCACAACGCCATGTAGACGCGGTTTCCGTCGCCGCCGACAGTCTTCAAGAGCTTTGCGTCTTCGTCGAACGTCACGACGAGCAGCGTGTCGCTCCAGTGGTTCGCATCTGCCATGAGCGGTTTGAAGTTCGCCGTGAGCCAGTCGTCCGCGAATCGGACAGGCTGATCGTGCGCGTCGTCGTCGAGGTTCGGGATGATCAACGAAAGCTGCGGCAGATTTCCGGATTTGAAGTCATCCGCGAAACGCGTGAACGGCACGATGTTTCTGCACGCTTCATGGTCCGCGACGTCCGCGAAGCTGATGAAGGGGTTGTGTTTCCGAACATACTTGCCCTTACTCTTCGTGAAGCATCCCACTTCCGGCGGATAGTCCTCGGCGTACGTTTTCCACGTCACGTACTTTCCAATGTGTGCCCGGTCAAGCGTTACATCCCCGTCGCCGGTCACTCCGGCCGTGCTCCCCGAGACCATGGCGATGTAATTCGGCTGCGATGGATGCGTGATGGCGTAGTACTGCGCGAGATATGCGCCGTCGCCCGCCAGCCACCCCATGAACGGCTGCGATTTCGCGCTGTCGGCATTCTTGTTCTCGAGAATGACGATGACGATGTGCTTAACGTCGACGTGCGCCGGAAATGGCGGTGGCGTTCCGACATGAGCGCGTTGTGTCGTCGTGACGCAGCCTGCCAGAAAGAGCGCGATCAACGGGAAGTAGCGTTTCAGCATGGCAGCACCTCTGTTCTGTTTGACGGACACGCGATACATTCTCATTTCCGGCCATGACTTACCAATTCGACG
>Ga0233356_1000061_pt1 | contig 36033 bp, 22 predicted proteins | sample GEONSFMMS_FD_180700 | JGI IMG/M metagenome (GOLD analysis project Ga0233356, IMG submission 180700) | Soil microbial communities from Shasta-Trinity National Forest, California, United States - GEON-SFM-MS | ecosystem: Environmental > Terrestrial > Soil > Temperate forest > Bulk soil | place...
CCGCCGCCCGCGACATCGCCATCGACGCGACGACGGAATGGGATGACACCATGTCCAATCCGCTCTCGGACTCGGCGCATGTCGACGTCAAAGACGATTTGACGGCGAGCATCGCGAACGTCGTCGCGCCGACGACCACTGCCGCTCTCCAGTTTGATTTGAACATCGACGCCGGCAACCGGCCGCTGAAACTGTTGACGGTGAAGCAGCGGCTTACCAGCATCGATTTCCAGCCGACGCCCTTCACGCCGATCGCCATCGCGCAACCCGACCTCAACGCCAACGATCACCTTTCGATCGCCGGGATCACAGGAGCTCAGCTCCCCGCGGCGTCGAACAACGTGAAGCTGGAAATCGACATTGAATACAAGCGCGACGGCCGGACGTGGCATTCACCTAAACCGTTCGTCAACGAGGAGGTCGTATGACCACCGAACCTCTTTCCCGCGTCCGCTACTTCGCGAAGCAGTTCCTTCGCGTCGACGAGTTCCGCGACGAGCAGCTCTACCAGCTCACGCTACGCCGCCTGCACAACAACGCGCAGCACACCTGGGGAATCGTTTCCGGGCTCGACATCGTCAGCGAGGATGACGCGACCGTCGTTCGTCCCGGCTACGCCATCGACGGCTACGGCCGCGAGCTGCTGCTGACGGAGAAGTTCCCGCTCGTCGCTGAAAACTTCGACGCGCTGGCCACCGAGCGGCTCGACGTCTGGCTCATCTACGGCCGCAGCGACGACGGCTCCGTTCCCGCCGGCTACGGCGAGTGCGCCGGCTCCAGCGGCTCTTCCTACCGCGCCTCGGAGGAGCCGAAAGTACTGGTCGAGCGCACGCTGTCGAACACCGTCGACGCACGGCGTCCTCCCGGCGTGCCGCGCGAAGTGCTCGACGCGCCGGTCCCGCCGACGTCCGACAATCCCTCCGACCTATGGCGTGTCTACCTCGGCCGCATCACGCGGCTCGAGGGCAAGATCGTGATCGAGCCTGGTCCCCGGCCGTATGCGGGCGTGGTGGCCGAGGCGATCGATCATCCGGCCAATGCCACGAGGGTGGAGGTCGGCGGCCAGTCGAGTGCGAAACGGACCGTCGGCGGCCTGACCTACACCTATGGTGGCGATGCCGATCCGCGGCGATTCGCGATCTTCGTTCCGGAGCCGGCGGCCGGCGCCACGGATCTCGCGCCGCGCCTCGAGATTACCGAAGACGGCGCGATCCACTTGCGCGGGCAGACGAATGTCGAAGGCAACCTGCGGACCGTCGGCGGCGCCGTGCAGTTCGGCGGCGCGGCGGGCGCGGGCGCGGCCAAACCGCCGGAGGTCCCGTCGATTTATCGCTTCAACGGCGACCATGCCGATACCTTGCGCATCGACCTCGGCAACGACACCGCGCGCCGCTTCGTCATCGGCTTCTCCTCGCCCGACGGCGTCTTCACCGAGTGTCTCAGCGTGGAGATGGTCGACACGAATCAGACCGGCGACAAGACACCGGTGGTGTCGATCGCCGGCGATCTGAAGGTGAACGGAAAGTTGGTCGGACAATTCATCGATCCGGCCCTCAGCCCCGAGGCGCTCGCGGCGATCTTCGGCAGCTTCCAGGCGGGTTTGGTGGCGGGCAACTCGACGCCGTGACAGGGAGAATTCGTTGCGCCCTCACATCAGGCGATGGCACACGCGGTACCGGATCGCCGGCGATGGCGCGGGCGGCGGAATGGCGCGCGTGGAAAACGGCGCGCGGGTGCGGATGGCCGAGGCGTACGAAGCGGCGCTCGATCGCGCCTTTGGCGGCGATCCCGCGGTCTACGTGCTGCGCCGCGTGCATACGGAGATGACGGTCGCCAATCCGACAGTCGCGGACGAGACTGCGATCGCACAACGCTGGGCGCAACAGACCTGCGCCGCCGTCGTCACGACCGTGACGCGCCGCGGCGACGATGTCTCCGCGGTCATGCGCTTCGACGACACGTCCGATTTCGTCGCGCATTTTCTCGCCGACTTGCTCGACGGTTCGGCCTGGGAGCGCTGGTATTACGGCGCGTTCTCGATCTATCGCTCGATGAGCATCGACGAGGCGATTCGTCAGGTGCTCCTCGATTTTCGCGAACATCTGGCGGCCATTCTTCGCCGCCTGATCGCCCTCGGGCGATGGCGCTCCACGCTGGCGCGAATTCCGGCTGAGGCCGCGCGCGCGCTGTGGCAGACGGCAGTGCGCGAGCTGCCGGAGACGGCGACGAACGAACAGTTCCGTCCCTTCGTCCGCGCGGCCATGCGCATCGCCAGTGCACTCGCGCTTTGGACCCGAGAGATGCCGTCGGAGAGCGCGCTGCTCGGCGATTACTGCGAAACCTCGCCGATCGCTCCGGACTGGAAGCAGCCGCGCGCGCTCGCCGAGGCGGTGTTGGCTGTCCTCGTCTTACTGGCGCGCAGCGGACACGTGACCATTGCGGCGCAACACGATGTCTCATTGCTTGCGGACGCCGTGGCGGAGTTGGAGTGGCTCGATCGCGAATGGCTCGTCTCTACGATCGAGGCGCTTCTTCACGAAGAGTTGGAGGCGTCGACGCCCGCCACCGCCCGCCCGCCTGCCCTCACCGCGCTGCAGCGGCGCATCATCGAAGTGCTGGAGCAACTGCTCGCGAATGGCTCGGTCACGCTGCCGGACTCCGAAGTCACCTCGGAGCGCAACGCGCTCGCGCTTTACGCCGCGCTCGCGGCGGCGGAGCCGTCGCTGGCATCGCATCCCGCGGTTCCCACGGTCATCACCTGGTTCCTGCGCTCGCAGACGAAGCCGGCATCGCGCGGTTCAGTCGCCGAAGAATCGATCGGCAAACTCGTCACGCCTCGGCCGGCAACGTCATCGTCCGCGCGCGTCGTCGCGTCGCGTTTCGCCGGCGTCGCTCTTCTGACGCGCGTATTGCTCGAGGCGCGAGTAGCCTCGCTCGCCGCCGCTCTCGGCGCGGTGCCGGTCAGCGCCGTGCTGCTGGCGCTTGCGACCGAATGGACCGCAGATCCCGATTTCGATGACGGCATCCTGTTCTGTTGCGGCTTCGACGGCTCGGCGCAAGAGGCGCGAGCACAGATTGCGCAACTCGATCCCGCGCCGTGCGCGGCGCTGCGCGATGCCGTGCAACGGCTGATGCGCGATCGCGCAGTCTTCGCTCCGTCGCTCGCGCCAGACGACGATCCGTCCGTTCCGCCGATGACGGTGATCGCCGCCGACCTTGTAAGACTCTGGGCGCACTGGATCCCTCGGGTCGGGCAGTCGAGCGTCCCCTGGTTGCTTCAGCAGTTCGTGCTGCGCGCGGGCGAGCTGCGTATCGATCACACCAGCATCGTCGTCGCCCTTGCTCCTGCGCCGCTCGACGTCGTGCTGGAGATGGCCGGCTATCTCCGTCCGATCGGCGCGGTCCCGTGGCTGGCCGATCGCCGCATCGTCTTCGAAATCGATCGGAGTCTGGCGTGAGTCCGATCGCCGCCGGACCATACGCGGACAGTGGCGCGCATCTGCGCGACGAGCTGGCGCGCGTCGACCTGCTCGTGCGCGCGCAGGTGGTGCGCTGGCGACGTACCATCGGCGCGGCAAAACCGGAACAGCTCTGGGGCATGGTCCATGTCTCCGACGCCGAGATCGACCAATACCTCTCCGCCGACGTCGCGCCGCCGGATCGGCTCCTCGGATCACTCGCGCAGGAGCTCGCGCCATTCTGGGAGCGCGAGTCCGAGGCCGCTGCCACGATTCGCGGCAATGTGGAAGCGACGCCGAAGTCCGTCGAGCTTCGCGTCGAGCGTCTGCGCGTGGCCTTTGCGCTTACGGACGCGGAGCTCGACGTCGTGTTGCTTGCCCTTCTCCCGGAGCTCGACCTGCGATACGGCCGCATCTACGGCTATCTGCAGGACGACGCATCGCGCGCGCACCTGCCGGTGTCGCTCGCCGGCGAGATGCTCCATCCGAAGGTGCCGACGCTGGAAGCGAGGAGCGCGCTCTTCGAGCCGGACGGCAATCTGCTGCGCTGGCACATCGTGCGCGCCGGCGTCGAACCGGACGGACGCGGCGGGCGGACGGTGCAGCTCGATGAGCGCATTGCCTCGTTCCTGGCCGGTCACGACGGCGTTGCCGGTCCGCTCGAGAGCGTTCTCCATCCCCTGCCCGCCGGTGTGCAGTGGGCGGACGTGTTCGCGGATGAGCCGATGATCGCCGCGCTCCGCGCCTTCGCCGAACACGACACGGCCCATCCGCAGGTGGTCGTTCTGCACGGTCCGTCCGGCAGCGGGCGCGCGCATGCCGCGCGCGCGATCTGCACCGCTCGCCAGAAACGGCTCTTTTCATTCGACGTCGAATCCGCACTCTGCGATCCGGCGCAGTGGAATCGCCTGCTGACGCTCGCGTATCGCGAAGCGTTGCTGCAGAACGCGGCGCTCTACTTCGATGGCGTTGAGCGGCTCGAAGGCGAAGAACGTCCGCCCGCGCTTCTCGAATCGCTGACCGCTGCCGCCGAGGCCATGCCCGTGCTCACGTTTCTCGCCGCAGAGGCGACCGGCGAAGGCGTGCGCGCGGCGCGGATGGCGCGCTATCCACGCTTCGACTTCATCGTTCCGCACTACGCACTCCGGCGTGAAATCTGGATGCATGCCCTCCCGCGGTCGGCCGGCATCGACGCAGAGACGGCCGCCGACAAACTCGCGGCTGCGTTCCAACTGACCGCGGGACAGATCGTCGAAGCCGTGTCTGCCGCCAACGCCATGGCGCGCCGCCGGTCGCCGGCGGAGCCGCGGGTGACGCTCGACGATCTCCACGAAGCCTGCCGCCGCCAGTCCGGACGCCGGCTCCTCGGCTTCGCGAACCGCATCGAGCCGACGCGGCGGCTCACGCTCGACGACATCATCGTCAGCAACGCCAGCAAAGTGCAGCTCCGCGAGCTGATGGACCGCGTCCGCCTCCGTTCACGGCTCGAAAGCGAAATGAGCATCGGCCGCACCATCACGCACGGCCAGGGCCTGCTCGTTCTTTTCGCCGGCCCGTCCGGAACCGGAAAAACGCTGGCCGCGGAAGTCATCGCCAATCAGCAGGGCGTCGATCTGTACAAGGTCGACGTCTCGACGGTCGTCAGCAAATGGGTGGGAGAGACGGAGAAGAATTTGAGCAGGGTCTTCGCCGACGCCGAGGGCTCCGACGCGATTCTCTTCTTCGATGAATGCGATTCGCTGTTCGGGCAGCGCGGCGAAATCAGCGAAGCGCGCGACCGATGGGCGAATCTGCAGACCAACTATCTGCTGCAGCGCGTGGAGTCGTACTCGGGCGTGGTCATCATGGCCACCAACCTCCGCAAGAATCTCGACGACGCCTTCCTGCGCCGCATCCAGATCATCATGGAGTTTCCCGCACCGGACGCTCCATTGCGATTCGAGATCCTCAAGCGTGCCATCACGGAGGACGCGCGCGCGATGACCGAGGACGAGCTGCGGCAGATCGCCGATCGCTTCAGCATCACCGGCGGCAGCATCCGCAACATCGCCGTTGAGGCCGCGTACCGCGCGCTTGCAAACGGGCGCACGAAGCTCGCTCTTCGCGACGTCATCGCCGCCATCGCCCGCGAGTACCAGAAGCTCGGCAAGCCAATCACCCGGAGCGATTTCGGCGAAGGTTTCTACGACTGGGCGCTCGCCGACGTGATCGCGCCGGCGGCGGAGTGACGCATGCCGGCGCTGGAAATCAGCCACGATGTCGCGCGGCGTCACGCCCGACCGCCGACCGCTGCGCATCGCCCTCCCGCGCCTGATGTCCGTCCGGCAATGCGGACCGAGGTCCTTCCGCCTTCCGCCGCCGCCCCCGCCGCCGCCCGCGCCGGCGAGATGGTCGCCGCGCACGAGGCGAAGCCCGATATCGCCGCCCGCGCGCAGATGAGCGTCGCCCTGCAGCAGAACGTCGGCAACGCGCGCATGGGAGCGATGGTCGCGCCGCCGGCACCGAAACACGGTGCGAAGGAAGCTCCGCACCCGGCGCCGCACGAAGCCTCGAAAGACGCGGAGAAAGCACCGGTCAAAGCAGTCGCTCCCGCTGACGCAAAGCCCGCCCAGGCGAAGGCCGCGGAAGCTGCTCACGCAAAGGGAGGAGCAGAAAAGAAAGCGCCCGCGAAGGGAGGCCCGTCGGCGAAGCAAGCCATCGCTCCGGCCATCCAGGCCGTTCGTCATCGCGCCGGACAGGCGCGCAAGCACACGCCGGTTGGCAGCGTCGTCGCCAACACCCAGGCCGCCGCCATTTCTCCCAAGACCGACCAGACGCGCGGCGGGGCGGTGCAGACTGTCGATAATCTCCATTCCGCCTCCGCCAAGGCCGAGCCGGTTCCGCGCTCGCAGTTCCGCATGGCCCTGCGGAAAGCCATCGACAACGCCACTCGGAAGCCGACCACCGAGGCCGAAGCCGATCATGTGATGAAGGAAGGCGCCAAGAACGCGAGCCACGTGATGAGCAAATCGGTCGGCGCCCAGCGCGATGCTGCCGCCGGACCGGTCAAGGTTGCGGCGAACAGCGAAGCGCCGTCCTTGGAGCCCGAGCCGCAGAAGACCGACCTGAAGCCCGAAACAGTCGGCGCGCCGCCTGCCGCCGTCTCCGCCGCCCCGGTCGTTCCAGCGCCCCTACCGCCGGAGCGTCTCGACTACTCGTCCGATCGCGCCTCCACCGACAACGCGATGGAAGAGAGCCACATCAGCAAGGATCAACTGGCGAAGGGCAACGAGCCGGCGTTCAAGACGACGCTCGATGCCCGCTCCACCGCCGAAACACACGAAGCCAACGCCGAGGCGAAGTACCGCAAGGAAGAAGCGAACGTGCAGGGACAGGCGCACACCGCCGCGGCCGGCGCCTTGGCCGGCGGCTTGGGCGGAATCCACGGTTTGCGCGGCCTGCACGTCGGAAACGTGGCCGGTCATCAGAGTGCCACGCAGAAGAAACACGCGCAGGAACGCCAGCGCATCACCGACGCCATCACCAGGATCAAGGACGCCGCGAAGGGCGACGTCGACAAAATCCTCAAGAAGATGGAGGACGACGCAGGGCCCGTTTTCGAAAAGGCGTTGTCGGATGCCGAGCAGGCGTACGCGGACACTTTCGAAGAGGCGAAGGGCGGCCTCTTCACGCGGCTCACCACCTGGCACTGGGAGAGACACATTGAAAACTCGCTGGCCACCGCGCGCGAGGAGTACCTCCGCCAGGTCCGCATCGGCATCGATGACGTGGCCAATCTCGTCGACGCCGCGCTCGACGCGGCCAAAAAGCGCGTCGGCGACGGCCGCAAAGAAGTCGATGACTTCGTCCAGGGACTGCACAAGAGCGTCCGCGGTTTCGGCATGGAGACGCAGGAGTCCGTCTCAGCCGACTTCGACGCCATGTCCTCGGAGATCGATCAGCGCGGCGACCAGCTCGTCGACAAACTGACCGCGCAGTACAAGGCCTCGTACGAACGGATGTCGGCGAAGGAAGAGGCGCTCCGCGAGGCCAACAAGTCGCTCTGGCAGCGTGTCTACGACGCCACGGTCGGCCTGATCAAGAAGATCATCGCCTTCAAGGACATGCTGGTGAACGTCCTGCGCAAGGCCGCGGACGCCGTCCTCGACATCATCAGCGATCCGATCGGCTTCCTCGGCAATCTGGTCGAGGGGGTCATGAACGGCCTCCGCAACTTCATGAAGAACATCGCCGCGCACCTCAAGCGCGGGCTGATGGAGTGGCTCTTCGGCGCGCTGGCCGGCGCGGGCTTGAAGATGCCGGAGGAGTTCGACCTCAAGGGCATCGTCAGCATCGTCCTGCAGGTCCTCGGGTTGACCAAGGACAACTTCCGCGCCCGCGCCGTCCTCATCGTCGGCGAGAACGTCGTTGCCGGAATCGAGCAGACGGCCAAGATTTTCCAGATCATCGCCACCGACGGCGTGGCCGGTCTCTGGGACTTCATCAAGGAGAAGGTGGACAACCTGAAGTCGATGGTCCTCGATGCCGTCTTCGACTACGTCAAGGAGCGCGTCCTCGTCGCCGGCGTGACCTGGATCATCAGCCTGCTCAATCCCGCCTCGGCGTTCTTCAAGGCCTGCAAAGCGATCTACGACATCGTGAAGTTCTTCATCGAGCGCGGCTCCGAGATCCTGGCCCTGATCAACGCCATCATCGACTCGATCGCCGCCATCGCCAAAGGCCAGCTGGACACGGCCGCGAAGTGGGTCGAGGAGGCGTTAGCGAAGACCATCCCCCTAGCCATCGGTTTCCTGGCCAGCCTGCTCAACCTCGGCGACGTCGGCGAGACCGTGAAGAAGACGATCGACAAGGCGCAAGAGCCGGTGAACAAGGCGATTGATTGGGCGATCCATCAGGCCGTGAAGCTCACGAAGTTCGTGGCCAAGACCGCGAAAGCCGGCGTCAGCAGCCTGTTCAGCTGGGCATTCGCGACATCGAAATTCAAGGACGACGAGGGGAAAACGCACTCGTTGTATGTAAATGAAGAGGGCAAAATCACCATCGCGAGCACACCGCAGGCCGCTAAGGAGTTCGTCGATTTCTACGTCGGGAAGCACAAAGACAAGGAAAAGTTCAGGGGTGAAATCAACGCTCTGATCGATCAAGCGCAGAAGATCGCCGATACGATCTCTAAGGCGAAAGGAGACGAGGTACCGGAGCCAGCCAAGCAGAAAGAACTCTTGAAGCTCAGCTTACAAATCAGCGAGAAGCTGTCGGAGCTGGTGGCCGGCGATCGAACCGTCGGTAAGCTCGAGCAGAAGTATCTGCTCGAGGGACAGGTCGGCACTTGGGCCACTATGCCCAAGCCATTCGGAGATCAACTCACTCCGGACCATCAGCCACAAGCGTCGATCATCATGGGCGCGGCGGACTTTTTCAGTGAGAAAAAGTTCGACGGCGGAGAACTCGCCAAACGTGCCAAGGGCCGGGCGGACAAGGGTTACGCGATCAATCTGCACTTCAAGAGACACGTTGCCGGAGCCACCTACGGGAGCAAGGGCGAGACTCAAGATGGATTCCACGCGAAGCTGAAGCAGAAGGCCGGCCATCTCCCGAAGGACGAAGCGACGGTCGTGGTTGTAAACATGCTCCGCACGGCACTGGACAAGGACGTCCAGAAGATGAAGGAGGTCGCCAAGGAAGGCGTCGGAGCCGAACCGTGGAAGCAACTCGAGGAAGAGACCGGCAAGGACGAGGCAGGCAAGAAGAAGGCTGAGGCTCTCAAGGAACAGATCGCGGATCGCATTGACAAGGGTGAGAATCAGATCGCGTCACAGCCCTTCGATTTCTGACATCTGATTGACGTTGGTTTCAAGTAATCCACCTCCACCTGAAACGCTCGACACCTATCATTCACTACTTAACGCATGCGACAGTCGAGCGGCCCCTCGATCCTGATCGTGAACGGGAGTGGTTCGCCGTCCCTGACGGATCGGCGTCTGCTTCCGCGGAACGCGCATGTTTCCTTTTGCCGCTATCCCGGTCCACGGCCGGCGGCGCTGCCTACGGTCGCAGCGGTCATTCTGGAAGTCGAGCGATCGGACGCCGAGGCGGCGTTGCAGTGCCTGCGCGAGTTGGGGCGCACCACGCCCGTCCTGCTGCTCGTTCGCGACAGCTCGGAGCAGCTCGCCATCGGCGCGCTCAACGCCGGCGCGACGCGCTACGTCACCAGCCGCGCCTCGGACGGCGAGTTCCACGAAGCGCTTGATGCCGTTCTCCGCAAGGTTCCCGACGCGAACGACTGCGAGTGCGTCGACGGCGAGCGCTTCATCGGAGACAGCGCACCGATGCGCCTCCTGCGCGCCGAGATCGGCCGCGTCGCGCGCGGTGACAGCAACGTCCTGATCACGGGCGAGACCGGAACCGGCAAGGAGTTGGTCGCCGAGCTGATTCATGAGAACAGCCCGCGGCGGCAGAAGCCGTTCGTCTGTCTGAACAGCACCGCCATTCCCGACAACCTCATCGAGAGCGAATTGTTCGGCTACGAACGCGGCGCCTTCACCGGCGCTGTCGCTCACAGTATCGGCAAGCTCGCCGCCGGCAACGGCGGCACGGTGTTCTTCGATGAGATCGGCGACATCAGCGTCTCGCTGCAAGCCAAGCTTCTGCGCGCCCTGGACGGAAAAGAGGTCCACCGCCTCGGCGGCACGAGGCCGGTCCCGCTGGACATCCGCGTCGTCTCCGCCACCAATCAGGATCTCGAAAAGGCCGTCCACTCCAACCACTTCCGCAGCGATCTTTACTATCGCCTGAACGTGATCCGCCTCGAGGTGCCGCCGCTGCGCGAACGGCCGCAGGACATCCCGGCGCTGCTCGATTACTACATCGCGGCCTTCAATCGCGCCCTTCACGCGAACGTCAACGGATTCACGGACGAAGCTCTCGATTCACTTGTCCGCCACGATTGGCCCGGCAACGTGCGCGAGTTGAAAAACGTGGTGGAAGCGGCCTTCGCCGACCTCGGCGAAACCCGCATCGAATGGATGCCGCTCCCTCCGCAGTTCCGCAAAGTGAAGATGAAGCCATCGAACGCCGAGCGCGCGCAGATCGTCAGCGCCCTTCTCTCCAACAACTGGAACAAGAGCAAAGCCGCTCAACAACTGCACTGGTCGCGCATGACCCTCTACCGAAAGCTCGATCGGCTGAAGATCCTCGCGCCACGCGGCTGACGTTGTGGCGTGACATCATCGCCCGACGCTCATGACCGCCAGAATGGTCCTCCTCACCTTCCTGCTGGCGACGGCTGCCATCGCCGCGCCTCCCAGGAGGATCGGGAGAGCCCTCATCACCTTCTATTGGCTGATCGACGAGGCGGCGCCGAGGTACCGGGGAAAAGCGGGAGCGGAGCTCGAGGACGTGCGCGGACGGGTCATCGCCAGCACCAGCACTCGTTTCAGAACCGACTTGATCCGGGAAGGCAGCGGACACCTCCGCGACGGGCGAACGGTCTCCTACGATCGCAGGCTGCATGGAACGAATCGTTTCCGCATCGTCCAATCAGAGTATGGCGTCGGACAACTCGGCTGCGCGCTCGTTCCGTATCGCACCGTCGCCGTCGATCCCCACTTCGTGAAACTCGGAACGACGATCAGCATCCCGCAACTGAAGGGAGCTCACCTTCCCGACGGCACGATCCACGATGGCATCTTCGTGGCGAACGACCGAGGTCACTTTCACGGATCGCACGTCGACCTCTTCATCGGCCTCGGACCGAAGGGCGCACGGCCATTCATCCGAAAAGGCTACGGCTCGAGATCCCACGTCACCGTCTATCTCATCGGCACGTCCGATGACTGCGAGCACAGCGCGAACCATTAATCCGCTACCGCGCCACAATCGCGCGGCGATCGATGGCCTCGCAAATTAAAACGAGCACAACTGTAACGAACACCTTTCTTCCTCCACTACATCAGTGAGAAAGAGAGGTCTATCGTGCAACGCTTCGCCATCGTCGTCAGTCTGCTTATCGTCTGTTTTCTCCTGCCATCAACCGCGGCCGCACAGTCGGCGCAACCGTGCAGCACAGGCGCCAACGCCACGGCCACATTCCCAGGAGGTGGCATCGGAATCGAGCTGCCGCCGATCGACGGCGCGCCGGTCTGCGCCGCGGGCACGCGCGAGATCGTGTGCGACAAGAACGGCGGCTACCTCTACACGTTCTCTGCCACCAACAACACCGGCGCGGACGTAACCGCCGTGCTGGTGACGCCGCCGTTCAACAGCGGATATTCGGTCACCCCCCAGCAGCCGCAGATTCCGGGAGGCGTCATTCACAACGGGCAGTCGGCGATCCTGCAGGTGACGATCACCGGCGGACTGCCGGGGCAGAAGATCTGCTTCCCGGTGACGCTGATATCAAAATACCGTTGCTGCACGATCGAGATCTGCGTCACCTTGCCGAACTGCTGCGCGGAATTCAATCAGCCGAAGATCACCTGCAATAAGGACGGCTCGTACAGCTACACGTTCACGGTCACGAACAAGACCCCGAACCTGGTCCAGCACATCTATCTCTACGCACCGGCGGGCACGACGCTCACGCCGTCCTACTTCGCGGTGAACCTCGCCTCGGGCGCGACCTCGCAGCCGTTGACGGTGACCATCACCGGCGCCACGCCAGGCCGGTTCTGCTTCGGAGTGAGTCTGCACACCGAGGCCATGAAGACCTGCTGCACGTTCGAGCAGTGCATCATCCTGCCGGAATGCGGCCCTCCTCCGGTCGACATATCGCTGGCAAAGCACTGGACGAATGGACCGGTCGCCGGAAAGGGCGCCTACACCCTGACGGTGAAGAACGAAGGCCCGGCCATCGCTGCCGGTACGACGATCAAGATCGCCGATTCCGTGCCGCCCGGCGTCACTCTGACCGGGTTCGCCGGAACGTCGGCCGCCAGTTGGAACTGCGCGCCCGCGTTCCCGGTGAGCGGTGCGGCAACGCTGACATGCGCCTACACCGGAACCGGAACGATTGCGAGCGGAGCGCAGCTTCCGAATCTGATCCTCAATGCGACGCTTGGAGCGGCAGGTTCGGAGATCGGCATCTACGAAAACTGCGCGAGTGCCGCGCTGTCGAATGCGGCCGGACCGGTGACCGAAACGAACACCGTCAACAACCGCGATTGCGCGGTGACCAATGCGATCAACCCCGTCGATTGCAAAACCTCTGAATGTCCGCATCCGCTGGCGGTATGCAAGCAGGATGTGCTGCTGGTCGTCGATGCGTCCCTCTCGATCGGAACGGGATTGCCGACCGTCAAAAACGCGATCGGTAAGTTTTTTCAGGCGATGCAGGGAAAAGGCGGCAGGGTCAATATCTTCTCGTTCAACAACCAGCCCCACTGGACGCCGATCACCACCGGCTGGACCACGGTGACGAGCGCGAACGCATTTACTCTCGCGAATCCCATCATCCTCAGTGGCACGCGCACCAATTGGGACGACGCATTGGAGCGGGCATACAACGTCGTCCTCGCGGACACGTCCAACCATCCTCTCGTCCTGTTCATCACCGACGGGGATCCGAACGCTTCCAACAATCCGAGCGGTGCCGAAGTGGACAACAACGGTATGCCAGTGACCGCGGCGACGGAAGCGGTTCCATGGATCAACGCCATCCGCGCCGCGGGCTCGCCCCTCATCGCGATCGGTTTCGGACAAGTCGCGACCGCCGGCTATCTCGACGCCGCGTTTACCGGCAATAGCTCCGGCCCCGGCAGCGTGAGCTACGAGACGTCCAGCGTCATCAAGATGAGCAATATCGCGGATCTTCCTGGCGTCATGGCCACGCTCGGGAATCAGATGTGCGGAATGCTGTCGCTCAACAAGAGAGCTACGTCGGGCCCGACGTTCATCCATCCGATTCCGGCGGGCGGCGGCAACGTCCCCGTGAATGACACGTTTTCGTTTGCCATCGATCTCACCAACAACTCAACGACGGCGATGTCCGGCATCGAGGTGCAGGACCAGGTGCCCACACCCGTTCTCACGAATGTGACAGTTGCTACGCCAACGAACGGAACCGCCCCCGTCAACCCGCCCGGAAACCTCATCAAGTGGACAGGCATCAATCTTCTGGGACGACAAACCGCAACGCTCACGTTCAGCGGCAAGTTCGTCAAGACCTACACCGCTCCGGCGTTCGAGTCGTTCAACAACTACGCACAGGTGACGGCCGCGCCGTCGACCTACACGGCCACGACCCTCGGCGACATGAATCCTGTCACCGGACCGGCAGACGATGTCGACGAGTCGGTAGCGTCGTTTGCCGAACAGGTCTACCAGCCGGCGCCGGATCTTTGCCTCAGCGCCAACAAGCCGGCCTACTGCTACCTCTCGGTCAGCAAGGTGCAAAAGAATCCAGGCGCGGAAGACGGAAGCTGCACGTCATCGGCCGCTGGCGGCGCAGTCCAGCCATGCCCGTTCACAATCTCCGTCACGTTAATTCCGACCTACATCCCGACTGGATCCACCGTCTCGATCTCCGACACATTCACAGTCGCCGGTGGCGCGACGGTTCCGCTTCCATGGACGGCGACGGTTTCCCCGAGCATCTGTCCATCAGCAACGACGGTCCCGTACAACTGCGTGCACAACTCCACAACCAGCTTTTCCGGCGACGTGACAGTCATGACGCCCGCCGGACAGACTGGTCAGAAAACGAACTGCGTCAAAGTCACAATCCTGCCGCTCGGCATCTCGCAGCAGGCCTGTGCTTTCTACTGAGACGTCACGGCATATTCGGCGGTGGGCCCGCGCGCTTCGTTCTGCTCGCGCGGGCCCCACCGCAGCTGCGACGCCTCGCCGCACGTCATTGGTGAACATGACACCGTCTCGAGAGTCGCCAAGGTGACGCTTCGAAGTCAGTGGGGCATCGCCGGTTTGTCCACTTCATCGATACGTACGTCGGACGGCGCCCGTTCCTTCTGCAGTCTCGCGGCCACTCCCTCGGCTTTTCGCATCACGCGCAGGACGTTCAATCCGGCGATGCCTTTGAGCTGCTCGTCGGTGTAGCCGCGGCGGACGAGCTCCGCGAAGAGGCGCGGATAGGCGGCCACGCTGTCCAGACCCTCGGGCGTGCTGGTGATGCCGTCGAGATCACCGCCGATGCCGACGTGCGCGGCTCCGGCGGCTTGCACCAAGTGATCGATGTGATCGGCGACGTCCTGCACCGTCGCGTGCGGCGCCGGATTCGCGGCTTCCCATTGCGCGAGCGACGCCTTCACCTTCTCCGGCTGGCCGCGATAGATGGCCTTGAGCCGCGCTTCTTCGCCATCCTTCGCCGCGTCGCGGGCGCGGACTTTCTCTGAGCTGAAGCCGGGAACGAACGTGGCCATGACCACGCCGTCGTTGTCCTTGAGGCGGCGCAGCACGTCGTCGGGAACGTTGCGCGCGTGATCGGTGACGGCGCGCGCGGACGAATGCGAAAAGATGACCGGCGCTGCGGCGACGTCGAGGACGTCGTTCATCGTCTTCGGCGCCACGTGCGACAGATCGACGAGCATGCCCAGACGATTCATCTCCGCGATGACCAGCTTGCCGAACGGAGTGAGGCCACCGTGCGCCGGGTCCGCGGTCGCCGAATCCGCCCAGTCGTTGTTGTCGCTGTGCGTGATGGTCATGTAGCGCGCGCCCAGCGCGTACAGTTGCCGAAGAACGGCCAGAGAATTGGCAATCGAATGTCCGCCTTCCACGCCGATGAGCGAGGCAATCTTCCCGCTGCGATGAATGCGCACGACGTCGTCGGCCGTTCGCGCCAGCTCGAACGTCTCCGGGTACATCGCGTCGATCCGATGAACGACGTCGATCTGCTCGATGACGGCGCGAACCGCATCCGCGCCCTTGAGCGTCGTCGGAACGTAGACGGACCAGAATTGCCCGCCGACTCTCCCCTGCCGCAGCCGCGCGATGTCCGTATGAAGCGGCGGCGTGAGCTTGCTCTGGTCCTGTCGAAGATCGATCTGCGCGAGATGATCCTTGACCCGTTCCTCGTACTGATACGGAAGGTCGTTATGCCCGTCGATGAGCGGCACGTCGCTGAGGATACGATCGATCCGTGCGGCGACGTCCTCGGTCTGCGCGAAGGCGGACGTTGCGAAAAGGAATACGAAAGCGAACGCGGCGACACGATTCATGGCGCGGATTGTAGCGACGGCGATCGTCAGGCAGTAAACGTTTCCGGCGCGATGATCGCGCGCGCGGAGGCGCGCTCGCCAGGGCAGCCCCGCGCTCGGCGCGGGGTGGGGCGCATGGCGCCGGATGTGCGGCCGCGGAGGCGGCCGCTACATGATCTCGCCGGGCGAGCACTTGTAGTGGCCGCCTCCGCGGCCACCAACTTCGTTCAGGCTCGTTTCCCCCGCGCTGAGCGCGGGGCTGGATTGTTCGGCGCGCCTCCGCGCGCGGCCGGATGACGATCACCGATCTCGTTGGCGAGCGAGATCGATGATGGATTGCGGGAGCGGCCGCTGGCCGTGCGCGCGCAGACGGTCGATCTCATCGAGCGTCGGAGGTGCGGAACGGTCGTTGGCCAGGAGCCATCCCGCCGGCATCTCAATGAACGATCCATCGAGATCGCGAACCGATGCACAACCCAGGAGCTTCATCGTGCGGACGATGTCGGAGCGGAGGATTTCGATGGATCGCGCGACTCCGGCCGCGCCGGCGGCGCCGAGGCCGTAGGCGTGGGCGCGGCCGATGAGAACGGCGCGCGCGCCGATGCAGAGCGCTTTCACGACGTCGCTGCCTCTTCGAATGCCGCCATCGAGCAGCACCTCGGCCTGTTCATTGACCGCGGCGAGCACCTCCGGAAGCACGCACAACGTCGGCGCGACGCCGTCTAGCTGCCGGCCGCCGTGATTGGAAACGACGACGGCTTTCGCGCCGTGATCGATGGCCTGTCGCGCGTCGTCCGCCGTGTGCACGCCCTTCACGACGATCGGCCCCTGCCAGGCCTCGCGAATCCATTGGAAGTCGGCCCACGACACCATCGACTGCTCGAGCGCCGCGGCGACGTCGGCGTACGGCATCGGGCCATCTTTCAGGATGACGTTCTCAAACTTCATCAAGCCGCCGTCGAGGAGGAACGCAGCAAGCCAGCGCGGGCGAGCGAGAAACTGGCCGATGAAGGGCAGCATTGTGAATGGCGCGCCGGACACGAGCTCCTTCGTGCCATTGCGCACATCACGTTCGCGATTTCCGGCCACGGGCGTGTCGACGGTGACGACCAGCGCGGAACAGCCGGCCGCTTTCGCGCGCTCGATGCCGGCGAGCGCGACGTCGCGCCCTCCGACGAGATAGAGCTGGTACCACACCGGTCCGCGCGTGGCCGCCTTGACATCACGAACCGTGCAGCCCGACAGCGTCGAGAGCGTGTAGATCGTGCCGGCGTCCCCCGCGGCGCGCGCGGCCACTTCTTCGCCGCGAGGCCAGAAAAGGCGCGAGCTTCCGACCGGCGCGAGAAGAAACGGCAGGTCGATGGTCTCGCCGAGGACCGTCGTTCGCAGGTCGACGGTGGCCGTGGCGACCGCCGAGCGCGGACGGAACACGACGTCATCAAACACCCGCGCGTTTTCGCCCATCGTCCATTCGGCGCCGGCGCCGCCGTCGATGTAGTCGAACACAACGCGAGGAAGGCGCTTCTTCGCGACCGCGCGAAGATCAGCGATGTTGACGACGGATGGAGGATCGACTCGGGACATTTGCGGGCATTCTAGCGGGCCAGCCACGTAGCACCGTCGGCTCGACGGCATTTGATTCGCTACGGCGCTACGCTGCCTTCCTCATCGCCGCGCGGCCCAGCAGCACCGCTGCCGCGGAGGCGGAGAATACGGAATAGTCGAGCGGCGACTTCACACCTTGCGAGATGGCCATGGCCACTCCGAACATCGCCAGGAGGGCCGCGGCGCTGTATGCCGTTTCGCGCAGTTTGAATCCGGCGATCAGCGCGATGCCAAACGCCGTCTCCGCCACCGTCGCGCTCCACGCGAGAAACGGGATCATCGGCTTCGGTATGAATGCGCAGACCTCGCCCGTGTACGCGATGAACTCCTTGAACCGCGCCGCTGCCGGTTGATGCGTCCACAATCCGAAGCGGCTGGCCACCGCGGAGAGAAACGCAGCGCCGAGCGCGAGCCTGGCGTAGAGAATCTCCCACGCCACGCGCCTCACCGCAGCACCGCCGGTGTCAGGTTGTTGTCCGTGCAGAAACGAATGTACGTGTCGTACAGCGACGACGGCGTGTCGCGGCGCGTCACCTCGCCATCCGTGCCGATGTACTCCATCGCTCCGAACGAGACGATGTGCACGACCACCGGCTCGTCGCCCACGGCCATCCACGAGTCGACGTTTCCGGCCGGCTCGTAGACGTAGCCACCCGGTCCGACGATTTCGTCCGCCTCGATGAGCCGCCGGGATCCCGACACGTTGAACGCATGCACTTCACCGAAATGGCGATGGAGCGGGACGATCGCGCCCGGCCGCGCTCCGAGAAATGGAGCGGCTTGAAGGACTCTCCCGGCCCCAGCGGAATTTACGGGATCGTCTCGGGATCAAATGGCTGTGACACCTTCGCAATGGCGTTCATCATTTCTCCTTTGCTAAGCACATGATCGCCCACGCGATGGACCCATCAAAGATCCAATTTTGATAAAAGTGACTGGTCCAATAGGATCGCCCCGCGGATCTCTTCATTCGCCTGGAAGGCAGGGACGACCTGGCTCGCCAGATCTACCGGCAGATCCGCCAGGCAATCCTCGAGGGCAAGCTCGCGCGCGGCACGCGCCTCCCCGCAACGCGCCAGCTGGCCAGCCGGCTGTCGGTCGCGCGCAACACGGTCAGCATCGCCTACGAGTGGCTGGTCGCGGAGGGGCAGATCTCGGGACGCCATGGAGCGGGCAGCTTCGTCGAAGGAAACCCACTTCCACGCGCTCCGCATCCGCACGGCGGCGCCGCCATCCGTCATCGCACGATCTGGGATCGTTTTTACCCGCCGGTCCCGCGACCGACGCCGCCGCGATTCGACTTCGGAGTGGGAATGCCCGACGGCGCGCTGTTTCCCTATGCCGACTGGCGCCGCGCCATGGCGCGGCAGATTCGCGCCTCGCGGCTCACCTCGCAATACGCCGATCCCGCGGGTCATCGCGGACTGCGCGAATCCATCGCCCGCCACGTCGCCGTCAGCCGCGGCGTGCGCGTCGAGCCGGACGATGTCATCGTCACCAACGGTACGCAACAAGCCTTCGATCTCATCGCGCGCGTCCTCCTCCGCCGCGGCGCGACCGTGGCGCTGGAGAATCCCGGCTATCCGATGGTGCGCATCCTCATGGAGTCGATGGATGCGAACGTCATCTCCGTCCCCGTCGACGACGACGGCCTGGTCGTCGACGCGCTGCCGAAAAACGCGGCCCTCGTCTACGCAACCCCGTCGCATCAATTTCCGATGGGGATGCCGATGTCGAACGACCGTCGCATCGCGCTGCTGCAATGGGCCGAGCGGCGAAACAGCGTCATCATCGACGACTACGATTCCGAGTTTCGTTTCGGCGGCCGCCCGCTGGAAACGCTGCAGGCAGCCGACCGCAACGGCCGCGTGATCTACGTCGGCTCCTTCTCCAAGTCCCTCCTCCCCGCCCTCCGCCTCGGCTTCCTGATTGCGCCGCCGTCGCTGCGCAACCCGCTGCGCGCCGCCGCCCACGCCGCCACCTGGTTCCCGCAATGGCCCGCCCAGGCCGCCCTCGCGACCTACATCGACGAAGGCCACCTCGCCCGCCACATCCGAAAAATGCGCCGCATCTACTCCGAACGCCACGCCATGATCTCCGCGACGCTACAAAAGGATTTCGCCCTCTGGCTCGTCACGATCCCCGCCGTAACCGGAATGCACCTAACCGCCACCCTCCGCTCGCGCAACCGCAAACACGAGCGCGAAATCGCCGCCCGCGCCGCCGCCCGCAACGTCAGCTTCGACCTCCTCTCCACCTACTGGACCTCCGGCCGCAAACGCCCTGGCCTGGTCCTCGGCTACGGCAGCATCGCGACTGCGGACATCGAGGAGGGTCTGCGCAGGCTGCACGAATGTTTCAAAGGCTAGACGACGATCGAGGGACCGAAGACGTCATCTTCGTTCTGTCGAAGCTTGCGCTGCAACAGGACGCGTTACCCTTACACCGCGCGAACGCCCATGCCAAGAGCTCCCGAACAGGAAGCACGCCAAAGGATCGATGCGCAGCTGATCGAGTGCGGATGGCTCGTGCAGGACTCGCGACATGCCGACTTCTCCGCTGGTCGCGGCATCGCTCTTCGAGAATTGCGGCTGAACTCAGGGCCCTGCGACTACCTCCTTTTCGTCGATCGCAACCCAGTCGCCGTGATCGAGGCAAAGAAGGAAGGGACGACCCTTTCGAGCGTGGCCGACCAGTCTTCGAACTACGCCCAAAACCTGCCCGAGTACCTCGCCGGGGATATTGATCCGCCATTTCGGTATGAGTCTACGGGTGTCGAAACATTTTTTCGCGACGCGCGGGACCCGCATCCCCGCTCCCGTCGCGTCTTCACCTTTCACCGGCCGGAGACGCTCGCCGATTGGGCGGCCGAGCGGGACACGCTGCGCGGCCGACTGACCCGAAGGCCTGAAGCTGAGCCTCTCGTCACAACGGGAATGCGCGACTGTCAGATCGAAGCGATCCGCGGCCTGGAGGCATCATTCGCGCAGGATCGCCCGCGCGCGCTCATTCACATGGCCACCGGTGCGGGAAAAACGTACACGGCCTGTGCCTTCATTTATCGGCTGATCAAACACGCGAAGGCAAAGCGCGTACTTTTCCTTGTTGATCGTTCGAACCTCGGCGAACAGGCCCGTGACGAGTTCGCGCGCTATCGCACTCCGGACACCGATCGGCCTTTCACCGAGTTGTACAACGTGCAACATCTAACCTCGCCGCACATCGATGACGTCGCACGCGTCACGATCTGCACGATCCAGCGACTCTACTCGATCCTCCGCGGCGAAGAGTTGGCCGAAGGCGCCGATGATCTGTCCGGCGCGGAACTCGCCCAGGCCCTCGGCGGCACGAGGACAAGGGACATCGTCTACAGCCCCGCCGTGCCGATCGAGAAATTCGACTTCATTGTCACGGACGAGTGTCACCGTTCGATCTACAACCTCTGGCGCCAAGTGCTCGAATACTTTGATGCATTTCTCGTCGGTCTGACCGCTACGCCAGCGCCCCAGACCATCGCGTACTTTCATCAGAACCGCGTCGCCGAGTACAACCATGAGCGTGCGGTGGCCGACGGAGTGAACGTCGGTTATGACGTCTACCGGATCAAAACGCGGGTCACGCAACGTGGTGGCAAAGTCGAGAAGGGGCTTCTCATCGACCATCGAAGGAAGGCTTCCCGCGCGGCCCGTCAGGAGGTACTTGCTCAGGACCTCGACTACACCCCAGTCGATCTCGATCGCTCCGTGGTGGTCCCCGATCAGATTCGCACGATTCTCAGCACGTATCGCGATGTCGTCTTCACGGAGCTGTTTCCCGGACGCGCGCTCCTGCCGAAGACTTTGATCTTCGCGAAAGACGACTCGCATGCCGAGGACATCGTGCACATCTGCCGCGAAGTGTTCGGACGCGGCAATGATTTCTGCAAAAAGATTACATATCAGTCAAAGCACCCGGTGACCGGGAAGCCGATGAAGGCGAAGGAGATGATCAGCGAGTTCCGCCTGTCACCGACCCTGCGCGTAGCGGTCACAGTCGACATGATCGCCACGGGAACAGACGTCAAGCCGATTGAGGTGTTGATGTTCCTGCGCGACGTGCGGAGCCGCGTCTACTTCGAACAGATGAAGGGCCGTGGCACGAGGGTTCTTACACCGACTGATCTGCAGGCGGTCTCCGGCGCCGAAGCGCAAGCAAAGACGCACTTTGTGATCATCGATGCCGTCGGAGTCTGCGAAAGCGACAAGACCGAATCGCGTCCCCTCGACCGTCAGCCAACGGTCCCGCTAAGAAAACTACTGCACCGGGTAATCTTTCCGAACGGCCGCGACGAAGACACATTGACGACCTTGGCATCACGGCTGGCACGTCTCGATCGCCAGCTCGATGCCGCGCAACGTGCGCAAGTCGTAGCCGCTTCGGGTGGTGAGACGCCAGCCAGTCTCGCCGCCGCGCTGCTACAAGCGGTTGACCCGGACGCCATCGCTATGCAGGCGTCCAACGATCCGAACGTGGAAGCGGAACAGATTCCGCCGGAGGCGTTCGAGGCGACGCGGCAGCTGCTGCTTGTGGCAGCATGTGCACCCTTCGATAAGCCCGCCTTACGCGACACGCTGGAAAATCTCAAGCGAGAGACCGAGCAGGCCATCGACATTTTCACGCTCGACGAAGTGGAGTCGCAGGGGTTGGATGCGGCCGCCAGAGAGAGGGCCGCTGGTCTGGTGCAGTCATTTCGAGACTATCTGACAGCGCATCAGGCCGAGATCGATGCGCTTCAGATTCTTTACAACCGTCCATACCGGCAGCGGCTCACCGAGGCGATGCTCAAGGAGCTGGAGAAGAAACTCCGCGAGACGAATGCAACATGGACCGAGGACAGGCTGTGGGACGCTTTCGCGGTGATCACGCCGGCGAACGTGCGCGGGCGATCGAAGCTTGCGCGATTCGCCGATCTGGTTCCGCTCGTCCGTTTTGCTCTCGAACAGCAGCCCGTGCTGGCCCCGTTCGCCGACTCCGTGCAGGAGCGCTACGAGCGATGGCTGAAACGGAAAGACGCGAACGGGGTCATGTTTACAAGCGAGCAGAAGGCGTGGCTGGGACTGATCCGCGATCACATCGCCACCAGCCTGAGCATCGATCGCGAAGACTTCGACTACGCCCCCTTCAGCCATCGCGGCGGACTGGGCAAGGCGCACCAGCTCTTCGGAGAGGAGCTTCCACGCCTGCTGGACGAACTGAATGAGGCACTCGCTGCATGAGCACTCGGGACGTCATCATTGCCATCAACCAGAAGGTGATTACGTGATGGTGGCCGGCTGGCCGATTCACTTCCTGCCACCCACCGGACGGCTCGTCGAGGAAGCGCTGGCTGAGGCGGTAGAGGTGGACGTGGATGGCGTCACCGCGCTCGTCTTCAGCGCCGAACACCTCGCGGCTCATCGCGTTGCAGACCGGCCGCGCGAAAGACAAAGCGCGACCGCTGCAGTTCATCGAAGAGGGAGCGCTCAAGATTGCGCGATTTCAGGATATCGTCCGGCGTCACGGACTCGTTGAAGCGTGGACGACGTTTGAACGACAATTTCTCGCCGAGACGCCATGACCTTTCCCCTCCACGACATCCTAGAAAGCAAACGCGTGCTGCGCCACGAGCTGGCGTCGTTGCCGGTCGCTGAGAAGCTGTGGATGCTCGACGCGATGCGGGAGCGGGAGAAAGACATTCGGTGCGACGAAAATCGAGAATCAATCAGGGACCGCGACTCGTGAGCAGGCGATGGCCCCTGGCGAAGCTTTCAGAGGTTTGTACAAAAATTTCTGATGGAACCCATCATTCTCCCAAGGTGCAGTTTCCCAAGCCGAAGCCATACCTCTTCAAATACATCACTTCGAAGAACCTGCGCCCTTGGGGGCTAGATCTCAGCGAAGTCGCATACATCGAGGCGGACGTTCATCGTGAAATCTTCGCACGTTGCAATCCCGAGTTCGGAGATGTGCTCCTGACGAAAGACGGCGCGAACACAGGCATGGTTGCGATCAACACGCTCAGTGAACAATTCAGCCTCCTTTCGAGCGTTGCGCTGCTGAAACCGGACCGGACTCGGTTGCTTCCAAGCTTTCTACGCTACTTTCTGGAATCTCCGAATGGCGCTAACCGAATCGCCAGCGAGATGACGGGCACGGCCATTCGCCGCATAGTGCTTAGGCAAATCAAAGAAGCACCGATACCTCTTCCTCACGTTGATGAACAGCGGCGGATAGTGGAGGAGATCGAAAAACAGTTCACGCGGCTCGATGCAGCGGTTGTGTTTCTAAAACGTGTGCGAAGCAATCTCAAACGCTACCGCGCCTCGTTGCTGAAGGCCGCCTGCGAGGGACGCCTCGTCGCGAGCGAAGCTGAACTCGCACGAAAGGAAAAGCGCGGCTACGAGAGCGCTCAGGCGCTCATCGCACGCACGCCGGTCCCTCCGAGACCTAATCGGTGGAGCTCGCGAAGCAGCGATTTGATTCACGGTCACGCCGCGCTTGCGGTTGGTAATCCTGAAACAGTTCAACCCGAAGGGTGGGAATGGTCAGCACTGGTCGAAATAGCAAGAATGGAGAGCGGCCATACGCCGAGCCGCGAACATCCGGAATGGTGGGGCGGCAAGATCCCATGGATTGGTATTGCAGACGCTCGTGAGTACGATGGCCGAGTCATCCTCGAAACATTTCAACGCACGAACGACGCCGGTTTAGCCAACTCTGCCTCACGCTTGCTTCCAGCGGGCACGGTCTGCGTGAGTCGAACAGCTTCCGTCGGATACGTCACTGTCATGGGTCGTGCGATGGCCACAAGCCAAGACTTTGTGAACTGGATTCCAACTCCGGCGGTCACCTCTGGTTGGGTTAGTCTTGTGTTTTCCGCGGATCGCGAGGCGTTGCGCAGCTTTGGTAAAGGGTCTGTCCACAAAACGATCTACTTTCCTGAGTGGCTTTCGATGCATATCGCGGTTCCGCCGCTCGCCGAGCAGGAGCGGATTGTTGTTGAAGTGGAACGCAGGCTAAGCGTGATATCACAGTTCGAGACATTACTCGCTCGGAACCTCGAACGCGTCGTCCGGCTGCGTCAGTCCATTCTTGATCGGGCTTTCACCGGGAGGTTGGTAAACAGCGAAGCGGCGGAGACTCAGACGGCGAAACCAATCTCATCGAAAAGCAGAAGGCATTTTCTTCGCGCGTTGCTTTCAGCCGAAATCGTACATCAGCTGCATGCCGAGCCTACCTTCGGCCAGATCAAGCATCAAAAAATCTTTCATTTGTGTGAGCACATTGCACAGATTGCTGATCTCGACGTCCAATATCACCGGGAGGCAGCCGGGCCTTATGACAATGTATTGATGCATGCGAACGAAAATGAATTGAAGAGGCAAAACTGGTACGAACAATACCCACGCGAACACGTGGGACATGCTTATCGCCCCCTCTCCAAAGCTGGCGGCCATCAGAAGTATATCGATCGCTACTGGCCCCACAAATTCGATCTAATAAGACGTCTGATCGGGCTGATGAAACTTTGGGACACCGAGACCTGTGAGATATTCTCCACGGCCTACGCCGCGTGGAACGACCTGCTACTCTGGGGTCATGAAGCATCGGACGACGCTATCGTGAACGAGATTCTTTGCAACTGGCACGAGAGCAAACGCAGAATCCCCGAGAGTCGGTGGCGCAAGGCCCTCGAGTGGATGAAGAAAGAGGGCTTTATCCCGACGGGATTCGGAAAACCGACGGCGGCTCTAAGCAAATGATGGCTCATGCCCTTGTTGCAAAGCTTTGGAACTACTGCAACATCCTGCGTGATGACGGGTTGTCGTATGGCGACTATGTCGAGCAACTCACGTTTCTATTGTTTCTCAAGATGGCGGATGAGCAGAGCCGCGCGCCGTTCAATAAGACATCGGCGATTCCGAAACAATTCGCATGGGCCGAACTGCTGAAGAGAGACGGCGACGATCTCGAGATTCACTACCGCCACACGCTCGAAGAACTCGGCAAGCGGCCGGGCATGCTCGGCATCATCTTCCGCAAAGCGCAGAACAAGATCCAGGATCCCGCCAAGCTGCGGCGCCTCATCGCCGATCTGATCGATAAGGAGCAGTGGTCATCGCTCGACGTCGACGTCAAAGGCGACGCATACGAAGGGCTGCTGCAGAAAAACGCCGAAGATGTGAAAGGGGGGGCCGGACAGTACTTTACGCCGCGTGCGCTAATCGCGACCATGGTCGAGGTGATGGCGCCGCGCCCCGGCGAAACGATCTGCGATCCTGCCTGCGGCACCGGGGGGTTTCTCCTCGGAGCCTACAATTATCTCGCCGACCCGAAACACGACAAGCTCGACAAGGCCCAGAAGAAGGCGCTGAAGCACGGCACGTTCTTTGGCGTCGAATTGGTCGACAGCGTCACGCGCCTGTGCGCCATGAACATGCTGCTTCATGGCATCGGCGACGAGTCGGAGCTTGACCTCCCAGTGACCACCAAAGATGCATTGGCGAAGAAGCATGGCGAATACAATGTCGTCCTTGCCAATCCGCCTTTCGGCAAGAAGAGCAGCGTGACTATCGTCAGTGAGGCCGGCGAAACATCAAGAGAATCGCTCGTGATCAACCGTGACGACTTCTGGGCCACGACCAGCAACAAGCAATTGAACTTCGTGCAGCACATCTTCACGATTCTCAAACAGCACGGCCGCGCCGCGATGGTGGTGCCAGACAACGTGCTGTTCGAAGGCGGCGCCGGCGAGACCGTCCGCCGCGAGTTGCTCAAACAGGCGGACGTCCACACGCTGCTTCGCCTTCCCACGGGGATCTTTTACGCGCAGGGCGTAAAAGCGAACGTTCTTTTTTTCGATCGGAAACCTGCCGCCGACAAAGCGGCGTGGACTGAGACGCTCTGGATCTACGACCTACGCACAAACCTTCATTTCACACTGAAGGAAAACCCGCTGAAGCGTAGCGATCTCGACGAGTTCGTCCGCTGTTTCAACCCCAAGAACCGTCACAACCGTCAGGAGGGCGAGCGCTTCAAAGCCTTCACCTACGAGGAGTTGATCAAGCGCGACAAGGTCAACCTCGACATCTTCTGGCTCAAAGACGACAGCCTCGAAGACAGCGCCAATCTGCCTGCGCCGGAGATCATCGCCCAGGAGATCTCCGACGATCTTCAGGCGGCGCTGGAGCAATTCGCAGCGATCGCCGAAGATCTCAAATAGCGTTTTTGGTCTTCTGTGATCTTCTGTGATCTTCTCTTCGGCACGTGCGAGCGCCTCTTCCGCAACCAGGATGCCTTGCCGTTCATATCGCTTTCGCGAGCGGCTGAAACGCAGAACGATGGCGCGTAGCGGCGAGCACTTCGATGCGCGGCGCGTGATGCACGGATCTCCCCTGGGAACGAACGCAAGATGTCCAGGTCTGCGCAGTCGATGCAGAACCCCGCGGTCCCTCCTTGCGGAGGAGGTTGTCCTTGAACAGCTGACGGCCGCACTCATCGCACTTCGAGTCGTCTCGGCTTATGAGCTCGAAAACAAGGAGGTCCTCGCCTGCCACGAAGGGATTCTCGCCGCCCCAAAGGCATCAGGGCAACGGCAGATTTTCCTTCCGTTTCCCCACCCACGTCCCATCCGACCGCCCTTCCACCCGCATCCGCCCTTTGGCCGTGTCGCCGTCGATCCAGCCGGCCACGAAGGCGTGGACGGGGCCGGGGGCGCCTTGGCGGCTTCCTTGCGGCCAGTCGCCGGTGAAGGAGAGCTCGACGTAGCCGTTGCGCCACGTGCCCGTGATGGGGAGGTCGGTGCCGAGGGGACCGGACCAGGTTCCGGAGACCTTGTTGTCGTCGCGGTGTAGTTCCATCATCGCGGGCATGCCGCCGGCGTCGCTGGCGTAGCGCATCTCCCAGGTGCCGGTGATGTTGGAGCCGTTCTTGATGGGCTGGGGGGCGGATGGCGTAATGCGCACGTTCGAGAAATGGGCTTCCTCGTTGGTGTAGCCAAAGAGGCCGATGGCGCCGTGCAGATCTTCGCCTTTCAGACCGTCGATGATCAGGCTCGGTTTGGACGATCCGTTCAGGTAGAGCTTCGCGGCGCGGCCGGAAACTTCGATGCGGATCTTTGTCTAGATCTCGAACGCCAGCGGCTCGTGCGTCTCGTAGACCGAGGGCCATTCGCGGCGGAGGCGATACCAGCCGAAGTCGGGTTCCGAGGTGTATTGGACGGAGTGGTTTCGCTGCCCCTGATCGAGGGAATCGGAGTTTCCCGGCCTTACGTAGAACAACTCGTAGTGCGCTGCGTCGGACCGGACGCGGAAGGCGATGCCGATGAAGCCGGGATATCGGACTCCGGGCGGCGTCGTGATCTTCAGCGCGATATCCGCTCGATCACGCCGTCCTGAAAGTCGGTGCCCGGCAGCAGAACGAGCCCTCCGTTGTCCTCCCCTTCCACGGTGAGATGGACGCATTTGCGTCCGAGGTAGGTGACCGCTTCTGGCTTCACCTTCGGAGCGCTCAGGCCGGACGCGTTACGCAGAGGAAACGTCCGTGTCTGTGCAAACAGGGACGTCGACGCCAACACGGTTACCGCTGCGCAGTACAGCCCACGTCTCAGAACGTTCATGCGCTGCTCAACGCGGACCGTGCAGCAAGGTTTCGTCGGAACGGTCACAACTGCTTTGTGACCGGGGACACGGAAGGCGGCAGGTTCGCGACCGATTGTTGACGGCGTTCGTGCAATCAGCGCTTCCGGTTCTCGGCCGGCGCCCAGTCACTCTCTCTTGATGAAGAAAGGAAGTCCCTATGAAACGAGCGTCAATCGCTCTCGCTGTACTTGTTGCTTGCGCCTCTAACATGCTGCCGTCTACCGCCGCGGCGAGCGAGGCATGGATCCTCAACATACCGGTCCGCGGCATCCCGAATCAGGAATCGGGCATGGTGCGCGCCACCCTCGAGTTGAGTGCGGCGCCGGCCGGCTCGCAGCTCGTGGTCAACGGCAGCACGACCCTCAACCTCGGCGATAGCGCGAACGTCGGCGGCGGCGACACGGTGACGTACGAGGCGTTGGCCGGCAACAACGTCCGCATCACCTACGTGCCGAAGTCGAACTTCGGGGCCGACTTCTGCGCCGGTGCGGGCGCCGTGGAGAAGAACATCAACATGCGCTTCGTCGGCGCGCAGGACGTCACCGCGTACCGGATGTCGACGTACATCGTGGCTGCGCCGATGGCCGAGTGCTCGCAGGTTTCGAAGCACACCGGCGACACGCCGGCCAGCCTGATTCCGAACGACGACGGCGTGGCGCCGGCGCTCACGGCCATCTACAAGGGCCGCAACATGTTCGACGTGGCGCTGGTGCTCGACAAATCCGGCAGCATGAATGACCTTCCGCCGGGCGCGCTAAACGGCCCGAAAAAAATCGACATCCTCAAGACGGCGGTACAGAACTTCGTCGGCCAGTGGGAGCTGCTCGACGCGCCTCCCGGCGGCGGTCCGGAGTGGTCGGGCGACCGCATGGGGCTCGTATTCTTCGACTCCACCGCGCAGCCGCAGACGCTCGTCGGCGCGGATCCTCCCGCAAACTTTTTTTTGCAGCGCGGCGCAGCCAGCGCCTGGGACACCATCATCACCAAGGCCAACGCGCTCGCTCCGGGCAGCAGCACTTCCATCGGTGCCGGCGTCAACGAGGGAATGAGCCAGTGGAAATCCGATCCGAAGAATGATCTCAACGTCGTCCTCATCACCGACGGCATGCAGAACACGGCGCCCTTGATCACCCCGACCGGCACCGGCTTCCTCGGCCTGGCGCCGGTGGCCGGCCTGCCGCAGGAGTTGCGCAAGCGCTTCATCCCCATCCAGACCATCGGCTTCGGAACGCCGGCGCAAGTGGACGAGACGCTGATGCGCAACATCTCGTTCGAGACGTCCGGCATCTCGTATCAGGCCATCACCGCGAACACGATGTTCGATGTGTTCGGAATGACGCTGGTGGCCATCCTGAAGGGCAACACGGCGTCGATGGCGACGCGGGTGCTGGACACGCTGACCGGCTCGGGCCCGAGCGCGGCCGTGCTGTTCAACGTCGACCGCTCGCCGCAGCGCGTGGTCGCGTCCGTGCAGTGGGCGCCGCCGGCGCGGCAGATGCTCGACCTCGACGTCTACCCGCCGGGCTTCTCGACGCCGGCGCCGCCGACGTCGTCGAAGAAGCTGGCGCAGGCCTCCATCCAGGCCTTCGACATGAACACGGGGAAATTCAAGACGGGCGCGTGGAGCGTGCGCGTGAAGCGCGATCTCAAGAGCGCCGACCCCGTGCCGTACACGCTCAACGTGATGTTCCTGGAGAAGCACCTCGACTATCAGTTCTCAATGGACAACCTCCACGCGGTGACCGGCGACCCGCTCGGCATCCGCGTGATGGTCGATTGGGATGGCAAGCCGCTCACCGGCCTCCCCGCCGGCGCCATCCGAGTTCGCGTGCTGCAGCAGCCCGACGGCATGGGCAACATCCTGCACGCGTCGAAGGTGAAGGTGCCGGGAGGCAACACCGTCACGCCGACGGGCGACATTCAGACGCCGTTCGACTACAAGATCGCCGCACTTGGACAATCGCTGATCGACGGCACCACGCCGAAGGACGTCGCCGTCATTCCGCTGGCCGAGGAGGGCAAGGGGATTTACTCGGCGTCGTTCAGCGGAACGTCCATTCCGGGCACGTACGTCTTCGAGGCGATTCTCGACTGGGACGTCCCGCTCACCGGCCACGTCGCGCGTCAAGAGCGGCTCGAAGAGGACGTGAAGCCGCGCGCCGACTCCGGCGCCACGCCGATCACTCTGACCGGCGACGCGTCAGGAATCTGGACGCTCACGCTCACGCCGCGCGACCGCTACGGCAACTATTTCGGACCCGGCTACGCGCCGCTGGTGAATGCGGTCGTCCGCAGCGGAGGGAGACTGCGCAGCGCCATCCCCGCCGACCAGGATCAGCTCGGGACGTATACGTTCACCATCGCCGGATCCCCCGGCGTGACGCCTGTCGTCGATGTAACCGTCGACGGAGTGTTGGTGTCGGGCCGATGACGTAGACAAATGACGCGAAAGGGCGACTCAGGGTCGCCCTTTCGCTTTTTGCCTCAACTCTGTGATGACGATCCAGTTGCTCGAAGGTGCGAGCACAGAGCCCGCACGCGGTCGTGCGCGAAGGCGCGCTCGACAATCCAGCCCCGCGCTCTGCGCGGGAAATTGAGCGGGAACGAAGGCTCGTGGCCGCGAAGGCGGCCACTACAAATGCTCGCGCCGCGCGAGACTTTGTAGCGGCCGCCTTCGCGGCCGCACATTCGTCGCCATCGCCGGACCCCGCGCAAAGCGCGGGGCTAGATTGTTCGAGCGCGCCTTCGCGCGCGGATTGTTCGTCCCAGGAATCGCGGCATTCCATTTCTTCAAAGGCCTCTCCCAACGATTTCGCCGGCGTGCAGCGAGGAGGCCTGTATACATCGACACCAAATTCGCCGTCAAAATGGTGTCGATGTATACAGGGTCATTCGCCGGCCGGCGGCCCGAAGCCGCAGCGGCCTCTGAAGCCGGTCCGGAATCGCTCGCGTTCCTCAGGAGTCATGCGGTCCAGGCGCTCGCGGATTCGGCGGCGCGCACGGGCGCGCGCGAAGCCAGGGCCTCCGAAGCGGCCGAAGAGGATGCGGCAGAGGGCCAGGAGGCCGAGGGCTTGCCAGAAGGTGACGGCGTGCCATCCGATGAGCGACGGGATCAGCCAGTTCCAGAGGTGGAGGACGATTTCACCGCCGATGAAGGCGAAGAGCACCAACCCTACAATCGCCACCGGCGCCAGCAGAATGATTCGGTTTCGTCTTGTCATTTCAATTCCTCATACTTTTATCAATTCGTCGTAGATGTCGTGCAGCCGCTCGCGGAGGTGCAGCACTGCGTAGCGCTTGCGCGAGAGAAGCGTGTTGATGTTCACGCCGGTCGCAGCGGCGATCTCTTTGAAGCTGAGCCCTTCCAATTCGTGCGCGACGAAAACCTCGCGCTGCTCTTCGGGCAGCTCGTCGAGCGCGAGGTCGAGCTCATCGAGCAGCACGCCGCGGGCGTAGAGCGCATCAGGGCCGGCATCGGCGGACGGGAGCAGATCGTCCAGCTGAAGCTCGCCGTCGTCGATGTCGGGAAAACTCTCCGGCTTCTTTTTCCGGAAGAGATCCGTGATGCGATTGCGGGCGACGCGAAAGAGCCAGCCGGTGACGTGATCGATCGGCATCAGCAGGCGGTTCGCTTCCACCAGCTTGTAGAAGACATCCTGCAGAACGTCCTCGGCGTCGCGCGAGTCGGGCACGCGCCGCCGAATGAAGTCGCGAAGCCGGGACTGCTCCCGCGTCACGACGTCGGAGATGTGTTCATCCTGTTCGACTGCCATCTGCGCCAGACTCGCGTCCCTCATCTACCGGTGTAGACGAATGAGGCGGTGCCGATATTGTGGATGCACGGAAGCGAAGTGCGCTCAGGATCACGGCAACACTCCCCACGATGTTCGCGCTCATGCCGATGATCAGCGGCCACTGGCGGATGCGGATTCCGTAGACGAGGTAGACGATCTGTCCGCCGAGGAAGAGCAGATAGGTGAGGATGGAGACGTCGGCGGAGCTGCGGCGCTTCCAGATCCGCAACGCCTGCGGAATGTAGGCGGCGCCGGTGGCGACACCGACGACGGAGACGAGCCAGGCAAGCAACGAGTCGAACAAGGCCATACCGCGGACGATACGCCGGATCGGATCGTTACGTCAGTGCTTCACGGACCGCAGCCGCGCGTCGTTCATTCGCACGTTCTGGGTCGATGAACTGTAGCGGGCATCGCCGGCGTAGGTGATTACGAGCGTGTGCGGGGCGGCGGAGACGTTGGTCAGATTGACATCCGCCTGCGATTCGCCGGGAGTGCTGGCGGAAAGTGTGACGGTTTTCGCGGCGATGACGCCGGGTTCGGAGATCGTGATCGTCCCCGTCGGCGCGCCAGCGGGGGAACCGGTGACGCGAACGTGGACTCGGGCCGCAGTACCGTTTCGTTCGGCCCCGCCGAGGATGGTGGCGCGGCCGGTGCTCACAGTTATCGTTTGCGTGGCCGACATCGGAAGGAAATTCGCGTCGCCGGAGTAGTCGAAGCGGATCAGGTTATCGCCGACGTCAGGAAGGTAGTTGATCAGTTTCTGCTGAGAGATTGCCGGGTCCAGAGTCACTCGGGTGATCTCGTGGCCATTCGCAGAAACGGTTACGACGCCTGTCGGTTTCTCGCCGGTGTACGGTGCCGTCGCGTCGGTGGTGATCGAGAATCCCGTCGCGCTGTCGAAGGAGATGCCACCGAAGGCATAGGCGGACATCGCGCCGGGCCAGCGCGGCTTCGTTCCGGAAGGGACGACGTCGATTTTGAGAGTGCCCACTTCAAACGCGGGCGAGAAGACGCGAATGATGGCCGTTCCGGCGCTGACGCCGCGCGCGACGAAACTTGCCGGCTGGTTGGCGGGGAACGTCAGCGTTGACGGGACTGAGATCACTGACGGGTCGGACGAAGTGATGCTGACGCTGGTGATGTTGTTGGAATTGAACCAGACGTTCGCCTGCGAGCCTGGAGTGAGGAACAGTGCATCCATGGCCATGGAGACATTCGTCATCCAGCCAACGCTGTTGTTCGATGGCTGCGTATCGCGCTCGTGAATCGTGCCGGTTGCGGTGAGGTACTGCTGGAAATTGAACCAGCGATAGTAGACCAGCTTCGCCGTTGTGCCGGCCAATAGCTGCTGCGGCGCGGAACAGCCGAACGAGCACGGACCGGTGCTGTCGGACGGCGTGGCGGTGTGCGTCAGCCTGACGTTCGTTGCGGCACGCGGTCCGTTGTTTGTCCCGCTGACGACGACATCGAGAGAATTGAAAAGCGAGAAATCGAGCGACAGTCCGAGGTCCGCCAACTGGTCGTCATCGTCGATGATGGCGAACCCCGACGCCTTCTGCAGCGTCGCGCCAACGGGATTGCGAAGGGTGAGGAAGAGCGTCTCGTTGCTCTCGCCATTCACGTCGCCGCGAATGCGCACATCGACGGTCTTCGACGTCTCCCCTGCCGCGAAGGTCAGCGTTCCTGACGCGGAGTCGTAGTCGGTGCCCGAGATCGCTGTTCCGTCCGAGGTCGCGTAGTCCGCGGTCACTGTTTGCGTGGATGGCGCGGACAACGTGATCGTAAATCGCGCGGTCGTCGTGCCAGAGTCACCTTCTGCGATCCGAATATCGTTCACGCTAAGGCGCGGCGTCGATGAGAGTGGCAGCGCCCAGAGCTCATTTCCGGTCGCGGCAGTCGTGGCCGTGAAGAATAGGCGGTCTCCTGCCTGGACGAGTTGCCGCGGAGAGGAGCTCACCAGGCCAGGCTCTAAATCGGCGGCGAGTTTCGTCCCCTCGGGCGTTCCGTCGGTCACCCACACCTCGTTGCCGTGCAGGTCATCGGTGGCACTGAAGTAGACGACGCCGCGGACGCTCGCCATGTCCGAGGGAGAAGAGCCGACCATACCCGGGTAGATGTCCCGCAGCAGGTGCGTGCCAGCGATTGTGCCGTCGCTCACCCACAGCTCCAATCCGGTCGCGGCGTCGTATTCAGTGAACACGACACGGCTGCCGGCCGCCGCGAGATTCGACAAGTAGGTGATTCCTGCCGTCAGAGCTTGCGTGCCGGCTTCGGTACCGTCGCTCACCCATAGTTGACCGCCGGAGAGAAAGAACAGACGCCGATCCGCCGCCGTGAAAAGACTGGCCGCCGCCGGGAGCGTCTTGATGAGGACGTTGCTCTCGAAGGTGCCGTCGTTCCGCCAGAGTTTTGATGATCCGTTCGTTCCCTGGGTGGCGTAGTAGACACTGCCGCCCATCGTTCCGGTCGCGCTCACGTTTTCGCTGATGGAAGGGACGATGGCGTACGTTCCAGCGCGCGTGCCGTCGGTGCTCCACAAGCCACCGTTGCCAAAGAAGAGCGTGCGGCCGGCCTGATCGATGAAGCCGGGGAAGAAACCGCTGGTGACGCCGAGCTGCTCCGGCACGGCATTCGGCGACTGCTTGACCGCGTACAACTGGAAATTGGAGCCGTCATACGCGGCGAAAAAAAGCGTGTCTCCGTTTGCGAAGAGAAAGTATGCCGTCTTCGGAAAATTGTTTGGGAACGCTACGGCTGCAGTGCCTTCCGGTGTGCCATTGCTCGTCCAAAGCACGTTCGAAGGGTTGAAGTAGAGCGAGTGGCCAGCAGTCCTGTAAGTATTACTATCGGCGAATAAACCGGTAATTCGTACTGTACCCTCGGCGGTGCCGTCGCTGCGCCATGTCGAGAGCGGTCCGCTATTGAATGCTGCCGGCCCGGAGCCATCCCACGCCAGGAAGTAGATCCAATCTCCGGCAGCGATAAGGTTGAGTGGATTGGAGGACGGCGCCGCATCGCGCGCCAGGTTGCGGATCATCGAGGTCCCCGCGTCCGTCCCGTCGCTTTTCCACGGTTCGTAGCCGTTCAGACCATTCGCGCCTGAGAAATAGATGACGTTGTCGATGATCGTGAGGGCCGTCCCGTCAAGGATGGCAACGCGGTCGCTGGATCGGATCTGCGTCGTGCCCGAGCTCGTGCCGTCGGAGACCCACAATGTCGGATAGAAACCGTTTGAGGCCAACCCGTTCGCCGCGACGAAATAGATCTTGTCTCCGGCGGCGACGATGCTGCTCGGAGCGCTGTTGTCATCGCCGGGGAAGATGTCGCGCACGAGCACCGTGCCGCTCTCTGTTCCGTCGGTCTTCCAGAGCTCCTGCCCTTCCGCAAAGGTGGTCGCGTTGAAAAAGGCAACACCTCGATCGGTAACGACGGGCCGGGAGGGGTAGGCACTTCGGTCACCCGGAAAGATGTCGCGCAGGATGTGAGTTCCGGCGGCGGTTCCGTCACTGATCCACAATTCGGTGCCGTGCAGTGGATCCGTTCCAATGAAGAGGACGCGGTCGCCGAACGCCGCATTGCCGTAGCCGGCGGAGTTCGCCGGCCCCGCATTGATTTCGGTGACCATCCGCGTCCCGGCCTCGGTCCCATCACTCACCCACAACTCGTTACCTGTGGCCTCGGTGTATCCGGTGAAAAATATGCGGGATCCCGCGACGACGAGATCGCTGACGTAGACGGACGTCTTGACGGCCACCGTGCCCGCCTCGGTGCCGTCACTTTTCCAGAGGCCGTTGTTGGCCGAGAAGTAGATGAGGTCATGAAATAGAACGAACCCTTGCGGGTCGGAGGAGCCCGGGCCGGGCGAGAGGTCTTTGAAGAATCGCGTGCCTGCCGAGGTTCCGTCGGTGATCCAGAGCTCGTTGCCGTCGACGCCGTCATCGGCGGCGAAGATCATCGTGTCGCGGTAAACGATCCGGTCGCCGGGAAACGACGGCGCCGACCCGGTCCTGATGTCGGCCAGAAGGCGCGTGCCGGCGGCCGTACCATCAGTCGTCCACAGCTCGTTGCCGTTGCGCGAGTCGCCGGCGTTGAAGAGCAGCTTTCCGTTCACAACGGTAAAGCGCGAAGGAGATGATGAGCCCGAACCGGCGTTGATATCGGCGACTTGCGCCGTCCCCGCCTCCGAGCCATCCGTCGACCACAATTCGTTTCCGCTTCCAGGAACGGTGGCCGCGAAAAACACGCGGGAGCCGAAACGAAAAAAACTGCGCGGCGTGGACGACACCGGGCTGGCGACAGTAGTGGCGTTGATGTCTTTGACGAGGTACGGCGACTGCGCGCGCAGCGCGAGCGGTGCTACGAGCGT
>Ga0233356_1000062_pt1 | contig 35219 bp, 30 predicted proteins | sample GEONSFMMS_FD_180700 | JGI IMG/M metagenome (GOLD analysis project Ga0233356, IMG submission 180700) | Soil microbial communities from Shasta-Trinity National Forest, California, United States - GEON-SFM-MS | ecosystem: Environmental > Terrestrial > Soil > Temperate forest > Bulk soil | place...
GGCGCATCGGCAGCCTGGGCCGCGTGGCCGCTACGATCGCGCACGAGTTCAACAACGTGCTCATGGGCATCAATCCATTCGCAGAGCTGATCCGCCGACGCGCCAAGTCGGACGAAAAAATCATGAAGGCGGCCGAGCAGATCTCCCTCTCCGTACGGCGAGGCAGGCGGGTGACGGAAGAGATCCTGCGGTTCACGCAACCGGCCGAGCCGGCACTGCAAATCATTAATGTCCGCGAATGGTTGCGCAATCTCGAACCGGAGTTGCACGCCCTGGCCGGTGCCGACACGGGCGTCATGGTGCTGGTTCAGGACAACCCCGTATACGCGGCATGCGACGCCGCGCAGTTGCAGCAGGTCATTGCGAACCTCGTCCTCAATGCTCGCGACGCTTCGCCGGTAGGCGGGGAAGTTCTGATCGCGCTGGAGACGCGCCCCCATGGTCTTCTCGAGATCATCGTCAGGGATAACGGACCCGGCATTCCTCCGCACGCAATGGAAGCGATCTTCGAACCGCTTTTTACGACCAAGCGCACCGGCACGGGCCTGGGACTGTCGGTGGTCCGTCAGATTGTGACGCAACATGGCGGCTCGATCACCGTTACCAACCCCGCCGGCGGCGGAGCCGAGTTCCGCATCGTCATGCCGGTCAGCGATCCAATACCGCTCACCGATGCCCCGCCGGCCGAGGTGAGCACGGACAACACCTTCTGCCGCCTGCTCATTGTCGAAGACGACGAGCCCGTCTCCGCGGGCATGGCCGCACTCCTGGAGTTAGAGGGGCTGACCGTACAAGTGGCCGACCGCGGGGAAGCGGTCGTGGACGCAATCGTCAGCTTTCGTCCCGATGCGGTAATTCTCGATCTGATGCTGCCGGATATCGATGGCGCGGAAGTCTTCCGCCGTCTTCGCGAACGATGGCCGAAAATGCCGGTCGTCTTTTCGACCGGGCACGGAGGAGAAATCGAGCTGGGCTACGCGTTGGAAAGCGAGCGGGTGGCGCTGATCCGGAAGCCGTACGACGTCCATGAGTTGCTGGCCGCGTTGCGAGGAGTGAGCGGACCTGCGATCGAAGCGGCCTGAGTGTGGCTGCCGGCGAGGTTCGTCGGGGCGCAACGATTCACCGCTCACCACTGCCAAAGACCACCACGCCAAACGCCAGGGCGAACAGCGTGTAGATCGCGGCGAGCGCAATCACCGGCCATGCCTCGTGTCCGCGCAGCGCGAAGCGATCGAGCGTGATCGCGCCGACGGCGAAATGCAGCAGGTTGCCGACCGCGATCGGACGGTTGTAAATCCCGCCCACGCGGCTCCCCTTCACCATCCAGTTCGTCATCGCGAAGCCGAGAAGGAGAGCGGCGCCGAGTTGGATGAGCGGCGGCAGAAACGGCGATGACGCGACATTCGCCGCGCGCAGAATCTCGTCCGGCGCGAAGAGTGCGGCGATGCCTAGGATGGCGAGAAAGATCGCGCTCGCGGCCATGAGTGCGCGCGTTTTCATGCGGTGGCGTGGCGCACGTTGAACTTCCGTTCGACGTGGACGACCCCTTCGATGTCGCCGATCGAGCGGATCACGCGCTCGAGATGTTTGAGGTCGGCGATCTCCAGCGTCAGTTCGGCGGTGGCTTTGCCGTCGTTGACGCGGCTGTCCATCTGGCGGATGTTCGTCTTCATGTTCGCGACGGTCGAGACCACGCGCGCCAGGATGCCCTGGCGATCTTCCATGACGATCTCCAGCTCAACGTGAAACTGAGCATGGAACTGCGCCTGGCGCTGGTCGGCCCACTCGACGGCGATCTGGCGGTCGGCGTTGAACATCAGATTGCGGACGTTCGGACAGTTCGCGCTGTGCACGGCCACGCCTTTGCCGCGCGTGATGTAGCCGAGGATCGGCTCGCCCGGCAGCGGCTTGCAGCAGCCCGCCAAGTACGTCATCAGGTCGTCGAATCCGCGCACCTTGATCGCGGGCGAGGTACCGGTGAACGGAAAGATCTTTCGCACGGCGCGGCTGATGACGCCTTCATCGACCGGGGGCTGATCCTCTTTCGCGAAGCGCTCCACGATGGAACGCGCCGAGACTTTGCCGTAGCCGACGTCGGCGTACAGATCGTCCAGCCTCGGCAACGCGTACTCGGCCAGCACGGCGTCGAGCGCGTTTTCGGCCACGAGCTTCCGCCACTGCACTTTGTAGCGCTTGGCCTCTTTGTCGATCAGCTTCCGTCCCAGCTCGATGGAGCGGTGCTTCTGCTCCGTGTTCAGCCAGTGCCGGATCTTGTGGCGGGCCCGCGAGGTCACCACCATGTTCAGCCACTCGCGCGACGGCGTTTGGGTCGGGCTCGTGAGCACGTCGATGATGTCGCCGTTCTTGAGCACCGTGCGCAGAGGCACCAGCTTGCCGTTCACGCGCGCGCCGGAGCAGTGATCGCCGACGTCGGTGTGGATGCGGTACGCGAAGTCGAGCGGCGTGGCGCCACGCGGAAACGCGAAGACGTCGCCTTTCGGCGTGAACGTGTAGACCTCGTCGGGATAGAGATCGATCTTCAGCGAGTGCATGAAGTCGGCTGGATCGGTGATCTCGTGCTGCCACTCCACGAGCTGCCGAAGCCAGAGAAAATTCGTATCGTCCGGCTGCGCGCCGACGCGGCCTTCCTTGTACTTCCAGTGCGCGGCGATGCCCTGCTCGGCGATCAGATCCATCTCGCGCGTCCGGATCTGCACCTCGAACGGTTGGCCTTTTTCCGCAACGACCGTCGTGTGCAACGACTGGTAGAAGTTCGGCTTCGGCATGGCGATGTAGTCCTTGATCCGGCCGGGGACCGGACGCCACATCTGATGGATGATGCCGAGACCGGCGTAGGTGTCTTTGATGTTGGCGGTGACGATGCGGAAGGCGAGGTAGTCGTAAACCTGGCCGACGTCGATCTCCTGCCGCCGGAGCTTGGTCCAGATCGAGTACATCGACTTGACGCGGCCGAAGACGTCGCCGTTGATGTCGTTCTCGCGCAGTTTGTTGGTCAGCGTTCCCTTGATGCGCTCGACGATGTCGCCGGATATAGCTAGCTTCTCGTTCACGGCGCGCTGCAACTCGTCGAACTCGCGCGGGTGCATGTGGCGGAACGAGAGGTCTTCCAGCTCGCTCTTGATCCGTCCCATGCCGAGGCGGTTGGCAATGGGGGCGTAGATCTCCATCGTCTCTTTGGCGATGGCCAGCCGCCGTTCCTCCGGGAGGAACTCCAGCGTGCGCATGTTGTGGAGGCGGTCGGCGAGTTTGACCAGGACGACGCGAAGGTCGCTTACCATCGCCAACAGCATCTTGCGGAAGGTTTCGGCCTGCTGCTCTTCCTTCGATACGTACGCGTAGCGCGAGATCTTTGTGACGCCGTCGACCAATTCGGCGACGTCGTCACCGAAAATTTCCTGCAGCGTCTCCTTCGTGGTCAGCGTGTCTTCGAGGACGTCGTGCAGCAAACCGACGGCGATGGAGGTTTCGTCGAGCCGCATCTCGGCGAGGATGTAGGCGACGTTGAGAGGATGCACGAGGTACGGCTCGCCGGAGCTGCGCACCTGTCCGCGATGCTCGCGCGCGGAGAAAACGAAGGCGCGATCGAGCAGTTCCTCATCGAAGTCCGGCTTGTAACTCTCGACTTTGTCGAGGATGTCTTCGAAGCGGATCATGCGGTGGAGGATCGTAGCATCTAGCCAAACCCGGCACTCCTCTTGCTCCGTCCGCTGCCGGATACCGGTTGCAGTGGCGTGGGGCCATGAACATGCCGGTGATTAACTGAAACGTGAGGCGGTGATCAACACCGCATCACACAACATGGAGGTACTTGTCGTGTCCAAGCGTTCGTCTCAATTCGTAGCGTTTTTCCTTGTCCTCGCGTTTGCGGCCATTCCCGCGTTCGCCGGTCCGGTCCCGTCGAAGACCGCGGCCGATCAGAGCATCGACCAGCGCGCCGCCGATCTGGCGCTCGTGCGCGACGTCGCCGCGAACGACCAGGTGGCCAAGGTTCTGACGGACCGCGGCTTCACCAAGGAGCAGGTCGACCAGCGTCTGGCCCAGCTCTCGCCGCAGGACCTCCATCAGCTCGCCCAGAACATCGACCAGGTGCAGGCTGCCGGCCTGACGCGCCAGGAATGGATCTGGATCGGTATCGGCGCACTGGCCGCGCTCATTCTCGTCATCGCACTAGGCTGATATTTTTTCGACGTAACCTCGGGGCGAGCGGTCTTCGGGCCGCTCGCCTCGTGTTTGGGAGGAAAAGCGAATGTTGAATGTTGAATGTTCAATGTTGAATGTTGAATGTGGCTCCGCAGCAACCCGCCGCCGCGCGAAACGGTCTTCCATTCAACATTCAACATTCAACATTCAACATTCAACATTGCTTCTTCTGGTGATGCTGACGGGATGCATCACCGTCACGCCAAAGACCCAGCACACCTCGCCGACGGCATCCGTCATTCCGAACGTTCCCGAGCAGCACTGGGGCATCGAGTCCTGCGGCGCCGGATCGTTGTCGACCGTCCTCCAGCACTACGGCAACACAACGTCGATGCAGTCGTGGGATGCGGCGCTGCCGAAGACGCACGGCGGCGTCCTGACCATCGACATGCTCCTCGCCGCGCGCAAAGCGGGCTTCGACGCGCAACTCGTCACCGGCACGCCGGCCATCATCGAACAGGAATTGCAGCAGGGGCGGCCGGTGATCCTGATGCTGCAAGTGGTCGATTCCCCCGGCAAGCACTACGACTTTTTCCACTACATCGTCGCCGACGGAATCGATCCCGCCTCCGGCCTCGTGCGCACACAGTTCGGCGACGGAAAAGGACGCTGGACGAGTTTCGACCGCCTCGAAAAAGCGTGGTCCGGCGGCGGCCACGCGGCCATCCTGATCCATCCCGGCAACGCCTCCGACGCGCTTCGCGCCGCCGTCGCACTGGAGGATGCCGGCAAGTACGCGGACGCCGCCGCTGCCTACCGCACCATCCTCGCCCAACATCCCGAGTCGCTCCTGGCCTGGACAAACCTCGGCAACGCCGAAACGCAACTCGGCAATCGCGCCGCGGCCGAGGAGGCGTTTCGGAAGGCGCTCGCAGTCGATGGCACGTCGCGCGATGCGCTCAATAACCTCGCGTGGCTGCTCTATCAGTCGAAGCGCTACGACGAAGCCGAATCGCTGGCGCGAAAAGCGGTCGCCCAGCACGGACCTGATTCGTACTTGGTGCTCGACACGCTGGCCCGCGTGCTCGCGGCAAAAGGCTCGTGCAACGAAGCGATGACCACCTTCCGCGCCGCGATCGACGCCGTTCCGCAGACGCACGCCGCGGCGCGCAGCAATCTGGAAAAGGCGATGACCGAGGCGCAGACGAGTTGCCGGTCGTAAACGGCGGGCGCCGGCGAAGCGACAGATACCGGCAGACCACGCGCCTCAACGACGCCGGATGGCGTCTCGTACCGGTAGCCGGCGGTCCGAGCGTAGGCGAGCGACCGCCGGAAATTATCGCGTACGTTTTATCGACCCCGGCGGGGGTCACGTATCAAATGCCAAGCGGCGTGAATCCCCTCCGCGACCGCTGCCGGACATAACCGCGCGAAACGGACCTGTCGGTCGTAGCGGCAGGGACCAGCGTGCCTAAGTCCGCGGCTAATGTGGCACAGACACTCTTGTCTGTGCTTGTGAGGCTTGGGAGATCTGAGAATCAAAGACACGGGTTGAAGTCTTCAGGTTTCCCCGAGCCTCACCAGCACAGACAAGAGTGTCTGTGCCACACCGGCGTTCCTGATCGCAGACAGCGTGGGACTCATATGCGATACGTTCCACATTGATGTTTTCCAACCGCGCGCAATGGAACGCCGCCGTCAACCGTCTCACGCTCGCGCGCATCGCGTATCGCGGCACTCTGCTCGATCTGACGAACTCCAATCCCACCAAAGCGGGACTGCAATATCCGCTCGATGAGCTGGCCGAGGTCATGTCCCGCGCCGCGCGAGCGCCGTACGATCCACAGCCGCTCGGGATCGCATCCGCGCGCGAGGCGGTTGCGCGCGAGCTGACTTGCGATGCGAGCGACGTCGTCATCACCGCGTCGACCAGCGAGGCGTATTCGTTTCTATTCAAGCTCCTCTGCGATCCGGGCGATGCGGTGCTGGCGGCGAAACCTTCGTATCCGTTGCTGGAACATCTCGCCGCGCTGGAGCTGATTGATCTCCACTACTTCCCACTCGAGCTTCACAAACGTTGGGAAGTCGTGGACGCACGAATGAGGGACGCGCTGACCGATCGCACGCGCGCCATTCTCGTCGTCAATCCGAACAATCCCACCGGCTCCTACATCACCGCCGCCGAGCAGGATGCGATTGCGAGCTTCGGCATTCCTGTCATCTCTGACGAAGTCTTCCATCCGTTCGCGTTCGGCAATGCATCGCCTTCGTTCGTGCGCGATGACGTCCTCACCTTCGCGCTCGGCGGACTTTCGAAATCCGCGGGTCTGCCGCATTACAAATTGGGATGGATTCGCGTGAGTGGTCCGGGCAAAGCGGAAGCAATCGAAGCGCTCGAGCTGATCGCCGACAACTTCCTCTCCGTCGCCACGCCGGTGCAGGTCGCGCTGCCGGAACTGCTCGCGATTGCACCGCGCATTCGCGTAGCGATTCAAAAACGAACATCAGCAAATCTTTCGGTGCTGCAGACGACGATCGCGAATTACCCGGCGGCAACCGTACTGCCGGTCGAAGGCGGCTGGTCGGCGGTCATCCGGGTTCCGCGCATCGAGTCCGACGAAGCGCTCGCGCTGCGGCTGCTCGAAGAACACGGCGTTGTCATTCATCCCGGATACTTTTTCGATTTCGATGCCGACGGCTACATCGTCATGTCGCTGCTGACGGAGCCGGACATCTTCAGCGAAGGAATCGCCCGCATCATCGCGGCACGTTCTTGAACCGGTCGGCCTCGCGCCGCTCACGTTTCGTCGGACGGCCGCTGCCGCGTTCGCGATAAACCGCGCCGCCGGTATCGAACTTCGGCTGCACCGGCGTCTCGTCGACGTACATCGTCCGCGCCAGCTCCTTCGCCTGCTGCCCGTCCGGCACGCCCTTCACCACCACACGCCGGAACGTCTCGCCGGAGTAGAACTCGATCACGTCCTCCTCGCGGACGGGCGCGGCAGGTTTCACGCGCTGCCCGTTCACCTTCACGCGGCCGCCGCGGCACGCGTCCGTGGCCTCGGTGCGGTGCTTGAAGAGGCAGACGTGCTTGAGCCAGTTGTCGATGCGATGTCGCTGCGAGTCGCTCATTCAGAAGAGGTTATAATCCGCCGCCATGATCAAAGCGGACATCGTCAACAAGGTCGCGGAAACATCCGAAATTTCGCGCGTGAAGGCGGCCCAAGCGGTCGACACCGTGATCGAAGGATTGCGCAATGCGCTCGCGCGCGGACAGCGCATCGAGCTCCGCGGCTTCGGCGTTTTCCAAGTCAAGCAGCGGAAGAAAGGGATCGGACGCAATCCGAAAACCGGCGTCGAAGTGAAGATCCCGCCCGGCAACACGATCCGCTTCAAACCCGGCAAAGAACTGCGGAACCTTCTGTAGTGTCCGAGACCGTTCTCGTCCTCGATTTCGGTTCTCAGTACACGCAGCTCATCGCCCGCCGCATCCGCGAACAACGCGTCTACTCTGTCGTCCTTCCGTTCGACTCAACGATAGACAAGCTCCGCGCGCTCGCGCCGAAGGCGATCATCTTTTCCGGCGGTCCGCAGTCGGTGTACGCCGAGGCCGCGCCGATCTGTTCGAAGGATGTATTCGACCTCGGCGTACCGATCCTCGGCATCTGCTACGGGATGCAGCTCACCGCGTATCTGCTCGACGGAAAAGTCGAGGCGTCATCGGAGCGCGAGTACGGCCGCGCGGAAATCGACGTCAGCGCCGGCGACTCGCCGCTCTTCGCCGGCACGCCCGCGCACCAGCGCGTTTGGGCCAGTCACGGCGACAAAATCCTGCGCGCACCGTCGGGCTTCCGCACTACGGCTTCTTCAGACAACGCGCCGATCGCTGCATTCGAAAACGCCGAGCGGCAGTGCTACGGCATCCAGTTTCATCCCGAGGTCACGCACAGCGAGGCGGGAACTGCGATCCTGCGCAACTTCCTGTTCGACATCGCGCACTGCACGCCGTCGTGGGATCTGGGCGACTACCGCAAGCGCAAGGTCGAAGAGATCCGCGCCACGGTCGGCGACCGCAACGTCATCGCGGCCGTCAGCGGCGGCGTCGACTCCTCGGTCGCCGCATTGCTCGTGGCCGAGGCCATCGGCGATCAGCTCACGGCAATCTTTGTGGACAACGGCGTGCTGCGGAAGAACGAAGCGACGCAGGTCCTGTCACGCCTTTCCGAAGGCCTCGGCCTGCACATCATCGCCGTCGACGGACGCCAGCGCTTCTACGACAAACTGGCCGGCATCGAAGATCCCGAGACCAAGCGAAAGATGATTGGCAACGAATTCATCGCCATCTTCGAAGAGGAAGCGAAACGGATCGCCGGCGCCGAGTTTCTCGTGCAGGGCACGCTCTATCCCGACGTCATCGAATCGGTCTCGATCAAGGGACCGTCCGCGGTCATCAAGACGCATCACAACGTCGGCGGCCTGCCGGAGAAGATGGGGCTCAAACTCATCGAGCCGGTCCGCGAACTATTTAAGGATGAAGTCCGCCAGCTCGGCATCGAGCTCGGGCTCGAAGAAGAATTCGTCTGGCGACATCCCTTCCCCGGCCCCGGTCTGGCCGTGCGCATCCTTGGCGAAGTGACTGCGGAACGTGTGGCCATCCTGCAGAACGCGGACGAAATCGTGATCGACGAGATCCGCCGCGCCGGCCTCTATCGCGAGATCGCTCAGGCGTTTGCGGTGCTCCTGCCGGTACGCAGCGTCGGCGTGATGGGCGACGAGCGGACGTACGAGAACGTTGTCGCAGTCCGCGCCGTCTCCACGACCGACTTCATGACCGCCGACTGGTATCGCATGCCGCACGACCTGCTCGACCGCATCAGCCGCCGCATCGTGAACGAGGTCCGCGGCATCAACCGCGTGGTCTACGACATTTCCTCCAAGCCGCCCAGCACGATCGAGTGGGAGTAATCGGCCGGCGCTACAGGCGGTAGAGAATCACGCCCGTCAGAACGGATTTTCTCTCAGGCGCTGAGGAGATTTCGAAATCAGTCCTTCAGGATGTTGCCGATTGACCGCGGAAAGACTATTTTGTTCCTCTAAGTCCATTAATCGGTAACGCGCGACGGGCGACGCAGACCATCCCGGTGGAGACGTTCGTGGCGCAAACATTGAGGAGAATCTATGAGCGCCCACGTCCGGTCCAGGGTTTTACTCTCCCTCTCGATGCTGTTGCTCATCGTTCCCATAACCACCTTCGCGGCCGCGGACGGCCAGGCGGTCGGCCGCATGACGGCAAATGCGGCGGGCCTGTCGTTCCAGATCGGCTCCGACAATGAGAGCGTCACGCTGACGATCAGCGGCCCGAATAATTTCCAGTACTCCCACCAGTTCGCATCGGCTCGGAGCATTTCGCTGAGGCTCCGCGACATCGGCGTCACGATGACGGACGGTTCGTACACGTACGAAATGCGTCTCGCACCGCGCGTTTCCGACAGCGTGCGCGCGCAGATCGCCGCCGCGCGTGAGTCCGGGGACGACGCCGCCCTCGATCGCATCCGCGCCGAGGCCGGGCTTCGGGAGATGCCGGCGCAGTCCGGCGCCTTCACCATCATGAATGGCTCGCTCATCTCGTCGGACGCCACCGAGCCGTCCGCCGGTCCTTCCGATCCGAAGACCAGAGTCGGCCTGTCGAACAACACCGGGGGCACCGCGAACGCGCAGTTCCATAACGCGCCGGTCAAGGCCCTCGACGTCGTCACCGCCGACGACGCCATCATTCAGGGCAGCCTTTGCGTCGGCCTCGACTGCGTCAACAACGAGTCGTTCGGCTTCGACACCATCCGCCTGAAAGAGAACAACACCCGCATCAAGTTCGACGACACGTCAACGTCGACCGGCTTCCCGAACCACGATTGGCAGTTGACGGCGAACGACTCCGCCAGCGGCGGCGCGAACAAGTTCTCGATCGAAGACATCACCGCTGCAACGGTTCCTTTTACGGTCACCGGCTCGGCGCCGACGAATTCGATCTTCGTCGACAGCACCGGCCGCCTCGGCCTGCGCACCAGCACACCGGTCCTCGATGTCCACATCAGCACCACCAACACGCCGGCGATCCGGGAGGAACAGACCAACGCCGGCGGCTTCACCGCTCAGACGTGGGACATCGGCGGCAACGAAGCGAACTGGTTCGTCCGCGACGTAACCGGCGGCTCGCGCCTGCCGTTGCGCATCCGTCCCGGCGCGCCGACGAGCTCCATCGACGTCGCCGCGAGCGGCAAGGTCGGCATCGGCACAGCCAGCCCGGCAAGCAACCTGCACGTATTCGGCTCCAGCAACACGGACGTTTTCATCGGCGTCGGCGAGGATCCCCTCGGCACTACCGGTACGCAGTCCGCACTCACCATCGGCTATGGCGGCAACTCGCTCGGTCTCGCTACCGGCTTCTTCAATGTGCGTCCCGATTCGAGTGCCGTGGCTCCGAATCCGTCGCTCCGGTTCTTCACGGCGAACGTGCAGCGGGCAATCATCGACAACGAAGGATTCTTCGGCATCAACGTGGCGAACCCCGCGTTCCCGATCGAGCACAGCAGCGGCGCTCATCTCACCGTCGGCGGCGTCTGGACTGATGCCTCGAGCCGCGGGTTCAAGCAGGACATCGTGAACCTGGACTCCAACGAGGCCATGCAGGCACTGAAGGGCTTGCAGCCGGTGCGCTACGCATACAAGGTCGACCCGACCGAGCACCACGTCGGATTCATCGCCGAGGACGTGCCGGATCTCGTCGCGACACCTGACCGGAAGAGCCTGAGCCCGATGGACATCGTCGGAGTGTTGACGAAGGTGGTCCAGCAGCAGCAGAGCACGATCGACGACCTCAAAGCGCGCATCGATCAGCTCGAAGCGAAGAAGCAGTAACCAGTCACGGAATCAAACACGGCCGTGCCGTGCGGACCTCGATCAAAAGGTCCGCACGTGCACGGCCGATTCATTTGGCGGGGTTCGTGGCGTTGCGGATCGTGCGATCGAGCCACTCGTGAATGCTGATGCCGAGGCGTTCCGCCTCCTGCTCGGCCAGCCGCTTCGCCTCCGGTGAGACGCCTTCGAGCTTGCCATAGCGCCGCGACCGCAACGTGCCGCCTCTCCGGCCGGGAATCGGCAAGTCGAGATCGAGCGGCGGCGCGCCTTCACCGACCGCGTAGCTGACGAAGTAGAAGGCATTGCCGAGGAACCATTCCACGCGAACGTCGCGGGCGCTCTCCGGAAGGATCTCGATGGGCACTGGATCGGCGTAGAGCGGGTTCGCCTCGAGCAGAATGGCGCCGTATTCGGTATCGCGGAGCCACGGCGCGAGACTCTCGTCACCGAATACGACTCGGCCTCCCCTTCGCGCGGCACGCGTCATTTCCGCGAGGCAACCTCGAAGGTCCGGAAAGACGTTGAAGGCGCCGAAGGTGTACACGCAATCATTCGCGCCGTCTGCGAAGGGAAGATGCGCGGCACCGGCGATGAAGTACTCGATCTCACAGTCGAACGCTTGTGCGTTCGCCATCCTCTGGCGGCCGACGTTGAGGATCGAGGGCGAAAAATCCTGCAGAAAAAGACGAGTGCCGTGCCGCATGCGTGACGCGATGCGAATCGAGTCCCGACACGTTCCCGCCCCGATCTCGAGCACCACGCTGGCGTGTTCGAGCGGCAGTTGCTCGATCAGGCGGCCTCGCACCGTCTCCTCGTCTTCTGAAAATGTCGCGAACAACCAGTCGAGCGCCGTGTCGTACGCGCCGCTGGTCGATTGGTAATAGTCGAATTGCTTCCTTTCGCCTTCTCCCATCGGATCGCGCGACGGATCGCGAAAGTCGGGGACGCCGTCCTGAATGAGGTACTTGTGGCCGGAGGCGTTGACCAGAGCACCGGAGACGACGTGCTCTCCCTCGGCGAGATCGATGATCAATTCGAGTGCAGACGCTGTATACGGACAGCGGTAAAACGCAGCAGCTTCCTTCTTCATACCGTGGGCGCATTCTGGCACAGGCTCGACGATGCGATACTGCGCTCGCGATGAGGAATGCAGGGAAAAAGCCGGTGGTCGTCGTCGGAACGGGCGACTTCGCGCGGATCGCGCGCTACTACCTCGAGCACGATTCCGAACATCCGGTCGTGGCTCATGCGCTCAGCGCATCGCTGCTCGACGCAAACGAATTTCTCGGACTGCCGCTCGTGGCATTCGAGGAGCTATCGCAGCGCTATCCGCCGGACGGCCACCTCTTGCTGATCGGCATCGCCTACAGCCGTCTGAATCGCAACCGCCGCGAGATGTTCGAGGCGGCCAAGCGGCTCGGCTACGGGATGGTGACGTACGTCTGCTCGAAGGCGATCACGTGGCCGGACCTCGACGCCGGCGAGGGATCGTTCATCTTCGAAGCGAACGTCATTCAGCCATACGTTCACATCGGCAAGGACACGGTGCTCTGGAGCGGGAACCACATCGGGCATGACTCCACGATCGGCGATCACGTCTTTCTCGCCTCGCACATCGTCGTCTCCGGCAATTGCCGCATCGGCGACAACACGTTCATCGGCGTCAACGCCACGATCCGCGACGGCATGACTATCGGCGCGAACTGCGTGATCGGCGCGGGCACGCTGGTTCTCGATCACGTCGCCGACGCCAGCGTCCTTCGCGGCACGGCCACGGAACCCCTGCCGATCGAGAGCGGCAAGCTGTCGAAGATCTGACGCGGCTCACCGCGATTCGAAGAAGCGGCGCAGCAGATCGATGACGCGGTACTGCTGTTCATCGGTCAGTTCGAGATAACAAGGGAGGCGAATGAGACGGCGGGCGATGCTCATCGTATTCGTCATCTCTCCTGCGCAGCGCCCGACGCGCTGTCCCACGGGCGAGTCATGCAGCGGAACGTAGTGGAACACCGCGTTCACACCGAAGGACTCGAGATACGCGAGGAGCGCGTCTCGCTCGCTCTCCGTCTCCAAGATGACGTAGAAGAGATGTCCGTTGGGAACGCAATCGGACGGCACGGCCGGCAGACGCAGCAGGCCCGCCCTCTCCAGAGGCGCAAGCTCGTCCTGATAGCGCGCAAAGATGGCCTTCCGCTTGGCCAGAATCTCCTCCGCCTGCTCCAACTGCGCGAAGAGATACGCAGCCACGAGCTCGGACGGGAGATAGGAAGAGCCGACGTCGACCCACGTGTACTTGTCGACCTGTCCGCGAAAGAACTTCGTGCGGTTCGTCCCCTTTTCGCGCACGATCTCCGCGCGCTCGACGAGCTCGGGATCCTGGATGACGAGCGCGCCTCCTTCGCCGCTGATGAAGTTCTTCGTTTCGTGAAAGCTCCAGCAGCCAAGGTCACCCAGCGTGCCGAGATCGCGCCCTCGGTAGGTGGCGCCCAGTGCCTGCGCGGCATCTTCGATGACGCGCAGACCATGGCGCCGGGCAATTGCGCCGATGGCGGTCATGTCGCAGGCTACGCCGGCGTAGTGCACCGGAACGATCGCCCGCGTGCGCTCGGTGATGGCCTCCTCGATCTGCCGCTCATCGATGTTGAGCGTATCGGCGCGGATGTCGACGAAAACGGGCCGGGCTCCACGCAGGACGAATGCATTCGCCGTGGAGACGAAAGTGAACGACGGCATGATCACCTCGTCGCCCTCGCCGACGCCGCAGAGCAGTGCCGCCATCTCCAACGCCGCGGTGCAGGAATGCGTGAGGAGCACCTTGTGAGCGCCGCAATGTTGTTCGAGCCACTGCTGACAGCGGCGGGTGAAGACTCCGTCGCCGGCGAGGTGTCCACCGCGCACCGCTTCCACGATGTATTCGAGCTCGCGCCCAACCATCGACGGCAGGTTGAACGGGATGTAGCCGGGCCTCAACACCCGGCGACCTCTGTAGTCGCGCAGCCGAATCCCGTCGCGCCGTAGCCGTTGCCGTTGTAGAACATCAGCCAGCGGCCACCATCCCGCAGAACCATCGGATATGCCTGCATCTCCGCGTCCCACTCGCATGCGGGAGCAGCAGCGTTTCGGCATCGCCGCCACACTACGGCGTCGTCTGATTCAGCGCAGGCGATGCGGTAACGATCTCCGCGGCTGCAGAACCACATCCGATACACACTTCCCTCTTTGATGACGTGCGGCCGTCCCATCGCGTACTCATCATCCCTCTCGAACGGAATCGCCACTCGCCCATCGCGTCTCCACTGGATACCGTCGTCCGATTCGGCATACTTGATCAGGTACTGATGCCGCAAGCCCTCGGGCCTGCGCTCCCACGCAACGGCCGACACGTACCACATCCGCCAGATGCCGTCGTCTCGCAGCACCGCCGGCGATGCAGTGAGAAACGGGTCAACGGCATTGCGGTCGAGAAGGGGCGCCGGCGAGTGACGGCGAAACGTGCGGCCGTCGTCCTCGCTCACGGCGAGACCGGCCGCAAGGTAGAACGGTACCGTGCGTCCGAGCATCCAGCCTGTGTAGTAGAGCAACCAACGCTGTCCCTGGCGCACGACGCATGACACCGTACAGCCGCTTTCATCGAACGCGCCGGGCGGACCGGGCCCGAGGAGCGCCTCGGGCGTAATGCTGTCCGGGTCGACGGTGAGCGTGTCGAGATCGACGACGCACGCACCGATCTGGCTGCGATTCTCCTCGTCGCGGCCGGTGAAGAAGACGCGTGCACGGCGTTCCCCCACATCGACGGCGAACGGAGCCGCCGCACATCTTCGAATCCACGCGGGAAGCTCGACGCCCGCTGGAGGAAAGATGCAGCCGCGCGGCGTCCAGGTCAGCATGCAATCACCTCACGCTCGGATCCGCCACGGGCCGCGAGATAGTCGGCGGTGCCGGGCGCGCCGAGCCAGGCCAGTGCATCGATGATCGAAAGGTTCGGCACGAAAGGCCGCGATCCGCGGGAGTACGGCGGATAGCCGTACACGATGTACTGCAGCTCGATGCCAGCAGCCTCGAATGCGCGGGGATCGATGTATTCCCGCGCGGCCGGCCCGGAGAGATAGACGTTCCCTCCCACGACGCGGCAGAGTTCCCGCAGGCGTTCCTCGCGATCGCTCTGCGCGTGCGGCAAATCGGAACTGCGGAGAAAGGAAGGGGACAGGCCGAGCGCCGCGCAGATGGACTGGCTCAAGCGGATGGTGAGATCGGCGAGCCGCACGTCGCCTGCCGCGAATGCCTCCTCAACGATCGAGAACATCGGCTCGAAGAATGGCGCCCGCGCGTAGCAGCGGCGGATGCTCTCCAGGTGCCGGCGCATCCACGGTTGCGACGGGTCGAGCTCGACGTCGCAGATTCGCTGTTCGAAACGCCCCTTCGTTTTGACCGGTATCGTCAGCCACTCCGCATCGCCGCCGGCGGCGATGCGATTGCGATTGCGCCAGTCGCGCTTCGTGTACTGCACGTCGTCATACCAGATCCAGACGTCGGCCTGGCGAATTAGGTCGAAGTAGCCGATCCAGGGCAGATAGTTCGGCTGCTCGATGACGACCGTTCGTCTCATCGGCTAACACGGATGGCGGCGGACGCCGATCGTGAACTCATAGAGCTCGTAGTCGTGAAAGAGCGAGACCCACCGCGAGGCGGAGTGCTTGCACCAGTCGAAAATCGCCGCCGGATCGGCGTAGTAAAGGTCGGACCGCTTGCGGTCTTCATCCGCGTATCCCGTGAGAAAGTTCGCCGCCCATCCGGCCACTGCTCTCTCGTTGATGGTGGTGAGCGTCTCCAGCACGTACGCGTCCCACTCCTCGGCGGACCAGCCGAGGCGAACGTTGAAGACGCCGCTGGCAGCGATGAAGTCCGAGGGTGCGACAGCGCTCCAGTCAGAGGTGAACGTCGCTTCGTCCACGTCCTCGTGCAAGCGCTTCGCCTCGGCGATCATTTGCGGCGAACGGTCATAGCCGATGTATGTGAAGTGCTGGCGCTGACGAAGAAACGGCAGGAGCGCTCCATAGCCGCAGCCGAAGTCGACGAGGCTGAAGGCGCCGGAGCGGTCATCGAGTCCGAGCGCGCGTACGAGTTGCTCGAAACGCTTCGTCTGTGAGGCTTCGTCCTTCCAGTCCACACCCCGCGCGGTGGCGCCGAAGGTGGCGAGCTTCCCTTCGTAGTAATCGACGACGTCGGTGACGATGTCTCTCTCGCGCATGGACCGATGTCGGCAGGATACACAATAATCGCGCGATGCTTTCACGTCCGTTCCTCGAGCGCGTACACGCGGCCGCGCAATGGCCCGCGATCGCGGCCGAGCTGCCTGAGGTGCCTCACGCGCTGCCGCTTTTCAAGATGCTGGCGTTGCAGCGCTGGCTCGCCGTCTCCGATGGGGAGCTCGTTGCCGAGGTCGGAGACCGGTTGTCGCTGCGCAGCTTCTGCGGCTTCGACAGTTCGGCGCCGCTCCCGTCACTCGAGACGCTGGCCGGCTTCCGTTCGCATCTCGCGATCACGCGGCCCGCGCTCCTCGATGCGTTTACCGTCCACTGGTCCGACGTGCCTGTGATCTCCGTCGTCAGCCCCGTGTATCGCGCCGAGGACATCGTGGATGAATTCGTGCGTCAGGTGCGGCAGGCGTTGGAGCGGGTGACGGCAGATTTCGAGATCGTGCTCGTCGAGGATGGCAGCGGCGACGGGACCTGGCCTCGCATCGCCGCCGCCTGCGCGGCCGATCCGCGAGTGAAAGGCATCAAGTTGAGCCGCAACTTCGGCCAGCACTACGCCATCACGGCCGGACTCGAGCATGCCCGTGGGGCGCACGTCGTGGTGATGGATTGCGACCTGCAGGACGATCCCGTGTTCATTGCGGATCTATATGCAAAGGTGCGCGAAGGATACGACGTCGTCCTCACGGCGCAAGGGGAGCGCGCGCAAGGAGTGTTCAAGCGCGCGTCGGCGCGTCTGTTCGCGCGCAGTATTGCCTGGATGCACGGCGGCGACGGACACGATTGGCTCGTCGGCGGATACTCGATGCTGAGCCGCCACGCGGTCGACTCGTTACTCCGGATGCGCGACGTTCACCGCCACTACCTCAGCCTGATCCGCTGGATGGGACTGCCCACCGCGCACCTCCCGGTCGTGCACCGGCCGCGACACTCTGGGAAGAGCTCGTACACGTTCCTACGGCTCCTGCGGCACGCCATCGATGGCTGGGTCTCGCACTCGAACCGAGTGCTCTACATCTCCGTCGCGCTTGGATTCACGTTTCTCCTCGCGGCGGTCGCGAGCATCACGGCGATCATCGTGCTCTATTTCGTCCGAGGATTCGCACCCGGATGGCCTTCGTTGGTCGTGCTGATGCTCACCTGCACCGGCTCCATCCTGATGTCCCTCGGCGTCGTCGGCATCTACATCGGAAAAATCTTCGACCAGGTACGCGGCCGGCCACTCTACGTCATCGAGCGGACGTTGAATGAGCCTTCGTCAGCGCGCGAACCGGCGCAGCAGGGCGTCGGCACCGCAGGCGCCGAGGAGGATGATCTGCGGCATCAGAGGCAGGCGATAGCGCCAATCGAAGTCCAATATCGTGACCGCGCTTAACGCCGCTGCCGCGACGATCCACAACAGCGCAACCTGAACGACGGCGCTCCGCCGGCGGTCGGCGCTCCGGAGCGCATCGGCGATCCCGATCAACACCAGAAGAAACAGCGGTCCGTAATAAGCGATCGCGATGAGGTTGTGCGTTCGGGAGAAACCGGACGACGTGATCTGGAAAAAGCGCGCGAAGCGATCGGCCTCGATGGAGAGGTAATCGCTCATCGTCGACGGAGGCTGATGGAACGTCTCGTGACGGCCCCACACCACTTCGCCGCCCTGCTCGCGCGCCACGTACTCCTGCAGCTTCGGCCGCATCCAGTCGCTCGGCCACCGCCTCATGTCCTGGTAGAAATAGGCGTGCAGGAAAAACGCGGCGACGATACCGAAGCCGACCAGTATCCACAGGATCCGGCGCCCCGTTTTTTCCGCACGCTGTACGAAGAACCATTCCGCCAGAATGACCAGCGGAACGACGAAGACCCCGACCGGCCGCGTCACCGCGGCCAGAATTGTCGCCAGGGCGACCTTGGCGCGCCGCCGGCCCTGCGGTCCATCGGGATACAGAACACCGCGAACGACGAGCAGGAACGCGGCCGTCGCAATCGCCGCGTAGATGCTGTCCGTCTCCAGGAATCGCACCCACACGACGACGTCGAAGCAGACGAGATAGAAGAGGAGGGCAATCGTCGCGGCCGCGTCCGATCCGGTGACCATTCGCACGAGCTTCACCAGGAGCATCGCGGTGACGGCGGCGCAGAGAACGTTGATGGCGAGCATGATCGATTGCCAATGCGCAGGCGAGATCATGCGCACGACCGCCAGCAGCGACGGGAAGATGATGATCGTGAAGTTGGCCTGCTTCGAGGTCGTGAAGACGTCGACGAAATGCCCTTTGCTCACCGCGTCCGCAAGCCTCCCGTAGAACTTCATGTCGGGCGACGGCTGCAAACGTCCGCGCGTCGAGATACCAAATGTGGCGGCCGCCAGCAGGAACACAAACAGCGGACTAGCCACCGCACGGCGGAACGTCGGTGAGAGCGAATGCACGAAGGGCGATCTTATCAAGATCCATCATCGACCAAAGAACGCGCTTCAAAAAGAGGCCGCAACCGCACGTACACGTCAGGGTGGCCTGCAGCTGGAACACGGCGCTTCGTCGCTGCGTCGCGCCGAAGAGCGGCCGTGCATTGAGGCGAAAGCACCACGGTAAACTAACAGCTCATGGATCTGTACGACATCGCGCCCGGGCTTTCCCTCGATCCTGCCGGCTACTGGCTGGCACCCGAGCAGGTAAGAATCTCCTATCCGGCCGACGGAAACGACAACTGCCTGACGATAGAGGACGCATCATTCTGGTTCACACATCGCAACCGCGCCATCACCGCGGCAGTCCGTCGCCATCCGCCGGCAGGAGGTCCGATCTTCGATGTCGGCGCCGGAAACGGTTACGTTTCGGCAGCGCTGGAGAAAGCGGGCTTTCCCACCATCGCCATCGAGCCGAGCCGCGCCGGCGCCGGTAACGCCGCCGCGCGCCGCGTTTCTCACGTCGTCTGCGGCAGCCTTCCGTCCAACGCGTTTCACACAGGCACGGCGGGCGCAGTCGGTCTGTTCGATGTCCTCGAGCACGTCGAAGCCGATCGCGATTTCCTGCAGGCGCTGCGCCCGTACTTGAAACCCGCCGGGCGGCTTTACCTCACCACTCCCGCGTTTCCGCGGCTCTGGTCCGAGGACGACGTTCGCGCCGGCCACTTCCGGCGTTACACAACCGCAACGCTGGCCGCGGTGGTCGCCGCGGCCGGATATCGCGTTGAGTACGCGACGTATCTGTTCTGGTATCTGCCCCTGCCGATCTTTCTCTTGCGCAGGCTGCGGACCAGGCCCCACGCCGGCCGCTCGCAGACTTCGTCGCGGCGCGAGCATGCCCTCGGTGGCGCTGCCCTGCGGCGACTCGCCGGCATGGGCTTCGGCTTTGAAATCGGGCGCATCGCTCGCGGCGCATCCATTCCATTCGGCAGCAGTTGCCTGCTAGTTGCGACGACTATGTCTTCGTAGCTCTCATGATGCAGTGCGCATAAGGAGCGAGCATCAAAAAGGACGGGGCGCGGCGGAAGGACCGCGCCCCGTCAGAGCAGTTGATCCCGGGTCCCTCACCCCTGGATCGCGTACGGCGCGCGGAGGGGCGCGCCGGGTTGAATCGCTAGTCGCTCAAATTGCGGATCACCGTCGGAATATCGAGGTCATTGCCGAAATCGCTCGACGCCATCGGCCCGAAGCCGCCGGAACCGTCGGGCCGGCTGAATCCTTTGCGAAAAAAGGGCGGATCGTAGATCTCTCCCTCCGATCCCACTTGAGGCGGCGCCGGCGTTTCCGGTGCGACCTCGTGCTGCGCGGCAATGTCCTTCGGCGCGAACGGACGGAACGGAACGGAACCTGAGTGCGACCCTGAGCTCGATGCCGCGCGCGCATGGCCGGACGAGAGCTGCTCGCCGCGCGTGTTCAGGAATCCCTTCGTGGCCGAGTCGAATCCCGTGGCGATGACGGTGACCTTGACCTCGTCCCCCATCCTCGGATCGATGACCGTGCCGAAGATGATGTTCGCTTCCTCGTCCGCCGCTTCCTGAATGATCGATGCGGCCTCGTGAACTTCGAAGAGCGTCATGTCCGGACCGCCGGTGATGTTGATCAGGACGCCCTTCGCGCCTTCGATCGACGCTTCTTCGAGCAACGGCGACGAGATGGCCCGCTGCGCCGCCTCGACCGCGCGATGCTCGCCCGAGCTGACACCGGTTCCCATGAGCGCCATGCCCATGCCGTGCATGATCGTTTTCACGTCGGCGAAGTCGAGGTTGATCTCGCCGGGAACGGTGATGAGATCGGAGATGCCCTGCACCGCCTGGCGCAAGATGTCGTCGGCGATCGTGAATGCTTCGTTGAGCGATGTTGCGCGCTCGACGAAGTTCAACAGCCGTTCGTTCGGAATGGTGATGAGCGTGTCCACCGTCTCGCGCAGCGCGCGGATGCCCTGCTCCGCCTGAATGCGGCGTCGTTTTCCTTCGAATCCGAACGGCTTGGTGACCACGGCCACCGTCAGCGCGCCGAGCTCCGCGGCCAGCGAGGCGATGATCGGCGCGGCGCCGGTGCCGGTACCGCCGCCCATGCCGGTGGTGATGAAGATCATGTCCGCGCCGGAGAGCGCTTCGAGAATGCGGTCGGTGTCTTCGAGCGCGGCTTGCTTGCCGATCTCGGGATTCGCGCCCGCGCCGAGGCCTTTGGTGAGCTTGCCGCCGATCTGCAGCTTCACAGGCGCAAGCGAGTTGCGCATCGCCTGGACATCGGTGTTCGCGACCATGAACTCGATGCCCTTGATCCCGGCCTGGATCATCCGGTTGACCGCATTCCCGCCACCACCACCCACGCCGATGACCTTGATTCGTGCGCCGAGCTGCTCCTCATCGAGCATCACGGCCAGCCTGCCGTCACCAGGTTTTTCGTCAAATGTGATCATTTACCGTCTCCAGGAAGAGTAACCATTTTTTATGACGCATTCAAACAAATTTTGTAATTTCTACGTCTGCGTGAAAAGCGACTTGAACGAATCGGCGATGCGCGCGAAGCCGCGGCGCGGACGCTTCCGCACTTTCGTCCGGTCGCGGAAGCCCCAAAGCAGCAGGCCCGCTGCCGCCGCCCACTCCGGTCCGGCCACGGTGTCGGAGAGTCCGCTCAGTCCGCGCGGCACACCCTTTCGCGCCTGCTGATCGAAGACCTGCTCGACCATCTCCACCATCCCGTCCATCTCCGCGCCGCCGCCGACGACGACGACGCCGCTGCGGATTTCCTTGTCCAGCCCGACCTTCTCGATATCGCGGTAGACGAGCTTCGCGATCTCCGCCGCGCGCGGCTCGAGGATGTTCGTCAGTTCGTGCTTGGAAAGAATCTTCGGCGCGCGTCCGCCGACCGTCGGCACTTCGATCGGATCGTCCTCGGTCACGAGCGAGCCGAGCGCGCAGCCGTAGCGCTTCTTGATCCGCTCCGCATCTTCCATCGGCGTCCGCAGCACGACCGAGATGTCGCTGGTGAAGTGTCCGGCGCCGACTGGCAGCACGTTCGTGTGGACGACGTTGCCCTCGAGGAAGACGGCGTAGTCGGTCGTGCCCGCGCCGATGTCCATCAGCAGCACGCCCATCTCGCGCTCGTCCTGCGTCAGCACGGCCTCGGCGGCCGCGAGCTGCTCGAGCACCAATTCCTGCACCGCGATGCCGGCCTTGTTCACGGCGGTCAGCACGTTCTGGTTGTGCGTCCGCGCTCCGGTCACGATGTGAACGTTCGCTTCCAGCCGTCCCGCCGTCATCCCGAGCGGATCGTGAATGCCGTCCTGGCCATCGACGACGAACTCGCGCGGAATCACATGCAGCAGTTCCAGCTCCGCCGGGACATTGATCGACTTCGACGCCTCGATGACGCGGTCGATGTCTTCGCGCGAAATCTCGCGGTGCTTGCCGGTGACCGAGACGACGCCGCGCGAGTTGACGGAGCGGATGTGATCGCCGGCCACACCGACGTACACCGACTCGATCTGCAGCCCCGCCATCACCTCGGCTTCATCGACGGCCTTCTTCACCGCATCGATGGCCTGATCGAGGTTGATGATGTTGCCGCGCCGCGTCCCCTTCATCGGCGAGGTGCCTTTGCCGATGATTTCGATCTGCCCGCGGTCGGTCACTTCGCCCACCAGCACGCACACTTTGGACGTTCCGATGTCGAGGGCGACGATATATTTCTCTTCGGTCTTCGGCATTCGCTGTCTCCTGACTAATTTGTGATCTGCGTTGCAATTGGTTGCTGCGGTGCCACGGGCGCGAGCGCCGCGGTACGTATCGGTTTGACGACGATGCGGCCGGCGAAACGGAGGTCGGCATATTCGATGTCGTGCATGCCGAGGTGCTCCGCGCGCGCGACGGCGTAAAGGTCGCGCCATTTCGCGGAGAGGTCGCCCTCCTCGGCGTACACGAACGCGCCGAGCTCGCGATCGAAAAGCGCGAAGCCGTTCGGCGCGACCGGCTTGACTTCGGAGATGCGCGAGTAGATCTGCGGATCGCGCGTGCGCAACTCGCGCACGAGTGCAACGCATCGGGCGAGTTCTGAACCCGAGGCATTGGTGATGAGCGGCAAATCGGTGTCGCCGACCGAGGGTGATAACTCCGCGAAGGCGACGCCGTCTTCGTCGACATACTTCATGCGATCGCCGGCGGCAGCAAGCGCCACGGCCTCACGCTCGACGATGCGGATGCGCAGCGTGTCGGGCAGCTTCTTCTCCGCTTCGATGCGTTTTACCCAGCCGAGTCGCCGTAAATCGGCCTGCAGCCTGGCGATATCAATTCGAAACAAGTTCGCGCCGATGTACTGATTCGTGACCGCGTCGATCGCCGCGCGCGGCGTGTGCGTGGCGCCGACGATCTCGATCGCCTTCACCCCGAAGCGCGCATCGCCCTGCGTGTGGCGATAGGCCAGCAACAATCCGAGCAGGATTCCGCCCGCGACGGCGACTTTTCCTGCAACCGAAGCAAACCGCTGAAGCTGAATGCGCCGCTGATTGCGGCGAAGACGCGCGACGTCCGTCGGACGAAAAAAGCGGGGCGAGGTGCTGTCGTAACCTGCCGACATCAGCCCCTCCCCTCGTCCGCGCCGCGCACGAGCGCTTCGGCGATTTCGTGAACGTCGCCCGCGCCCATGGCGATGAAGACGTCGTTCGGCTGCAGGCGGCGGCGCAGTTCGTTGACGATCTCGATGTGGCTGCGGTCGAGAAACTCGATCGCGTCGGAACGCTCGGCGATCATGCGTGACGAGATCCCTTCGATCGGTTTCTCGCGCGCGGCGTAGATCGGCGCAACGAGCGCGACGTCGGCGCCGCGCAGCGATTCGGCGAACTCGGGCGCAAAATCGCGAGTGCGCGAATAGAGATGCGGCTGAAACAGCGCGACGATGCGGCGCTGCGGATAGCCGCCGCGCGCCGCGTCGAGCGTCGCTTTGATCTCGGTCGGGTGATGCGCGTAGTCGTCGACGACCAGCGCGCCGTTGTAGTCGCCGAGAATCTGGAATCTGCGGTCGACGCCGAGGAACTTGGCGATGCCGGTGGAAATGGCGTCGGCGCTGACGCCGAGCTCGCGCGCGACCGCAATCGCGGCCAGCGCGTTGCGCACGTTGTGCTCGCCGGGAACGAAGAGTTTGAAGAAGCCGATGCCATCGACTTCGAATGACGAGCCGCGGTCGTGGAACTTCAGATCGCGTGCGGTGACGTCGGCGCCGGCGCCGAGTCCGTAGCGAATGATCTTCGGATCCTTGCCGCGGCCTCGGCGATCGAGCAGTTCCGCGACGGCGGGATCGTCGACGCAGCCGATGATCGCGCCGCCGGGCCGCACGTTCTCTGTGAAGATGCGGAACGCTTCGACGATGTTCTCGAAATTGCCGTAGTACTCGAGGTGGTCGGCCTCGATGTTGGTGATGACGGCGATCTCGGGCCGCAGCTCGTGGAAGGTCCGGTCGTACTCGTCCGCCTCGACGACCACGACGTCGCCCTTCCCGTCCTTCGCGTTCGAGGCGATGTTCTGCAGGATGCCGCCGATGATGATGGTCGGATCGAGGCCAGCGTCTTCGAGGACCGTCGCGATCATCGCGGAGGTCGTGGTCTTGCCGTGCGTGCCGGAGACGCCGACTCCTCGCTTCTCGTTGACGATCGCCGCCAGCAGATCCTTGCGCCGGATGATCTCGATGCCCTGGTCGCGTCCTGCATCGACCTCGGCGTTCGCGCCTTTGACGGCCGCGGTGACGACGACGGCATCGACGCCGGTCAAGTGAGCGGCGTCGTGTCCGATGTGAACACGGACTCCGCGGCCGGCCAGAAGGGACATGGCCTCGGAGCGTTTCAGATCGCATCCGGAGACAGTTTTTCCGCGGCCCTTCAGGATCTCTGCAATCCCACTCATTCCGATTCCGCCGATGCCGACGAAATGAATGTTCTTAATCTTGTTTAAATTCATTCGGATTGGTGGCTAGTAATAAAGGATTTTATTCGCTTCGTTCAATTTTTTCGAGTAAATCAACGATCTTTTTTGTGGCGTCGGGCGATGCGAGCGTCTTCGCGGCCGCTCCCATTGCCGACGTCCGGCCGGGATCGTTGACGATTCCCGTGATCGCGAAAGCCAGCCGCTCCGGCGTCAGCTCGTTTTCGGTGATGACAATCGCGCCGCCGGCCTGCTCCACGGCACGCGCGTTTAGCTCCTGATGGTTGTCGGTGGCCGCGGCGAACGGGATGAGGATCGCGGCGCGTCCGACGGCGGCAAGTTCTCCGACCGTCATCGCGCCGGAGCGGCAGACGACGACGTCGGCCGCCGCGATTTCGTCGACGATCGGATCGAGATACGGCACCACGCGCGCATCCCCAAAAGCGGAATCGCGATACGCCTGCTGCACCCGCTCCAGTTCCTTCGGCCCGGTCTGATGGACGATCAGCAGCCGATCGCGCAACGGCGCCATGAACAGCAGCGCCGCGGTCATGGCGTCATTGATGGATCGTGATCCCTGCGAGCCACCGAAGATGAGCAGCCGTTTGCGCGTATCGTCCGCTGGCCGATTGCTGACCGCGTCGAAGAACTCTTTGCGGATTGGATTACCGGTGAGCACCGCATCGGACCGTTTCAGCCGAGGGGCTGCTGCTTCGAACGCGATCGCGGCAGCGGTGACGAAGCGCGCCAGGATCCGATTCGTGAGACCGGGGAAGGCATTTGAATCGTGAATCAGCGTCGGAACGCCGCGCAATTTCGCCGCGAGCAGCACCGGCCCCGAGGAGTAGCCGCCGACGCCGAGGACAACATTCGGACGATGCCGGCCGACGAGTTTGAAGGCCTGTGCAAAACCGGCTGGCAATCGGAACAGGCCCTTGATCGTGTCGCCGAGGCCTTTGCCTTTCAGGCCGCCGACGGAGATGAACTCGAGCGGGAAGCCGGCCTTCGGAACGATCGTCTTTTCGAGGCCGCGCTCCGTGCCGACGAAGACGACGCGGCGTGTGGCGTCGCGCGCCATCCACTCCTGCGCGATGGCGATCGCCGGGTAGATGTGCCCCCCCGTCCCGCCCCCGGCGATCATCAACGTCTCCCCCACTCCCTGCACGCCCATTAACCTGATTCCTCAACCTGATTGCTGCGATAAATTCAACAAGATCCCGACCGCGATGAGACTGGTGATCAGCGACGAGCCGCCGTAGCTGACGAGTGGCAGCGGCAAGCCTTTCGTCGGCAACAGGCAAAGCGCGACGCTGACGTTGATGAGCGCCTGGGTGCCGATCAACAGCGTGAATCCGAGCGCCGCGTAGAAGTCGAAACGATTCTGGCTGAAGCGCGTGACGCGGAAGCCGCGCCAGACCAGAAACGCGAAGAGACCGATCAATGCGAACGCGCCGATGAAGCCGAGCTCCTCGCCGATGATCGAGAAGATGAAGTCGGTGTGCGGCTCGGGCAGAAAGAAGAGTTTCTGGCGCCCGTTGCCGATGCCGAGTCCGCGCAGTCCGCCCGTGCCGAGGGCGATCAACGATTGCATGGCCTGGAATCCTTTGCCCAGCGGATCGGCCTCGGGATTCATGAACGTGAAGAGCCGGTCGCGCCGGTACGCGGCGCTGAAAACGAGCAGCACGCCGGCAGGAATGATCATCAGCGCGAAGGTGACGACGCGTCCCCACGAAACGCCGGCCGCGAAGATCATCCCGGCCGCGACGAGGACTAGCGTCGTGGCAGTGCCGAAGTCGGGTTCGAGCAGGATCAGTCCCGCGAAGAGCGCGACGACGAATGCGAGCGGCAGCAACGTTGACGTCAGTTCGTTGATCCGCTCCTCTTTGCGCGCCAGATACGACGCGAGGAAGAGGATGAGCGCGGGCTTGGCGAATTCGCTCGGCTGCAGCTGGAAGTGCGACAGCACGATCCAGCGATGCGTGCCGTTGATCGGCGACTGGAACAGCGCGATGACCAGCGCGACGAGCACCGCGGCGACGCCTGCGTAGATGATGCGACGATCGCGCAATCGCACGACATCAAGGTGCATCAGCGTGACCATGACCGCGCTGCCGGCGATGAGCCACACGAGTTGTCGCGTGATGAAGTAGTACGGGTTGTCCGACCCGACCTTCTGCATGGTGATGATGGCCGAGGCCGAATAGATCATGACCATGCCGACGACGACGATGAGCATCGCCGCACCGAAGAGGTAGGTGTCGTAGGTGAGTTTGCGGCTCATTTGTTTGGGCCTTGGGTGTCGGGTGTCGGGTGTCGGGTGTCGGGAGACAGCCCGGCAGCGCGCGAAGGCGCGCTGGACAATCCAGCCCCGCGCTCGGCGCGGGGGAAACGAGTGCCCAGGAGGTTCGTGGCCGCGGAGGCGGCCACTCCAAAATGCTCACGCGGCGCGAGATCTTGTAGCGGCCGCCTCCGCGGCCGCACATCCGTCGGCACGCCCGAACCCCGCGCCGAGCGCGGGGCTGGATTGTCGAGCGCGCCTCCGCGCGCAAACGCACGCAGGCCTGTGCTCGTGAGTCCTGGAATTGCGGGCGAGACCAGCGCTCTCATTGCAGGTTCCTTACTAGCTCTTCGAAGTGCTCGCCGCGGTGTTCGAAGTTGCGGTACTGATCGAAGCTGGCGCAAGCAGGGCTGAGCAGGACGACTTCGCCGGATTTCGCGTGTTCGCGCGCGTGGGCGACGGCGTGTTGCATGTCGCCGCCGTCGATGATGCTCGTTGAATCCGCGAGTGCTTCGGCTACTCGTGAAGCGGCGGCGCCGATCGTGATCACGCCGCGTGCTTTTTCATGAACGAGATCGCGCATCCGTTCGAACTCGCCGGCTTTGTCTTTGCCGCCGAGGATGAGCCAGACACTGGATGGCGGAAAGGATTCGAGCGACTTGAGCGTAGCGTCGACGTTCGTTCCTTTCGAGTCGTTGATCCAGCGGACGCCGTCCAGTTCGCGGACGAGAACCATGCGATGCGGCAAGCCGGCGAATGATCCGAAGGCGATCTGCACGCTGACGTCGTCGACGCCGACGGCGCGCGCAGCCAGCCAGGCGGCCAGCGCGTTCTCGGCGTTCGCGGTTCCTTCGAGCTTCAGCGATGCGCGTGGGATGCGGCGCTCCTGTCCGGCCAGGCAGAGAACGAGATCGCCGCCGTCGAGAAACGCGCCTTCGTCGACCGGCTTCGCGCTCGAAAAGCGCCACACGCGCGCCTTCGCATCGCGCGGCGTTCCGCGGCGATCCGAAGCATTGACGATGGCGACGTCGTGCGGCTGCTGATTGCGGAAGATGCGGTACTTGGCCGCGGCGTACGCATCAAACGTGTCGTAGCGGTCCATGTGATCGGGCGTGATGTTCAGCAGTAGCGCGACGTCGGCGCGAAAGGTGTCGACCGATTCGAGCTGGAACGACGACAGCTCGAGGACGTACGTGCGCGGCCGCGCGAGGTCGAGCGCGGCGATCAGCGGCTCTCCGATGTTGCCGGCCACGATCGGCTGACGTCCGTCGATCTTCAGGATTTCGCCGATGAGCGCCGTCGTCGTCGACTTGCCATTCGATCCGGTGATGGCGATGACCGTGCTTCCCTGCGGCATGTGGCGATACGCCAACTCAACCTCGGCGATGACCGGAATCGGCAGGATGCTGGCCTGCTGCAGCAGCGGAATCGTGCGCGGCACGCCGGGGCTGAGGACAATCGTGCCGACGTCTTCGAGCAGTGACGCATCCTGCGCGCCGAACGCGCGCGCGACGTTCTCGTGCAGCGGATACGGGAGTTCGGGATGCTCATTCGTATCGGTGAGCAGAACCTCATCGCCGCGGGCGGCGAGAAAATTCGCCGCGGCCACGCCGGACTTGCCCGCTCCGATGACGAGAGTCTTCATCGCAATTTCAGCGTCGACAAGGCCAGCATCGCGAAGATGATGGCGATGATCCAGAAGCGGACCACGACTTTCGTTTCGCGCCAGCCTGACAGCTCGAAGTGATGGTGCAGCGGCGACATTTTGAAGATGCGCCGCCCGGTCAACTTGAACGAGGCCACCTGCAGGACCACCGACATCCCTTCGAGCACGAAGAGGCCGCCGACGAGGCCGAGCAGGATTTCCTGTTTGATCATCACCGCCAGGCAACCGATCGCACCGCCGAGCGCGAGCGATCCGACGTCGCCCATGAAAATCTCGGCGGGATGGGCGTTGAACCATAGGAATCCGAGCGATGCCCCGACCATCGCGCCGCAGAACACCGCCAGCTCTCCCGCCTGCGGAACCCAGGCGATGCGCAGGTAATCGGCCACGCGGAAGTTGCCGGCTGCGTACGTGAGGATGGTGTAGGTGACGGCGACGATGAGCGTCGAGCCGATCGCCAGTCCGTCCAGACCGTCCGTCAGGTTCACGCCGTTCGACGCTCCGACGAGCACGATGATGATGAACGGGATGTAGAGAAATCCGAGGTTGAGGTGCAGCGCCTTGAAGAAGGGGAAGGTGAGGACGGTCGAGTAGTTGTTGTGGATCGCCGGCAGGTAGGCGATGGCCAGGCCCGCGGCCAGGGCGACGCCGATCTGCATCGAGAACTTTTCTCTGGCGCTTAAACCCTCGTTCTGTTTCTTGGTCAGCTTGCGGTAGTCGTCGACGAATCCGATGGCGCCGTACGCAACCGTGACGAAGAGAACGATCCAGATGTACGGGTTGGAGATGTCGGCCCACAAGATCGTCGGGATCACAATGGCGATGTTGATGAGGATGCCGCCCATCGTCGGCGTGCCGGCCTTTATCTGATGCGATTTCGGCCCTTCCTCGCGGATGTACTGGCCGGCTTTGATGCGGCGCATTCGTTCGATCAGCCACGGGCCGAAGATGAAGGAGATGATCAGCGCGGTGAGCGCCGCCCACGCCGACCGGAAGGTGATGTAGCGGAAGACGTTGAAGCCGGAGAACATGTCCCGCAGGGTGAACAGGTAGTACAGCATCAGTGCGCTCCCTCGGCGTTGCCATTAGTCAGCATGTTGACGATCCGATCGAGGCCGATGCCGCGGCTGGCCTTGATCAGCACGAGGTCTCCGGGGCGGATGAAGGTCTTAAGAAAGTCTCCGGCGCTCCGCGCGTCGTCGAAGTGGTGCAGCTTGTCGTCGCCGAATCCCGCTTCGCGCGCACCATCGAGCAACGCGCGCGAGCGCTTGCCGACGCCGGCGACGGTATCGACGCTCTTCGGAATGGCGCGTCCGGCGTCGCGGTGATAGTCGAGCTCTTTTTCTCCAAGCTCCAGCATGTCGCCGATCACGGCGATTCGCCGCCCCATCACCTCCGCCTCGGACATCAGCGTCAACGCGCGGCCGAGGGCGTAGGGGTTGGAGTTGTAGGTGTCGTCGTAGATCGTGGCGCCGCCGGCGTCGAGAATGATTCCGCGGTGATACGCCGGCTTCACTTGGGCCACGCCGCGCTCGATGCCCTCCCACGAAATGCCGATCGAGCGGGCGGTGGCGATGGCGGCCAGGAGATTTTCGAGATTGTGGCGGCCGGGCAGCGACAGTTTGAACGCGTGTCCGTTGACTTCGAATGAGGTTCCGAGGAGGCCGCGCTCGCGAATGTTCGTACCGCGGAAGTCGGCGTTGTTCTCGATTCCGTACGTGACCTTGCGCCCTTCGAAACCGCGGCTGATGTCCATGACGTACTTGTTGTCGGCGTTGATAATGATCGTCCCGCCGGGCTTCACGTTCTCCAGCAGCTCGCGCTTTGCCTCAGCTATTTTCTCAATCGTGCCAAAAAACTCGATGTGCACCGGACCGATGTTCGTGTAGACGCCGACGTCGGGATGGGTGAGACCGGCAAGCTGCGCGATCTCGCCCTTGTGGTTCATCCCCATCTCGCTGACGACGACTTCGGCATCGTCGGGCGTGTTGTCGATGCAAAGCGGACAGCCGATCAGGTTGTTGAAGTTGCCCCACGACTTGAACGTGCGCTTCTCGGATCCGACCAGCGTGGCGATCATCTCTTTGGTGGTGGTCTTGCCGGCCGAGCCGGTGATGGCGATGAGCGTGAAGGGATAACGCTCGCGAATCGATCGCGCCAGATTCTGCAACGCAACGGTCGTATCGCCGACGCGCACGATCGCTTTGTCCGCCGGGACGTTCTCCGGAACCTGCGAGACGACCGCGCCGCGCGCGGTCGCCAGCGCCTGCGCCACGAACTGATGGCCGTCGAGGCGATCGCCCTTGATGGCGAAGAAGGCGGAGTCGGGCTTGACCTCGCGGCTGTCGATGACGACGGAGTCGGCGGAGATGTCACCGCCCTGCACGATTTCGCCGCCGGTCATCTCGGCGATCTGGCGGAAGGTCAGGTGCATTTGACCCTCCGGGGGTGGGGTGTCGGGTGTCGGGTGCCGGAGCCACGACGGGAAAAAATCCTTTCTACGACCCCCGACTCCCGACCCGCGACTCCCGTCACCAATGTGTTCTCTTCCGGCTCCGCCGCGCTGACCCGATCGCGGCCCTTCCCCCGAAGCTGCCCGGCGATCGCCAACCATCCACCCGCACGGAAAGCAATCGACGGAGCCGGAACAGAACACCTATCCGAACTCTGATAATGATAAATCGATTTGATCACTGATTTCAACATTAATTTTGTGCTCTGTTTTCGTGCCTTGTTTCCAACGCCCGCTCCGCCTCTTCGCGGTCGTCGAAGTGGATGACCTGATCGCCGATGACCTGATACGGCTCGTGTCCTTTGCCGGCGATGACGACCACGTCGTCATCGGAAGCCTCGGCGATCGTGCGGCTGATCGCTTCGCGCCGGTCGGTGATGCGCGCGTAGTTTGTCGCGCCGCGCATTCCGGCTTCGATGTCATCGAGGATCGCCTCCGGTTTCTCACCGCGCGGGTTGTCGCTCGTGAGAACGGTGTAGTCGGCCAGGCGCGCCGCGATGGCGCCCATCTTCGGGCGTTTGCCTTGGTCGCGATCGCCGCCGCAGCCGACGATGAGGACGACGCGTCGGCCCTTGGCGAGATCGCGCACGGCCTGGAGCAGTTTCTCGAGCGCGTCAGGCTTGTGGGCGTAGTCGACGATGACCGTCGGGCCGCCATCGGCCTCGACATACTCGAACCGGCCGCGCACGGCGACGAGATTGCCGATGCCCGCTTCGATCGTGGCGACGTCGATACCGACCGACAGTGCGGCGCCGATCGCACCGAGCCAGTTGTAGAGATTCGGGGCGCCGAGGAGGCGGGATTCGATTCGTACTTCGCCGGCGGGCGTGGCCGCGCGCCCGTTCAATCCGCGGACGGAGATGTCGAAAGGTTCGATCGAGTGAATGTCGGCATTCATGCCTCGGCCGAATGTGACGACGCAGTCGCCAAGCTCCTTCGCGAGGCGACGGCCATATTCATCGTCGATGTTGACGATGGCGGTCTTCCGCGTCCGGTCGATCTGGTCGAAGAGAATCCGCTTGGCCGCGAAGTAGTCTTCGAAATCTTTGTGAAAGTCGAAGTGGTCCTGCGAAAGGTTCGTGAAAACCGCCGCCGCGAAGTGGATGCCGTACGTGCGCTTCAGCGCCAGCGCATGGGATGAGACTTCCATCACGGCGTGGCGCACGCCGGCATCGACCATCTTGGCGAACCACTGCTGCAGCACGACGGCGTCGGGCGTGGTGCGGTCGGCCATGAGCCGCTCGTCGCCGGCACGGTATTCGATCGTGCCGATCAGACCGACCGGACCGCCTGCGGCGTCGAAGATCGATTCGATCATCTTTGTCGTGGTGGTCTTCCCCGAGGTGCCGGTGACGCCGGCGAGGGAAAGCTTGTCGGCGGGACGGCCGTAGAAGTTCGCGGCGATGATCGAAAGCGCGGCGCGGGCGTCGTCGACCTGAACGGACGCCGCGCTCGATTCGCCGACGATCGCGGCGGCGCCTTTGCGAGTCGCGGCGTCGATGAACTTCGCGCCGTCGGTTTTGAATCCCGGAATGGCGGCGAAGAGCGCGCCGGGCACGACCAGCCGCGAATCGGCAGTGACGCTCGCGATGTCGACGTCGAGATCGGCGCGGCTCTCCTTCACCTTCACATCCCGAAGCAATTCGCGCAGCTTCATCGCGCCCCCTCGGCGAGGGTCAGCACGACCTGGTGATCGTTCGGCAGGGCTTCGCCCGGTAACGGTTGCTGTGTTTGGACCACGCCACTCCCCGAGGCGCGGACGCGGAAGCCGGACCTGGTGGCGAGCGCCACCGCCGCGCGCGCGTCGAGGCCTCGCAGGTCAGGGACTTCCGATCCCGCGGTCGGGACGGGCTTCTGCGAAAACGTCGCCAGCATCGGCGCGCCGAGGTCGATCGTCCGCGCGGGGACGGACGGCGCGACGTTGAGATAGCGAAGCGTCGATTCCGCGATCTCTTTGAAAGCAGGCGCGGCCACGGTGCCGCCGTACTCGGCGCCTTTCGGCTCGTCGATGACAACGAGGATGGCCAGTTGCGGACGATCGGCGGGAACGTAGCCGCCGAACGAGGCGATGACCTTGTCGCCGTACCCGCCGCGGCCCGCTTTCTGCCCAGTCCCGGTCTTCCCGGCCACGATGTGCTCAGCGAGCGCGGCGTGGGCTCCGGTTCCGCGCGCCACGACGGCCTTGAGGATCTCGTTCAACACGGCCGCGGTTTTTTCGGAGATCACGCGCACCGGCGCGGCCTGCGGCGGAACATAAATCGTATTGCCTTTGACGTCGACGACCTTCTCCACGATGCGCGGCTGCACGCGGACGCCGCCGTTGGCAACCGCGGCGATGGCGGTGAGGACCTGCAGCGGCGTCGTGCCGATCTCCTGACCGATCGACATCGATGCGTTCGAAAGTTGCGACCACTGTTGCGTGCGGCGCACGCGTCCCTGCGCCTCGCCGGGAAGCGCGATGCCGGTTCGGTCGCCGAAACCGAAACGGCGGATGTAGCTGTAGAAGCGGTCCTGCCCGAGCGCGAGGCCGACGCGGATCGCGCCGACGTTCGACGAATGCACCATGACGTCTTCGAAGGTCATGAGGCCGTAGCGGTTGTGACCGTGTTCGTGAATCTGCGTGTTGCCGATCTGGATGAATCCGTCGCCGCAGTCGAGAACCTGCGACGGCGTGACCACGCCCTCTTCCAGCCCCGCCGAGGCGGTGACGATCTTGAACGTCGACCCGGGCTCGTACTGATCCTGCACAGCGCGGTTGCGGCGATCATCGGGCGTGAAGTCGCGGATGCGGTTCGGGTCGAACGACGGATTCGACGCCATCGCCAGAATGCGGCCGTCACGCGGGTCCATGACGATGGCCACGCCGTCGGCAGCGTTGTACTGATCGACCGCCTTCGCCAGCGCGCGTTCGGCGATGAACTGCACGACCGAGTCGATCGTGAGGACGACGCCGTTGCCGTCGATGGGCCGGTTCGGCCCTTCGCCACCGACGAGGTACATGCCGCGGCGCGCGTCGCGCAGCAGCGTCACGCGTCCGGCGCGGCCGCGCACTTGTGAGTCGAACGAGTGCTCGATCCCGCCGAGGCCTTCACCGTCGAGACCGACGTAGCCGACCACGTTTGCGGCCAGCATCGCGCGTGGATACGAGCGGCGATGTTCTTCCAGAAAATAGATGCCGGGCAGCTTGAGCGCCTTCACGGCCGCGCTGGTTTCGAGTGGAAGCTGGCGCGCGATCCAGACGAAGCCGGCGTTCGTGGACAGTTTCGCGGCAAGGTCGCGCGCATCCATCTGCAGTGCGGCAACGCTCGCCAGCGCCTTCGCAGTCTGCATGCGATCGCCGATGGCCTGCGGGTCGGCGTAGATCGATTCGGCGGCAACGCTCTCGGCGAGAATGCGCCCGCGGCTGTCGGTGATCGAGCCGCGTACCGGCTGCAATGCGAGCGTCCGCTCCTGTTGGCGCGCCGCTTTGACGACGTACTCGCCGTGCCGCACGAGCTGGATCTGCACGAGACGCACGATGACGATCACCGCCCACGCGGCCAGGACTGCGAACAGTTGCAGGAGACGCTTTTGCGAGACGGGCATCAGCGGACTCCGGGTGTCGGGTGTCGGGTGTCGGGTGTCGGGACGGCGCTTGCGGAACGCTGCACCATCACTACTGCGCGCGGGTCGGTGCGTTGAAATCCGAGATTGACTGCGCGTTGCTCGACGGCGGCTAACGATGTGCGGCGATCGAGATCGAGTTGCAGCGCCTTGTTCGCGTTCTCGATCTCCTGCTTCTGCTTCTGAAGGCTCGTCGCCTCGTGCCCGAGTCGTATTACTTCGAGGTTTTGCCAGGTAAAGAGGAGCAGGAATGCGCCGATCGGGACTCCGAGCGCGAGCACCGCCCACAGCTCACGGGAGCGCCGGCGGTCGCGTTCGCGAACGATGTGGGTGTTCTCGATGGGCTTCTTCTGCGCGTACATGCGGGGACCAGCCTAGGGGACTGCACGGAGCCTGGGAACAAGGGTGAAGATCTGCCTACAAGTACGTCCCGAGAACCATCCACACCCACCCACGCTC
>Ga0233356_1000063_pt1 | contig 32209 bp, 22 predicted proteins | sample GEONSFMMS_FD_180700 | JGI IMG/M metagenome (GOLD analysis project Ga0233356, IMG submission 180700) | Soil microbial communities from Shasta-Trinity National Forest, California, United States - GEON-SFM-MS | ecosystem: Environmental > Terrestrial > Soil > Temperate forest > Bulk soil | place...
CTGACTTATGCGGTGTACCCCTGGATCGAGCATCTTCAGCGGCATCAGCAGCCAGTAGATGTCGTTGGTGTAGCGGCGGTAGCCGAGCGCCAGCAGGTCTTTCAACGTTGGCAGATCCTTCACTTCGACGCCCTTCTGCCAGGCCCGGCCGGTCTTCGTCTTCGCGTTCAGGACGACGACGAACGGAACGCCTTTCGGATCGACGCCGCTGACGCGATAGTCGCCGGTCACGCGATCCCACTGCTGCGGAAACGATGCGGCCGCCTGCCCATTGCGCTCGACGACGAACGTGAACGACAAGAAACGCGCTTTGTCCCACGCCGCTCCGCCCTGCGCCTGAATGGTGCGCTTCGCCAGCGCATCGGCAGCGGGATCGGGCGGCGCGACGGGCGCGGCGGGAGGCGGCGGCGCGACCACGACTTGCGGCGGAGTCTGAGCGAAGATCGGAAACGCGAGAAGGACAAGAACAACGATGGCGAGCAACGAGCGCAAAGAGCCTCCGGTAAGATTTAATCTGCTGCGGAAAAGCGGCGAGGGCGCGGAAGCATTCCGCGCTGTCATCCAGAGAGCGGATGACACGCGACTCCGCATGACACGCGTTTTGCAATCTTTCTCTTGTCCACCACGTTGACGCGCGCCGAGATGCCCAACCAGAGAATCGTCATCACCGGCGTCGGCGCTCTCAGCCCGAACGGCGTCGGCCGCGAAAACTACTTTGACGCGTTGAAAGCCGGCCGTTCCGGCATCCGCACCATCACGCAGTTCGACGCATCCGCGCTTCCGTCGCGCGTGGCCGGCGAGGTCGATTTCGATCCGGCGCTCTGGGTCGATTCAAAGAACATGAAGCACGTCTCGCGCGTCGTCCCGATGGTCATCGCCGCGACGGACGAGGCGCTGAAAGACGCCAAGCTCGATCCGGCGGCCGTCGATCTCGAGACCCGCCGCAACATCGGCGTCATGCTCGGCTCCGGAGGAGGCGCGATCGAGTTCAGCGAGCGGATGTACGAGCTCTGGTTCAGCGACCACGAGAAACAAGCGTCGATCTACTCCATCCCTTCCGGCACGATCGGCACGATCGCCTCGGAGATTTCGATGGCGTACGACTTTCACGGTTTCTCGCACCTGATCTCGACCGGCTGCACATCCTCCACCGACGCCCTCGGATACGCCTATCGCAATCTGAAGCTCGGCGTCTGCGACTACATCGTCTGCGGCGGCGGCGACGCCACGATCACCGAGGCGGTCATGACCGGCTTCTGCATCATGCGCATCATTTCGAACACGAGGAACGACGCGCCGGAGAGGGCCTCGCGCCCGTTCTCGCAGGACCGCGACGGTTTCGTGCTCGCCGAGGGCGCGTGGATGTTCGTGATGGAACGCGAGGAGACGGCCCGGGCGCGTGGCGCGCGAATTTACGCCGAGGTGGCCGGATATGGATCGACGTGCGACGCGTATCACCGCGTGCGGCTCGACGAATCGGGCGAGGAGCCCGCGCGTGCGATGACGCTGGCGATGAAGGATGCCGGCATCGATCCGTCCGAGGTCGGCTATCTGAACTACCACGGCACGTCGACCGATCTGAATGACCGCATCGAAACACGAGCGGTGAAGCTGGCGTTCGGCGACCATGCGAAGGATCTCCCCGGCTCCGCGACGAAATCGATGATCGGACATCCGCAAGGCGCGTGCGGCGCGGCGGGCGTGGCGGCGACGCTGATGGCGTTTCGCGACGGCATCCTCCCGCCGACGATCAATCTCGACACTCCCGACCCCGACTGCGACCTCGACTACATCCCCGACCTCGGCCGCCGCGCGACCATCAACGCCGCGGTATGCAACACGATCGCGTTCGGGTCCAAGAACTCGGCGCTGGTGTTGAAGAGATACGATTGAGCGCCATGCGCTCGCTCATCATCCGCTTCTTCGCTGCCGAGGATGGCGCGCCTATCGACGGCAGCGCGTCGTTGCTCGCCGGACGCTGGCGTACCGCGGTAGCCGCGAAACAGAAGCCGCCGCGTCCTGCACCCGAGGTGCAGTTCGAAGTGGAGGATGCGGCGGTCGTCAATGAGGTGCTCGTCACCGCCGACCGCCGATTTCCGCGGCATATCGCGTGGCCGAAGAACGACATCCTGCAAGTGAAGCTGGAGAAGTCTTCCGAGCTGATCATCGCTGCGAATCACGATGCGCCGCGATTCGTTCAGATTCACGCGGCCGCCGGCCAGGAAGCCAGCTTCGGCAACGGGTTCCTCAGCGTGGCCGCTGGACATTCACTGCAGTGCCCCCACATCCTGCCGGGCCCGTACGTCATCGACGTTTTCGATGCGACGAAGACTCCGATCGCGCAACTCAACGTCGACCTCGTCCCCTGGCGAACGACGTTCATCGAGGTGCCATGAAACGCGTCGTCACTCCCGAGTTGCTCGACGATCACGACGCGCCGCGCGACGAAATGGAGCGCTCGCTGCGCGATCTTCGCCGCTTCAACCGCTGGGCCGGCGGAACGCGAACGTACCTCCGTCTCTTGCGCCGTTTCGCGCCGAACGCAAAGATCGTCGTCGACCTCGGCGCCGGCACCGCGGATCTTCTCGATGCGCTGCCGGCGAACGTAACGACGATCGGCGTCGATCTCAACATCAAACATCTGCTTTACGAACGCGATCGCTCGCGCGCGATGCGCGTCGTCGCCGACGCGAATCAACTTCCGTTTCGCGATGATTCAGTCGACATCGTCACGTCGTCGCATTTCTTTCATCATTTCGAGCCGGACGAGAACGCGTCCATCCTCCGCGGCGCGCTGCGAATCGCGCGTATCGGCGCGATGGCCAGCGACACGCAGCGGCATCGTCTGCCGTTTTTGTTCGTGAAATTGCTCGGCATGCTGCATCTCGTCGGCTCAATCACCGCGTTCGACGCGCCGGCCTCGGTCGCGCGCGGATATACGGCGGACGAAGCACGCAAGGTGGGCGAGTTGACGGGAGCAACGCGCGTCGACGTCGTAAAGGTGATGCCATTCCGCTTCGGGCTGCTGCTGTACAAACATCTGCGCTCATCTGCGTAATCTGCGGATAAGGTTTTCATCCGCAGATGACGCAGATTGACGCAGATGTGGCTATCGTCGGCGCGGGCCCGGGCGGGTCGACACTGGCCGCGCTGCTCGCTCGTCGCGGCCACTCCGTCGTCCTCATCGATCGCGATGCCTTTCCTCGGGACAAACTCTGCGGCGAGTTCCTTTCCTACGACGCACTGCCCATCGTCGACGCGCTGAACGTCGATCTCGGTGGTGCGCCGGAGATCACGAGTTGCCGCGTAGTCGGCCGCAATCGAACGTACGCGTTTGATTTTCCCCATCCCGCCCGCGGTGTCTCGCGCATGTTCCTCGATGCCGCGCTGCACCGTTGCGCGATCGACAGCGGGGCGCAGGCGATCACGGCAATGGCCACGGCGGTATCGCGAGACAGCGTCACCTTCGAAGGCGGCGCCGTTCGCGCTCGTGTCGTCGCCGGCGCGTGGGGACGCTGGGGACGTTTCGATCAGCAACTCGGACGCGCCTTCGTCCGCGACCGGTCGCATCGCAATTTCGGATTCAAACGTCATTACCGGGGTAATGGAGCGAAAGGCGTCATCGAGCTTTATTCATTCGCCCACGGCTACCTCGGCGTGAACGACGTCGAGGACGGCATCACTAACATCTGCGGTCTCGTGCACGCCAGCCGCTTGCAGGGACACAAAGGCCGCTGGGACTCGTTCGTCGAAGCGATCCGCGCCGAGGAGCGGCCGCTGGAGATGATGTACACGCGGTATGCGCCGGCGCAGGACGGCTTCCTCTCCTCGGAGCCGGTCATCTTTCGCGCGCGGTCCGCCGTCGAGGAAGGGATCTTCATGATCGGCGACGCGTCCGGAGTCATCGATCCGCTCACGGGCAACGGCATGGCGATGGCCATGCAGTCCGCGGTCGTCGCGGCGTCGTTCATCTCCGATGCGCTTGCCGGCGATCGCGACCGCGCCGAAAACGGCTATCGAAATCGCCACGCCGAAATCTTCGGACCACGCATCGCCTGGAGCCGCCGCGCCGCATTCTTCCTTTCGCGTCCCGCATTGCTCGACGCCGCGTTGCGCATTCATCCGCGCAATGCGGGCGAGTTTTTTCTGCGGAAGACGCGAGCGGATCGCGATGCGATCGCGAAAATGGTCGCCTCGTTGCGTTAGCATCGCGGGATGACTGCTACTGCCGAAACGGCGGCGCGCAAGGCGGGGTTGCTGGCGCGATTCGCGGCGTTCGTCGCCGAACGCTACCCGCTCGCGCTGCGGCCGGCGGTGACCGCGCTCGACATGGCCACCGGCGGGCAGCCGATCGATGAAGGTGACGCCTTCGCCATCGACGCGCTCCGCGATCCGCTGCGTCGCATCCTTGTCCAAACCCTCACCGATTTCCTTTCACCAGACGTCAGCGCCGCGCAGAAACTGCAAGGCTCCGTTCCCGAAACGACGCCGGGCGTCACCGTCAGCGAGCGGCTCCATCTCGCGGTCGCCGAGGTGGTTGATTCGTGCGACGGATTCCTGCGGCGGGAGGCCATCGCGGCGTCGCTCACGCCGGACGAGAAGCGCGAAATCCTGCGCGGCATGATCCTCACGCGCGCCACCGACAATCGGCTCAAGCAATTCTTCACCGGCGGCGAAGTCCGCTACGGCAGCGCCTCCTTTCAGGGCAAAGGCTTCCGTTCCCTCGGACAGGAAGCAATCTACGCGGCTGCCATCCGCCTCCGCCGCAGCGACGATTTCGCATCGGACGACGGCTGGCGCGGCGACGTCGTCTCCCCCATGATCCGCGATCTCGGCGTAGTCCTGGCGATGCACAACGACCGTTCCACCGTGCGCATGGTGCTGAGCGCGCAGATGGGCAAAGCCGGTCCGCCAATGAACGGCAAGGACCTGCACGTCGGCGATTGGGACCGCGGGATCCTGCCGGCCATGGCGCCGCTCGGATCGCCCGCGCTGACGATCGCGGGCATCGCCATGGCGTTCAAGATGCGCGAAGCGGAAACCGTCGCCATCTCCTTCGTCGGTGAAGGCACCACCTCCCTCGGCGAATGGCACGAGGCGATCAACGCCTGCGCCGCGCGCAAGTTGCCGACAGTTTTCTGCGTGCAGAACAATCAGACCGCGCTGTCGACGACGATCGCGGAGCAATCCGCGGTTCGCGTCTTCGCGGACAAGGCCATCGGCTACGGCATTCCGGCGATCACGATCGACGGCACCGACGCCGACGCTATCGCCGCTGCGTTTACCTGGGCCGCCGAGCGCGCCCGCGAAGGTCACGGTCCGGCACTGATCGAGCTCGTGGCCATGCGCATGTGCGGCCATGCCCATCACGACGACATGCTCTACCTCGGCAAGGATCCGCAGCCGTCGTGGACGTATCCGCCGCTCGCCGAAACCGGCTACGCGGACCGCGAACTCTACGAATTCTGGTGCCGCAAGGATCCGATCGCCACGTACGCGGCGAAACTCGAAGCCGAGGGAATCATCAGCGAAGGCGATCTCAAGAACTTTCAGCGCGAGGCGGAGGTGCTCGTCGAAACTGAAGCGCGCGTCGTCATCGACGCGCCGTGGCCGGATGGCGAATTGGCAGGCATCGGAGTCGTCGCCGACGAGCCGCGGCGCGTGCACATCGAAGTGCTCGACGAGGATTGGCGGCATCGCGCGTCGGAAAACAACGCGTTGCCTCCCGTCGAAGACGCTCCGCCATTCGACGCGAAGGGGAAGACGTTTCTCGAAGCAGTCATGCTAGGCGTCGGCGATGCGTTGCGTTCCGATCCGCGCACGTTCGTTTACGGCGAGGACGTTGGCGGCAAGTACGGCAATGCGTTCCTGCTTCTGAAGCCGCTGATGAAAGAATTCGGCGACCGCATCGTCAACTCGATTCTCGCGGAAGGCGCGACCCTCGGCGTGTGCACTGGCGCGGCGCTGGCGGGCATGCGGCCGATCGGCGAAATCCAGTTCAACGACTTCGTCGCAACCGGTTTCAACCAGCTCGTGAACAACGCCGCCAAGATTCGCTACCGCTGGGGCGGCGCGGTGCCGATGGTGGTCCGGATGCCGTGGGGCGGCCTGCGTCACGCCGGTCCGTATCACTCGCAGAACACGGAGGCGTGGTTCTACCGCACGCCGGGGCTGAAGATCGTCGCGCCGTCGACGCCGCACGACGCGCGCGCTTTGATGGCCAGCGCGGTCGCCGACCCCGATCCGGTCCTCTACTACGAACACATCGCGCTGTATCGCGATCCCAAAGTGAAGCAGGCGTTGTCGGACGCGCCTCCGCAGCCGATCACGATCGGAAAAGCGGCGCTTCGCCGCGCCGGCGACGATCTGGCAATCATCTCGTACGGCGCGTATGTCCACGCCGGCATGCGCGTCGCCGAAACTCTCGCCAAGGACGGCATCGAGTCCTCGGTGCTCGATCTCCGCTCGCTCGCGCCGCTCGACCGCGACGCGGTGCTGGCCGTGGCGCGCCATTGCAATCGAGTGCTGATCATCCTGGAAGACACCCGCACCGGCTCGATCGGTGAGTCACTCGCGGCGATCATCCAGGAGGAAGCATTCGAATACCTCGACGCCCCGATCCGCATCGTCGGCGCGCTCGACACCCCGGTCCCCTACTCGCCGCCGCTGGAGGGAGAGTTCCTCGCCAGCGACGCGCAGATTGAGAGGGCGGCAAGGTTATTGGTAGGTTACTAAATCCCGCGATACACGCGCCGCACCCAGGCAACATCCTCTTCGCTGAGCGCTTCCCCGCCCGCGGCGATCACGGCATCGACCTGTCTCGGATTGCGCTGGCCGAGAAGGACGGTGGCGGTGGGGTTGTCCGTGAGGAGAGCACCGGTGAGCGCGTGCAGGACCGGCTCCGGATGATCGGGGAAACGGCGCGCCATTTCGGCGCGGGCGTAGCGCATGCGCGCCAGGAACTTCGGATCGCGGAACTCGGGGATCGTGCCGCGAAAATCGCCCTCGGGGAAACTTTGCGGCTCGTCGTACTTACCGGTGAGAAGGCCATGTTTCAGCGGTGAGAAAAAGGCCACGCCGGTATCGTGCGCCTCGACCCACGCTTTCAGGCCGCTCGATTCGTAGTCGTCATTGATGATGTTGCGGAACGGCTGCACGGCGTCGGGATCGACGCGGTCGATGAACTTCATGATCTTTCGCGAGTCCCAGTCGGAAAGCCCGATGAAGCGGATCTTTCCTTCCTCGCGGAAGCGCCGCATGTTCGCCAGCGCGTCGTCGAAGTACTCGTCGTTCGGACCGAAATCGCAGTGGTGGAAGTAGTAGAGATCGATGACGTCCGTCTGCAGATCGCGCAGCGAAATCTCGCACTGTTCGCGCATGTACGCGGGGTCGTAGAAGTGATCGGCGCCGCCTCGCTGAAAGCCGAACTTCGACGCGAGGAAGATGTCCTTTCGCTGCACGTTCTCGGCGAATACTTGCCCGATGAGCTGCTCCGCGTGGCCGTGACCATACGCATCGGCCGTATCCCAGTGCGTGATGCCCTGGCGATGCGCTTCGACGAGCGCCGCCTTCGACAAGTTGTCGTCATGGCCGCTCCAACCGACGGCGAATCCGCCGCCCATGCCCGGACCGCCATGTCCCCACGTGCCGAGGCTGATGGCGGGGACTTGAGCGTTCGTGCGGCCGAAACGGAGCGTGCGCATGGAGTCAGTAGATTAGTCGATTAGTGGATTCGTAAATCAGGGCGTGGTCAGTGGTCAGTGGTCAGTGGTCAGTCGGTGGATCAGTTGGGAGTCGAAAGCACACCTCTGATCGACTGATCTACGAATCCACTAATCTACTGCGTCATGACCTGCGTCTTCTGCAACGATCCTCGCGCCGCGGGCGAGGTGCTGTTCGAGGACGATCGCGTGCTCGTCATCCTGCACGACGACTGGGCGGTACGCGGGCACGCAATGATCGTGTGGAAAACGCACGTCGAGAATGTCGCCGATCTGACGGCGGGCGAATACGCGCACTTTGCGGCGGTGCATCATCGCGCCGAGCGCGCGCTGCTCGCGGCGACGGGCACCGATCGCGCCATCCTGCTCAAACTCGGCATCGCCACGCCGCATCTGCATCTGCATATCTATCCGGTGAGCGCGTCGCTCGATCGCGCCGCGGTGATGGAGATCATCGATGCGCGGGTGCGCGATTCATTCGATCAAACGTTCATCGACGAGCTTCGCGAACGGCTCGCTTGACAACTCGCGTCCACTGAATGAGCATTCATTCACTATGGCCCGGCAAGCGTCGACGCTCCCTCCTCCGACTGAAACCGCCCGCGGCACGACCAAGCGCGAACGCATCCTTCGCGCCGCCATCGAAGTCTTCGCGCTGAACGGCTACTTCAACGCCAAGGTCTCCGAAATCGCCAAAGCAGCCGGCGTCGCCGACGGTACGATCTACCTCTACTTCGACGGCAAGGAAGATCTGCTCGTGACGATTTTCCGCGAGCACACGCGCAACTACCTGCAGTCGCTGGAACGCGAGCTGGCCCATGTGCGCCGTCCCGAGGAGCGCATCCGCATCGCCATCCGCCACCATCTGGAGACGCTGGGCCGCGACCGTTCGCTGGCCATCGTGGCGCAGGTGGAGCTGCGTCACAGCCTGAAATTCATGAGCCTTCTCTCGCAGCAGGAAGTGGCCGACTACCTGAACATGCTGCGCAAGATGATCGAGCACGGCCAGTCCGACGGCAGCTTCCGCCGCACCATCCACCCGCAGCTCGGCGCCAAAGCAGTCTTCGGCATCCTCGACGAGATGGTGACGTCATGGATCCTGTCGGAGAAGGAGTACGACCTCGCCGCCAGCGCGGACCAGATCGCGGATCTGGTGCTGACGGGGTTGTTGTAGCGGTATCGAGGAGGACGTTCATCCGCAGATGACGCAGATGTACGCAGATGAAAACCTCAACATCTTTTCTGCGTAAATCTGCGTCCATCTGCGGATAAACGTCCTACGCAAATCAATCCGCAGAGGACGCAGATGTACGCAGATTGAGACCCGTTCCCTCTTCCCAATTCGCGTGCGGCTTGCGGTTGAGCACCAGCCACCGCCAGAGAAGCGAGCTGTATGTGATCGCCGTCATGCCGCGTTTTTCGTAGAACGGGAGCAGGAGCTTCTGCAGGCGCGGGAGGTTGTAGAACGGGACGCCGGGGAAGTAGTGGTGCTCGAGGTGGTAGTTCGAGAAGAGGTAGACCACGTCCCAGAACCAGGAACCTTTCACCAGCGTCGACCACTTCGCGGGATCGGCGGGATCGATGTCGTAGTGCTGGCCGAGGCGGTTGAGGGCGAAGGCGATCGGGAAGATGAAGAAGACTGGGACGATGTAGAGCTTGAACGCGATGGTCCAGCCGCCGATCAGCGCGATGACGGCGAGAACGGCCAGCTGGAACGCGATCGTGAACAGGCGCTCGCGGCCAATCCGGCGGCGCAGCTCCGGCTCGTATGCGGCGGTTTCCTTCGCGGCGGCGCGGAAGTAGATCGGGAAGAGCGCGGGCGTGAAGTAGAGCGCCTTCAGCCAACGCGCGTTGATCTTCGGCGAGAGATAGTGCCGCTTTGGATCGTCCGTATTGGAGCCGAGCAACGCGTGATGATCGAGATGCCAGCGGGTGAATTGCGAGGCGGAAATCCCGCTCGGAACCGCGTAGAGCAATCCGAGGATGCGATACGCGCGCGCGCTCGACTCCGGCAACACCGCGCGATGCACGACCTCGTGCAGCAGCACGGTGAAATCGAACACCGCGAATCCCGCCACGAATGCGCACGGCAGCCAGAAATACCAGCGATCAAAATGGACGATCGCCACGCCCGCCGCGATGAGCACGGCCACGTTCAGAAACGCAATCAGCGCGTGCAGCAGCGGCCGCTTCGCGTGCAACGTACGAAGCTCATCCGTCGGCACCTCGGCAGCAAGGTCGCGTTTGAGTTGCTGCGCGTGGTCAGCGTAGTACGCCATGGGAGTGCCGGTTACAACCCGCCGTGCCCTCGGAACTAATCCAGCGGATGTCATCATTCAACGTTTTCGTATGAACGTCTACACGATCGGCCACTCCACGCGCGACGCCGACGAGCTCAACTCGTTGCTGCGCGAGCACGAGATCAAACTGCTCGCCGACATCCGCCGCTATCCGGGTTCAAAGCGCTATCCGCACTTCGCGAGTGAGGCGATGGCGCAGTGGCTGCCGGAGCACGGCGTCGCGTACATCCACATGCCGGAGCTCGGCGGACGGCGCAAGCCGCTGCCGGATTCGCCCAACACTGCCTGGCGCAACGAGCAGTTCCGCGCGTATGCCGACTACATGGCCACGGACGAATTCCGCGACGCCATCGACAAGCTGCTTGCGCTCGCCGAGCAGCAGCGCGTCGCCATCATGTGCGCCGAGGCGGTGCCGTGGCGTTGTCATCGCAACCTGGTTGCGGACGAGCTGACGCGGCGCGGCATCGAGGTCATTCACATCATCGGAGCGGGCTCGGTGAAGGTGCACGCGATGAATCCGCTCGCGCAGATCGAAGGCGATCATCTCGCGTATCCGGGGGAGCAACAGACGCTGCGCCTATAATCGCCAACTCGCGATGGTCATCCCCGACGCGGCCGCTCCTTCCGAACGAGACACGGTTCTCGCGGTCGACGACAATGAACAAAATCTGCAGCTCCTCGAGGAGTACCTCTCGCAATGGGGATACGACGTCGTGCTGGCGCGCGATGGCCGCGAGGCGCTCGAGCTCTTCCCCCGCATCAATCCCGCGGTGATCGTGCTCGACGTGATGATGCCGGTGATGGACGGCTACGAAGCGTGCGGGTTCATCAAAGAGACCGGGATCGGACGAACGATTCCGATCCTGATGCTGACCGCGCTGACCGGCACCGAGGACAAGATCAAGGCGCTCGAATGCGGCGCGGACGACTTCCTCAACAAGCCGATCAACAAGGACGAGCTGCGCACGCGCATCCGATCGCTGGCGCGCATCCGCGGCCTGCGCAAGGAGCTCGATTCGAGCGAGAACATCATCATGACGCTGACGAACGCGCTCGGGAACAAAGACCCGCGCAGCGGCGGGCACGTGCAGCGCGTGGCGTCGTACGCGGAGCGGCTCTGCGAGAAGCTGGGGATGTCGCCCGACGAATGCCGGATCGTGATGAAGGGCGCGCTGCTGCACGACGTCGGCATGATCGGAGTTCCTGACGTGCTGCTGGCGAAGCGGTTGCTCACGACGGAGGAGGCCGCGCTGGTGGCGGAGCACGCGAGCATCGGCGCCTCGATCCTCGAGCCGATGAAAACGTTCCGGCCGTTCGTGCCGATGGTGCGCTGGCATCACGAACGAAAGGACGGCCGCGGCTATCCGGACGGTCTTGCCGGCGACGCCATCCCGATCGAAGCACAAATCGTCGGCATCGCCAATCGGTTCGACGAGATTCAACACGACGACGACCTCCCCGAAAGCGACGCCCTGGCGCGCCTGCGCGCCGAGGCGCACGATGGCGCGTTTGATATCGAGCTGACGTCGTTCTTCGCCGCCGCGCTCGATGAGGCACACCCGGCGCCGGTGACGTCGCGTCACATGCGGCCGCGGCCCGTGCCTGCCGCGCGCGTGCTGTGCGTCGACGACAATCCGATCAACCGCGAGCTCGTCGCGGCCAGCGTGGCCGGAGCCGGTTTCCACGTTTCGTTCGCCGAGAATGGCGCTGAGGCTGTGGAGATCATCGACCGCGACGGCATCGACATCGTGCTGCTCGACCTGCTCATGCCGGTGCAGGATGGCGCCGAAACGCTGCGCCTGCTGCGCGCCGATCCGAGGCACCTCTTCCTGCCGGTGATCGTGCTCACCGCGCATGGCGGGGGGAGCATGCGCCAGGAGGCCATCGTCGGTGGCGCGGACGATTTCATCGCCTATCCCCTGAATCGCCTCGAACTGATCACGCGCATCCGCTCGCTGTTGCGGATCAAGGACTTTCACTCCGATCTCGAGCAGACGTACAGCGTGATCTGCGCGCTGGCACTGGCATTGGAGGCGAAGGACCAGTACACGCGCGGTCACTCTCAACGCGTCGGCGATCTCTCCCGCGCCTTCGCCCTCCACCTCGGGCTCGGCGACGCGGCCGGCGAGCGCGTGCGCGTGGCGGGGCTGCTCCACGACATCGGCAAGATTGCCGTGCCGGAGTCGCTGCTCAACAAGCAGGGGCCGCTCACACGCGAGGAGTTCCTGCGCGTCATCGATCATCCGGTGATTGGCGAGGAAATGGTTCGCCCGCTGCTGACGATGAGCGCGGTGCTACAGATGATCCGCCACCATCACGAACGTTACGACGGCCGCGGCTACCCCGACGGTCTGCGCGGCGACGACATTCCGCACGAGGTCCGACTGCTGTCGATCGTCGACGCCTACGATGCGCTGACGTCGCACCGCTCGTACCGTCCCGCGCCGCTGTCGCACACGGCGGCGCTGGAAACGCTGCGGCGTGAAGCGGCCGGCGGCAAGTGGGATCCGGTGATGGTCGATCAGTTCGTGAGCATGCTCGGCGCGAATCCGCCGGATTGGGAAGCGATCACGCAGTCCGTGCCGTCGCTGTATTCATCGTGAGAGCCTGTGAAGAAATCGCGTTTTCTGCGGAGGGTGGGTCAGCAACACCAGGCACGGCGTCTTGCCAAAGCACAGACAAGAGTGTCTGTGCCACACAGGCACACAGACACTCTTGTCTGTGCTGGTGAGGCTCGGGACAATTGAGAAGATCAACAGTGCTGTCCCAAGCTCTGACCGATTCGAAGATCGCTGTCGGCCTGTTCGTATTGGCTGCGGTCACGTTCGGCTATTTCACCGGCGGCGCCGGCTGGAATCAGGACGCGCATTTCGACCTGACCCGGGCGATTGTAGAACGCCATACGCTTTTCATCGATGGTTACGACGTCAACACCGGCGACGTTTCGAAGGGAACCGGCGGACACACATACATCAACAAGCCGCCGGGTGCGTCGATCCTCGCGGCGGTTCCTTACGCGTTGATCTTCGCGATCGAACGCCGCCTGCACGCTCCTGTCGATTCCATGACGCGGATGAATTGCTGGATTGCGACCGCGTTGAGCGTCGGATTGTGCGGCGCGTTCATTGGTCCAATTCTCTATCTTTACGGACGGCGGAGGATGGCGGCGACGCCACCTGTGGCCCTGTGCGTTTCGGCCATTATCCTGTTCGGCACGATCATTTTTCCGTATTCGACGATGCTCTTCGCGCACGTCCCCGCGGCATTATTTCTACTGCTGGCGGTGACGCTGTTCGAAAATCGTCCACTGGCAGCCGGCATCGCGGCGGGAATCGCGTGCTCCTGCTTCTATGTATGCGCGCTCGCCGCGGCGATCCTCGCGATCGTCGCGTTTTGTTATCGGCGCCGCTCCGCTGTGCGCTTCCTGCTCGGCACACTCCCCTTCGTCGTGTTGATGGGGATCTATCAATGGCTCTGCTTCGGATCTCCTTTCCGAACCGCGGTCGAAGCGAGCACGCCGTTCACTCAACACGGTCTTCTCTTCGGCGTTATCAGATTGCCTTCAATCGACGCGCTGTACGGCATCACTCTGTCGCCGTATCGCGGCCTGTTTTTCGTTTCGCCAATTTTGTTGCCGGCATTTGTGGGATTCGTTGCCATGAAACGCAGTCAGGAGTTCTGGTCCGTCATCGCCATTGTGACGACCTTCATCCTGGTGATCGCGGGTTTCAACGGTTGGAATGGCGGTTTCGCATTCGGACCGCGCTATCTCGTCCCGATCGTTCCGCTTCTGGGCATTCCGATGATGGCGGCAAAACCGCGGGTCTTATGGATTGTTGCCGCGATCATTTCCGTGGGACTGAATTTCATCGCTACGGCCACGGACCCGATGCCGTCACCCGAGCTTCAACATCCGGTCAGCAGATATCTCGTGCCGGCGTTTTTTACGGGACACATCGGAGAAAAGACGCGCAGCGAAGTGGGCTGGTTCGAAACGCAATCGGTCCCCAACGTCGCCCTCCCCCGCGACTCCGGCAACCTCGGCGAGTTCATTTTCGGCAGAGGGAAGCGCGCGTCCGTAATCCCAATCGTGTTATGGCTCGCCGCGGGCTTCACAATCCTCTTGCGAATGTCACTTCGTCAGCCGCAGCGTCCTCTCGTCGAATAACGGCTCGTCCTGCCCTACTCGAACGAATAGCACCTTTCGCGCGCCGGGCTGCACTTCGAAATACTGGATGCCGTCCGGCGCATCGCCCCAGTCACCGCACGGCGGATCGCCGACTTCGTTCGGATCGGCCTTCGCGTCGAGCTCCTTCTGATACGCCGCATGCGGAACGAACGTGTACCGCGTCGCGCCGGGACGTTTCTCGCCGCCGTACGGCGCGAGCAGGCATCGTTTGGCCAACTTCGCAGGTGTATGCGACGAGAAAATGCGCTTGATCCCCGCCTCGGCCGTTTCGTTGGACAGCAGCGGCAGGACGTCGATCAGCGGATCGGGTGCGCCGCCATCCGAGTAGTGGATATAGAGCGATGAGCCTTTCGTGTACAGATCGATTTTCCGAAACCCGAAATCGCATCGCTGCACCCACGCGTCCAGACCGAGCGCGGCGTCGGACAACCGCTCCCACTTGCAGCCCTTCACGGGCGGACGCGAGGGATGATCGGCGGCGGTAGCCGAGGAGGCGGCGAGAGCGAAGAAGAGCAGCAGTGCTTTCAAGCGCACGAGTTTATGACGTTATGCGATGATCCGCGCGCCCTCGCTCGCGCTCATGATCCTCGCCCATGATTCTCATTAATGACCCACTTCGACAGACCGACCTGCCTCGCGGATGCGTGGCCACGATCGGCAACTTCGACGGCATGCACATCGGCCATCAGGCCATCATCCGGGGTGTCGTCGCGCGCGCCCGCGAGACCGGCCGGCCGTCCGCGGTCATCACCTTCAATCCGCATCCGCTCTCGATCGTCGCGCCCGACCGTGTGCCGCTGCAGATCCTGACGCTGCCGCAGAAGCACGAGCTCCTGCGCGACATGGGCGTCGACGCGCTCATCGTCGTCCCCTTCACGCACGACTTCTCGCGTTGGACCGCCGATCGATTCATCGCCGAGTTCCTCGTGGCCGCGCTGCAGGTAAGCGACGTCCGCATCGGACGCGACTTCTGCTTCGGCGCCGGCCGCGAGGGCAATCTGGCCAAACTGGAAGCGGCCGGCAAGCAGTACGGGTTTGCGGTACAGGGCGTCGACGAGGTGAAGATCCGCGGCATCCGCGTCTCCAGCTCGCTCGTCCGCAACGCCATTCAGAAAGGAACGATGCGCACGGTCGCCACGGCGCTGGCGCGCACCTACTTCATCGACGGCCGCGTCGCCACCGGCCGCCGGCTCGGGCGGAAGATCGGCTTCCCCACCGTCAACGTCGATCCCGCCAACGAACTCCATCCCGGCGGCGGCGTCTACATCACCACGTCGCGATTCGAGACCTTCAGCCGCTCGTTCGAGAGTGTGACGAACATCGGCGTCCGGCCCACTCTTTACGAAAACTACGCCATCACCATCGAGAGCCACATCCTCGATTTCGACTCCAACGTCTACGGCGACACCGTGCGGCTCTACTTCCACCGCCTGCTGCGGCGCGAGCAGCAGTTCCAGTCGGCTGTCGAGCTGACCAACCAGATCCGGATGGACATCGCCACGTCGCGCCGCTACTTTCTGCGCCATCCGGTTCGCTACGACGAGGCCGGGTACTCGTTTCCCTGACGCATGTCCGATCCCGTCCTTTGCATCGTCGTCTACGCGGTGTTTCTGGCCGCCATGGCCGCGGCCCATTTTTTCAAAACGCTCGACAACGACCTCGGTACGGCCTGGCGCACCGCATTTGCGGTCGGACTCGCGGTCGCCGTTCTTCTCTTCCTCGTCCGCGCGCTCTATCCCGTCATCGGCGGCGTCGCCCTGACGCTGGCCGCGCTCTACGTGCGCCATACCGGTCACGAGACCGAAGCCGTGGATGGAATGATCGTGGGGAGCGTGATGGGGGCGACGGCGGCGGTGCCGTTCGTGCTGACGTCGATTCACGCGGCCTCGATCATCGCCGCGCTGATGCTCGCCGGCGGCGTAGCCGGATACGGCATCACCTTCGCCGTCTTTCACGTAGCGGACAAACGGAAACAGATCGCCCTCGACGTCGCCACCGCAGCGATCGCGATCGCCGTGGCCTGGCTGCCGTCGCTGGCCGTGCGATACGGGATTCGCGAGCGGCACATCCTTCTCACCGTCGCCATCGCTTTGCCGCTGATCGTCGTCGTCGCCGTCTTCCGGCAATGGCCGGATGTCCGCGCTGAACTGCGCCACGAATCGTCGCTAGGCTTCCTCAGCGACCGCGACGTCCGCACCACCGCCCATCCCCTGCTCCGCCTCGGCCGCGGCGGCTGGGCCGACCGCCGCGCCCATCGCGAGTTCGTGCGCCTCGCCAATCTCATCGCGTTGCGCAAGCGCCAGCAGCGCGACCGCACCGATGACGAAGCCCGCCTTTACCAGCTCGAAATCATCAAACTGCGCATGCAGATTCAGGAAATGAGCATCATCGACCGCGCGGTACGCAACGCGGGCTCCGGAGAGGAAGGGTCGTCGGATACAATGACGCACGACGCATGAGGGTTGATCCCGCCCCGTTCCTCCGCACCGCTGCCGCGCTTCTCCTCGCCACCGCTCCCTCGCTGCTTTTCGCGCAGGCCGGGAAGAACATGGGGCCGGCCGGGCAGTTCTACAACCAGCCCAAGCCGAAGTTCAAAGTGACGCCGGGGATTAAGAAGACCGGCGGCGACATCAAGTTCCGGTCGACGACGAAGCAGGAAGTCGTCCGCGATGAGTACGCACTCCTCGAGGGCGACGTCGTCATCGAATACCAGGACATCACCGTTCACGCGGACAAAGTCACGGCGAACCTGAAGACCAAAGATGTCGTCGCCGAAGGGCACGTCATTCTGGATCAGGGACCGACGCGGATAACCGGCGATCACATCGTCTTCAACCTCGACACCAAGACCGGCACCTTCTTCAACGCCACCGGCGCGCTGCAGCCGGACATGTACTTCGCCGGCGACAAGATCGAGCGCCTCTCCGAAGACCGCTACCGGCTGACGAACGGGATGTTCACGTCGTGCGAGCTCGACAAGCCGTCGTGGTCCTTCCACGTCGGCGAGGCGGACATCACGCTCGACGATTACGCGCGCATGCGCGACGTCGTCTTCCGCGCGCACGACGTGCCGCTGTTCTTCACGCCGCGGCTGGTCTGGCCGACCAAGAGCGACCGCTCGCAGGGATTTCTCATTCCGCGCATCCTCTTCTCGCCGACGTACGGCGACCGGCTGGAAGTCGGCTACTTCGTGCCGTTCGGCGACTCCGCCGATACGACGTTCTACGGCGACATCAACGACAAGGGCTACAACGGCGGCGGTATCAACGTCCGCTACCGTCCCTCGCCGAACGTGAAGCACGGCGACCTGAGCGCCTACGCCGTTCACGATCAGGAGACCGGCCGCAACGAATGGCGCTACAACTACCAGCATTCGCAGGACAACCTGCCCGGCGGCTTCCGCGGCGTCGTCGACATCGAGGACATCTCCAACGTCGAGTTCTTCCGCCGCTTCGCGCATGACCCGCGCCTGCACACGCTCTCGCAGATCTATTCGTCGGCGTACCTGACGAAGAACCGCAGCACGTACTCCTTCAACGTCCTCACCGACCGCCGCGACATCCTGCTCACGAACGTCAATCCGAACGATCCCTTCGCCGCGCCGCCGCGCCAGCGCTTCGAGCAGCTTCCGTCGCTGCAGTTCCGCCTCTACCCGAACCGCATCGGCGAGACGCCGTTCTACTATTCGATGGAATCGTCGGCGTCGCATCTGGCCACGAGCGGCCTGCTGAATGGCCCGACCGCGAATTACTACCGCGCCGACATCTTCCCGACCCTTTCGATGCAGCTCCACACGCCGGCCTGGCTTTCCATCCGCCCGCAGGTCTCGGTGCGCGAGACGTACTACTCCGATTCGCTCGACGACAACTCCGTCGCCAATCCGTTCGGAAAATTGACCGCCGTCAACAATTCGATCGAACGCTTCTACGCGCAGGCGCAGGTGGAAGTCGTGGGGCCGTCGCTCTCGAAGGTCTACAACAAGTCCATGGGCGGATTCACGAAGTTCAAGCACGTGATCGAGCCGCGCATCCGCTACCTCTACACGACGAACGTCAACGATCAGAACCGTATCATCCGTTTCGACACGGTCGACTCGCCGTTCCTGCCGATCGTGCGCGACTCGGTGGAGTACTCGCTGACGCAGCGCCTGATCGGACGCGAAGCCGCGGCCGGCGGCTCCTCGCGCGAAGTGGCCTCGTTCTCACTCACCCAATCAGTCTCCCTCGGCCGCCCGTTCACCTCGGCCACGGCCGGCGGACTCCCCGGATCGACGGTCCCGCAGCAGGGACGATTCACGCCGCTCATCGCCGGGCTGCACGTGAATCCGTATCAATCGATGACACTCGACGCCGCGGCGACGTTCGGCAACGTCTCGCACCAGCTCGACCAGACCAGCCTGTCGGCGAACCTGATGGGCACCGGCACGCGCGCCGACAAGTACCTGAGCTTTACCTGGTTCTCGTCCTACCGCCCGCCTCCGGTCAACGGCGTGGTGACGTCGAATGGCTCCAGCCAGTTCCGCCTCAACACCGGCTCCTCGCTCCTCGGCAACCGCATCCGCGCCGACGTGCAGCTGAACTTCGACGCGAAGAACGGCAAGTTCCTCGAGCAACGCTACCTGATCGGCGGCACCGCCGCCTGCTACGGCATCTCCGTCGAGTACCGCCGCTACATCGTCTACACGCCGGTCGAGCACACGGAACCGAGCATCGGCTTCTCCGTCTCGCTCAAGAACATCGGCGCGGTGGCGATGCATTAGTAGGGCGGCGTCATCCGTCCACATTTCAGAGTCGACCTTTCGAGGAACGCAATGCTCTCTCCGAACTGCCGGTGTTCCTCGATGCACCACCGTGTTCGCGCTGCGCTAAAACCGACGCGAACCCGTCGCCGGATGGCGACACGTACGGTAGCCGGTGCCGAGCCTTGGCAACCTACGCCGCGGGCCGTGCCCGCCGTTACCTCGGAACCGGAATCTCGCTCACGATCCGTTGAATGAAGCGCTGCTCGGGCGTGACGTCGCCGCGGAGCAGGCGGCGGTCCTTCATCACGATGCGATGCGAGAGCACGGGACCGGCCAGGCGCTTCACATCCTCCGGGATCACGAAGTCGCGGCCGTTCACCATCGCCAGCGCCTGACACGCTTTGAAGTACGTCAGCGCGCCGCGCGTCGAAACTCCGAGTGCCGCCTCCGCGTGCGTACGCGTCGTGTGCACGATCGCCATCAGGTAATCGACCAGCGACTCGTTCATGTGGATCGCCGACACCTGCTCCTGAAGATCGCGCACTTCCTGCGCCTCCAGTACCGGCTCCAAGTGTTCCAGCGCATCGTGCGCGCCGCCGGAGCGAAGCAGCTTCTTTTCGTCGGTCGTATTCGGATAGCCGATGGTCAGCTTCATCAGGAAACGATCGAGCTGCGACTCCGGCAGCGGATACGTGCCCACGTGCTCGATCGGATTCTGCGTCGCCAGCACGAGGAACGGATCGGGCAGCGGCAGGCGCTTCTTCTCCACCGAGATCATCCCCTCGCTCATCGCCTCCAGCAGCGCCGACTGCGACTTCGGGGTGGCGCGGTTGATCTCGTCCGCGAGGAGGATGTTCGTGAAAACCGGGCCGGAGATGAACTCGAACTCCTGCGCGTCCTGATTGTAAATCGTTACGCCGATAATGTCGGCCGGCAGCAGGTCGCTCGTGAACTGGATGCGTTGGAACGATAGCGACAGCGATCGCGCCAGCGCGTGCGCCAGCGTCGTCTTGCCGACGCCGGGGACGTCTTCGAGCAGGATGTGCCCTTTCGCCAGCAGCGCCGCGATGCAGAACTGCACCACCTCGCTCTTGCCGCGGATCACGCGCTCCACGTTCGCCTGGAGTGCGGCGACTTTCTCGAAGGTGTGGTGGCGCGGAAGCGGCTGGGTCGTCATTTCAAAGTGCTCGTCTGCAACAGGCGTGACCGGACCTCAATAGGACGACCGCGCGTCTGAATAGTTCTCGAAGACACCGCGCCGCACAACATTCATAAGCGATGTGGACTGCGCCTTGGGCAACAAAGGCCGCCGGCCCTGCCGGCTCACAGCTTCTTGTAATTCGGGCCGCCTCCGCCTTCCGGCGGCACCCAGGTGATCACCTGATACGGGTCCATGATGTCGCACGTTTTGCAGTGATAGCAGTTCGTGAAATTGAGGAACGGCACCTTGCCGCGCCCGTCCGCCGTCGGCTGCGGCTCGTAGACCTGGGCAGGACAGAAGTGGAAGCACGGATTGCCATACTCCTCCGTGCACTTCGTGATGCAGACCTCGGTATCGAGGATCAGCAGATGCGCCGGCTGATTCTCCTCATGCAGCACGCCGCCGTTGTAGACGTCGGTCACCTTGTCGAACGTCAGCACGCCGTCGAACTTCATCTTCTCCGGCGGATGTGGGTGCTCGTCCCCGAAGTAGCGTTGGATGCGCTCCATCCGCTCGTGACCGCCGTGCCCTTCCAGCCGGTTCATGACGCCGTAGCCGCGGCCGCCGGTCACGATGCCCAGTCCCGCGTTGATTAGGCCCGCAAGCTGGCCGCTGTCGAACGCCTGATGAAAATTGCGCTGCTTCCACAGCTCCTCGCGCGCCCAGGAGGCCTCGAACATCGCCTCGTACTCACCGAGCTGCGCGGACGAATAGTCCTCATTCACGAGCGCTTGGAACGCAGTCTCCGCGGCCATCGCGCCTGATTTAATGCCGAGGTGAATGCCTTTCAGGCGAGCGCCATTGAGGTAGCCGGCGGAATCGCCGGCGATGAGAAACCCCTCGCCGAACATCCGCGGCATCGAGAAATACCCGCCCTCGGGGATCGCCTTCGCGCCGGCGCTGATCATCTTCCCGCCTTCCAGCAGCGGCCGAATCGACGGATGCGTCTTGTAGCGCTGGAACTCGTGATGAGGATCGAGCGTCGGATTCTTGTAGTCGAGACCGACCACGAGCCCGATATCGACGATGCGGTCCTTCATACCGTAGATGAAACCGCCGCCGAACGTATCGCCGTCGAGCGGCCAGCCGAGCGTGTGGATGACGCGGCCGGCTTCGAAACGATCGTCCGGAAGCTGCCAAAGCTCCTTCATGCCGACCGAGTAGACCTGCGGATTTTTCCCGGCGTACAGATCGAACATCGCCGCCAACTGTTTCGTCAGCGTGCCGCGCGGCCCCTCGGCGAGGATGGTGATCTTGGCGCGGATGTCGACGCCCGGCTCAAAGTTCGCCTTCGCCTGTCCGTTCTTATCGATTCCCTTATCACCTGTGCGAACGCCGACCACGCGTCCGTTCTCGACCAGCACGCGGGCGGCGGCAAACTCCGCAAAGAGATCGACGCCCATGTCGCCCACGATCGGCGCCATCCAGCGGACAAACTCGCCGAGCGAAATCACGTAGTTGCCGTGGTTCTGCAGCGGCGGCGGCATGATCGGCGCTGCGATCTTGAGTTTTTCGAACAGGTACCAGAACCCGTCGTCGGTGACGGGCGACTCGATCGGGCAGCCGCGCTCCAGCCAGTCCGGCATCAGCTCGGCGATTCCGCGCGGATCCATGACCGCGCCGGAGATGCCATGCGAGCCGATCTCTTTCCCCTTCTCGAGGAGGGCGATGGAGATCTCGAGCTTCTTCTCGTTCGATTCGTTGTGCGCCTTCACCATCTCCGCGAGACGGTATGCAGCGGCCAAACCGGCAGGCCCCGCGCCGACGATGACGACATCGACGTCGAGAGCGTCGCGCTCGATGCCGGGAAGTTCAGCCATGCATGCTCCTTGAGGTGCACAAAGTCGCGCGCATTCTATGACGGGCGCGCGGCGCCGCGGCTCCCCTGCTATTCTTGTCTCCCGTTTCGATGCTTCAATACTCCATCCCACTCCTGCTGCTGTTCATCACCTGCGCGGTGACTTCCTTCATCACGACCGCGGCGGTGAAGCGGATCGCTGAGGAGGTCGGGGCGATCGATCATCCGAACGAGAGGAAGCAGCATGCCGAATCGACGCCGCGGATGGGCGGCCTGGCCATCATCTTCGGCTTCGGCTTTCCGCTCATGCTCCTCGCCGCGAACGCGCACGCCGCGGAGCTCGTGTCGAAGAACCTCACCTATCTCTTCGCCGTCCTCGCCAGCGGCTCGCTGATCGTCGGACTCGGCGTTTACGACGATCTCCTCGGCTCCGACGCTCCGAAAAAGTTTCTCGTGCAGACTGCCGCCGCGGTCATCCTGGTCAGCTTCGGATTTCACTTCTCCGTCATCTCCATCGCCGGAGTGACCATCGAGCTCGGCATTCTCGGATCCGTCGTCTCGGTGATCTGGATTGTCTTCGTCATCAACGCCGTCAACTTCATCGACGGCATCGACTCGCTGGCGACGCTCGTCTCGATCACGATTGCCGTCGCCTTCGGCGTGATCGCCGTGGTACGCGCCGACGTCTTCTCGATCGTGATCATGACCTCGCTCGCGGGAAGCCTGATCGGCTTTTATCGCTGGAACCGGCCGCCGGCGAAAATCTTCATGGGCGACACCGGCAGTCTCTTCATCGGCCTGCTGCTGGCGGCTTGCTCGATCGCCCGTCCGATCAAGTCGCCGACCGCGCTGATCGTCGGCGGACCGATGCTCGCGCTCGCGCTGCCCGTTCTCGACACGCTCATCGTCATGAAGCAGCGCTTCGGCAGCGAGACCTCCCTCGGCGCGCGCATCGTGCGCATGTTCAACGCCGACCGCCGCCACTTCCACCACATCCTCGTCGAAAAGTACGGCAGCATCGGCAAGGCCATCCTCTCGATCTGGTTCATCACCCTGCTCTTCGCCGTTTCCGCCGTGCTGACCGTGATCGATTCAACGAAGATGGCCGGCTATTCGGTCGGCATCGTCGGTCTCGTGGTGATGGTCTTCTTCCGCTACTGGTTCCGTCGCGGGGACGTGCGCGCGGCCGCCGTCGAACGGCAGGCCTGACCGGCGATGTGCGGAATTGCCGCCCTGTTCGCGTATGGGTCCAACGCTGCGCCGGTGGATGTGAATGAGATCCATGCGATCACCGAGCGGATGCGCCCGCGCGGACCCGACGCCGGCGGTACGTGGATCTCGCCCGACGCCCGCGTCGCACTGGGCTCGCGGCGTCTGGCCATCATCGACCTGACCGCGGAAGGCACGCAGCCGATGACAGACGTCGACGGCGAACTGCAAATCGTCTTCAATGGCGAGATCTACAACTATCGCGAGCTGCGTGCACGGCTGGAGCGGCTCGGCGCGCGCTTTCATTCGGCGACCGATACCGAGGTGTTGCTGCAGTTGTACAGGCACGACGGCGCGGCGATGGTGGAGCTGCTGCGCGGCATGTTCTCGTTCGCCATCTGGGACCCGCGCGAACGGCGCATGTTCGTCGCGCGCGATCCGTACGGGATCAAGCCGCTGTACATCGCCGACGACGGCCAGACGTTCCGCGCCGCATCGACCGTCAAAGCGCTCCTTGCCGGCGGGCGAATCTCGCGCGAGCACGATCCAGCTGGCGTGGCGGGATTCTGGTTGATGGGAAGCGTCCCCGAGCCGCACACGATCTTCCGATCGATTCGCGCGGTCGAAGCGGGAACGTCGTTCTTCGTCAGCGATCGCGGCGTCGAGAACCAGCGGAGGTACTACTCGATCGCGGGCACCTTCCGGCGCGGCGTGCAGGACGAAGCGGCGGCGCGGCTGGTGCAGCCGAACGTTCTGCTGCGCGAGCTGGTCACGGATTCGCTGCGCCACCATCTCATCGCGGACGTCCCAGTCGGCGCGTTTCTTTCCTCCGGCATCGACTCATCCGCGCTTGTGGCGCTGGCGACGGAAGCCGGGAACGGCCAGCCGCCACGCACCGTCACGCTGCGTTTCGAAGAGTACGCGGGCGCGTCCTTCGACGAAGCTCCGCTCGCAGAACGCTACGCGCGCCAGATCGGCTCCGACCACGTCACACGCCTCATCACGCGCGGCGAATTCATCGCTGACATGCCGAAACTCTTCGACGCCATGGACCAGCCGACCATCGACGGCACCAACACCTGGTTCGTGAGCAAAGCCGCGGCCGAACGCGGACTGAAAGTGGCGATCTCCGGATTGGGAGGCGATGAGCTCTTCGGCAGCTATCCCTCATTTCGCGCGCTGCCCCGCATCGTCGCCGCTTCACGGCTGCCATTCGCCGCCACCGTCGCCGGACGCCTCGGCCGCAATCCGAAAGCAAGAGCCGTCGCGCAATATGGAGCAACGTGGGCCGGTGCGTATTTGTTGAAACGGGGACTGTTTCTACCGGACGATCTGCCGTCGCTAATGGGCGCCGAAGCCGCGCACGAGGGACTCGAGCAACTGTCGATGCTCGGCCACATTGCGAGCACGATCGACCCCGATCCCGGCACGGCGTTCGGCCGCGTGGCCGCGCTCGAAGCGTCGCTCTACATGCGCAATCAACTTCTGCGCGACACCGACTGGGCCAGCATGGCCCACTCGCTCGAAGTGCGCACGCCGCTCGTCGACGCCACGCTCCTCCGCCAGATCGCGCCGTTGCTGATGGTGGAGAAGAGCCGCTGCAAACGCCACTTCGCCGAAAGCCCGCGAAACCCATTGCCCGATTGGCTCAGCAGACGGCGCAAAACGGGATTCACCGTTCCTCTCGCCGAGTGGATGCAGCTTCCGCCCGATGGCACCTCCACGCGCATGCGCAGTTGGGCGCGCCGGGTCATGGAGCAGTGGGCGTGAGGATCCTGCACATCGGCACCGACTCCTTCGGCGGCTACGGCGGCATCGCGCTGTACAACCGCGAGTTGATCGCGGCCATAGCGTCGCACCCGGCCGTCGACGAAGTTGTGGCCGTGCCGCGCATCATCGTCGGCGAACGCGAGCCGTTGCCCGAAAAGGTCACGTTCGTTGTGGACGCTGCCCGCGGCCGGCTCGCCTTCCTGCGCGCGCTGCGTAACGCCGGCAGCGCCTTCGATCTCGTGGTCTGCGCGCACGTCAACCTCCTGCCGGTGGCGCGCCTCGTGACGAAGCGTCCGCTGCTGATGCTCTACGGCATCGAAGCGTGGAAGCCGCTGCGCGACGCCATCTCCAACAGGCTGCTGCGCGGACTCCGCGGCGTCATCTCCATCAGCGACGTCACCCTCGACCGCTTCGCCGGCTGGTCGCGCTACGACGGTCCGTCCCAGCTCCTGCCGAATTCAATCCGCGCGGATTGGTATGGCATTCGTCCGAAGAATCCCGCGCTCGTGTCGCGCTATCACCTCGATGGCAAGCGCGTGCTCCTCACCCTCGGCCGCGTCGTCGCCGCGGAGCGCTACAAAGGATTCGACGAGGTTCTCGAAGTCCTTCCCGATCTCGACGCCGATGTTTCCTACGTCATCGCCGGCGGCGGCAACGACATCCCGCGCCTGCAGCGCAAAGCGGCGCGCCTCGGCGTCGCTGACCGCGTCGTCTTCACAGGACTTTTCCCCGAGGAGGAGAAAGCGGACCTCTACAACCTCGCTGATGTTTATGCGATGCCGAGCCGCGGCGAAGGCTTCGGCTTCGTTTTCCTCGAAGCGCTCGCCTGCGGTGTTCCCGTCATCGCCAGCCGTCTCGACGGCGGGCGCGAGGCCGTGCTCGGAGGCCAACTCGGGCAGCTCGTCGATCCGACCAATCCCGCCGAGATCCGCCTGGCCATCCTCCACGCCCTGGCCGCTGGCGAAAAACGGATCCCCGAGGGCCTCGATTACTTCAGCTACGAAAATTTCGAGCGCCGCACGCACGCGATCATCGACGAGCTCGTCGCCAATGCATGACAATGGCGCGGTGAAGCGCGCGTTGATCTTCGGGGTGTCGGGGCAGGACGGAGCGTATCTCTCGAAACTCCTGCTCGACGGCGGCTATGAAGTCCACGGCGCCTCGCGCGACGCCGAATCGCAATCCTTCCGCCGTCTCGGCATCCTCGGCATCCGCGACCGCGTCACCACCCACTCCGCCGCCGCGCGCGATTTCCGCCAGTTGCTTCAACTCATCGACGGCATCCGTCCCGACGAGATCTACAACCTGGCCGGCCAGAGCTCTGTCGGCCTGTCGTTCTCGCAGCCGGCCGAAACGATGGACAGCATCGCCCAGGCCACGCTGGTGATGCTCGAAGTCATCCGCTACCTGAAGCTGCCCGTGCGTCTCTACAACTCCGCCTCGAGCGAATGCTTCGGCGAAGTCACTTTAGGCGACGCGAGCGACGAGAACACGCCTTTTTTTCCGCGCAGCCCGTATGCGACCGCCAAAGCCGCCGCCTATTGGACGACCGCGAATTACCGCGAGGCGTATGGCATCTACGCCTGCTCCGGAATTCTCTTCAATCACGAGTCCCCATTGCGCTCCGAGCGCTTCGTGACAAAGAAAATCTTCGCTGCCGCCGCCGCAATCGCCGCCGGCTCCGGCACCCGCCTCACCCTCGGCCGCCTCGACATCTCCCGCGATTGGGGCTACGCCCCCGAATACGTCGAAGCAATGTGGCGTATGCTCCAACAAGAAACGCCAGAGGATTTCGTCATCGCCACCGGCGAAAGCCACACGCTCGAAGAGCTGACATCCGCCGCCTTCGCCTGCTTCAACCTCGACTGGCACGACCACGTCGATATCGACCCCGCCCTTTTCCGCGCCTCGGAGATCGCCTACAGCCGTGGAAATCCGAAAAAGAGCCGGCGATTGCTCGGATGGGAAGCGGGAACGAAGTTCGGCGCGCTGATACCGATTCTGGCGCAGGCCGAACGAATCGGAAAAAGTTGACGCTAACGCGAAACTGCTCCTCTAAGCGATCGATCAGCAGTTTGGCGCAGGTAGCAGGCGCAAGCCTTCTTTGCAAACGTAATGAATGCCTGTATTCTGGCGCGCTGAATCAATTCATAAGGATTCAAAACCGCACATGGAGGGAACGCCGTGTTCGATGCACACTCTGTTCGCGTGACGCGAGGAGCCGATCGATCATGAAACAGATCGGACGTGTCCTCGTCATCATCATCGTGGCGCTCGTTTATGGGTGGCCCGCTTTTGCTACCTGCACCGCATCCCTCGCATTAACGAAGTATGACGACGAGAGAATCCGGTTCAAAGCTACAGGTACGGCCTCGTCGTGTCCGAACAACAATGCAATCAATTTGTTGGTGAGCTACGACGGCGGCCCGTTTGGTTCTAATAAAAATTGCTTTACGTCGCCCTGCGAGATGGAATGGACTGACGGCTTTGCATGCCTGAAAGGCACACATACCGAGACGTTGCTGGTGACATGCGGCAAGGCATTGCCTGATGGCTCTTGCGGCGTTCCAGACGAGAATTTCGGTCTCGAGACCAAATCGTTCAGCTTCGACCATACTCCGTCAATTACAAATGTGGAGACGAAAGCCGACGGCGGCGGAAGCGGTTATCCCACCGGGTCAATCCACTACCACGCGCGGGACGTGGCGGGGAACTTTATTGTCACAGGGGAATGGCTCGGTGGTTCTTCGGGCGTGAATTGCTGCTTCTCCGTATACCCAGAAGGCGAATTCGGCAATACTGCTGACTACTGGTCCCCATTCTACGGCTCGCCGGATGGCTCCGGCTCGACGATGCTGCTGTTGACTGTGACCGAGTGCAACGACAAGAAGGCTTCCACGGTGGTCAACGCTGTCGACAACGACTGCGGCTGCGCGACCGGCGGCGGCTCGCAGTACAGCCCCTCCGGCCCGGGACCCGCCGCGTGTGTTGGAAACCCGATACGGCTCAGCAACGGCAACATGCGGATGACCGAACGCGATCCGCTGCCTGCCAACGAGGCGTTGTTCCTTGGCAGGACATACGATAGCCGCGGTGTCACAGGCTTCTTCGGTAATGGATGGACCGGCCCTTTTGACGCACGTCTGCGCATCTCGCAGTCACAATCGCTCGGTACCACCTTCGCGGAAATCAGAACTCCCTCCAATTCAAAATATCTCTTCCAGAACGTCGACGGCGGCTGGTTGCAGATGTGGCCCCGAGGGACGACGCCGGCCGTTCTGAGCACGGGGACGGGAACCTACACGTTACGCGAGCCTAGAAGCGCAATCGAGACCATCTTCGACGCCGCAAGTGGCCGGCTGCTGCGCGCCCGCTCCCGATCTCTCGGCGGACGGGAAGCCGTGATTTCATATGTCAATGGGCTTCCCACTCGCGTCGAGGATTCCTGGGGTGATTGGGCGTGGACCATTGCTTCGGACGCGGCGAACCGGATCAGTACGATCACGGTCGACGGTACGTCACTCGTCTGGACCTACACGTACGACGCCAGCGGCAACCTTGCGTCAGTGACGGGGCCTGCTAGTTCGGCCTGGCGAACCTATGCGTACACCGCTCAGGGACTTACAGAAGCGCGGGATGCACGCGGCAATCTCATCGAGTCTCACGCGTATGGACCCAATCCCTACGTCACGCGTGCCACGCAGTCGTTGAGCAGCCAGAACGACATCACGAACATCGAGTATCTACTGCCCGGCCGCGACGATTTCGAGAAGATCACCCGTACCACCTCGGGCAACGGTGCGACGACCGACTATTACACTCGTTACATTGCCGGGCGTCCTCGTACCGTGCAGGTCGTCGGACATTGTGCGACCTGCGGAACGAATGACGCGGTCTACGCATACGACGGCAACACGGGACAACTCCTCCGCGAGCAGGATGCACGCGGCTTCATCACCGTCCGTACCTTCGATGATTCCGATCGCGTCACCTCCATTGCCGGCCCCTACCAGCCCGCAGGGTGCGATCCGCTCACCGACGTCAATCACTGCCGCCAGACTCCGGCATCGCTTCTGACGGCGACTCTCTCACCGACGATTTCAACGCTGACTACGGCGTTCAACTCCGGAGACCTGACCTGGACTGACGTAGCCACGCTCACGACCGTTGCCAGCGTCCTTGCGCCGAATCAGGTTCGAACTACGTCCGCGCAACTCGACCCGGCTACCGGCATCGTTACGCAGCAGGTCACCACGGGACAGACAGGAAATCCGGCGCAATCTGTCCAGTACACGACGACCACAGCTCTCTATGATGGCGTCGAAGGCGCCGCCTTCAATCCCGGAGGCGCGTTCGACGCCGCATGGCTGAACCTTCCGCAACCCACCGGCCTTCGGAAGAGCAGCGATGGTCCCCGCACGGATGTGACAGACACGACCACGTTGGTTTACTACCCCATCGACTCGGCCGTTCCTGCGGCCTGGCGCGGACGGCTGGCCGCGATCCGCAACGCCGCCGGACACGTCACGCGCTTCGAGAACTACGACGTCTTCGGTAATGCAGGACGCACAGTCGATCCTAACGGCGTGGTCTCGGAATCGACCTTCGATTCCATCGGTCGTCTGATCACATCGACGCTGAAGGCCATTCCCGGTTGCGACACCACTGCCGATCCTCTGTGCGCGACCGACATCGTCAGCTCCCGCACGTATCAACCGGCACTCGGTCCTCTCGCCTCGACGACGACACCCCGAGGCGGTACGACAACCTATGAGTACGACGACCGTGGCCGTACCACCGCCACGACACGCCAGGTCTCCGCGACCGCGTACGAACGGATCGAATACGACTACGACCCAGCCACCGGTCACAAATCCGCCGAGCGCTACCTCGGCGGACATCCCGGAGCATGGACGGTCACAGGCTCCGATGCGTTTCACTACGACTCATTCGCGCGCCTGAGCGAGATCGATCATCCCGACGGCAGCAAGATCGTCTACCACTACGACGGCGCCAACAACGTGATCTCCGTTCAGGACGAACGACATACGGCGCCGAATACGACATACGCTTACGATCCCGCGAACCGCCTCGCGGCGGTGACACAAACACTTTCCTCGGCGCCCGGCGGCCAGATCGCCACCGCGTACGCATACGACATGCTCGGAAACCTTACATCCGTGACCGATCCCAACGGCAACGTGACGTCCTACGTCTACGACGACTTCGGCCGCATGATTTCGCAGACAAGCCCCGTCACGGGGGTGACGACCTATGCGTACGACCCCGCGAGCAATCTAACTGCCACTACCGACGCGAACAATGGGACGACGTCGCGCGCGTACGACGCACTCAACCGAGGGACTTCCGCTGTCTCGACCGGCGAATCCACGGAAACAACCTCGTGGGCCTACGATGGCGCCACATCGTTCGGACTGGGGCGACTCGCCACGATGACCGACCCGACAGGATCGACAACCTATCGCTACGATCGGCGAGGAGCGCTGTCGAGCGAGCAGAAGGCGATCGGCAGTGCTACCTACACGACCGGCTATCAGTACGACAGCGATGGCAACCGCTCGTCCATGACCTACCCGTCCGGCCGGGCAGTGACATACACATTCGACCTCGCAGGCAGGCCGCTAACCGCCGCAGCCGGCACGACCACGTTCGTTTCATCGGCAACGTATCTCCCCTTTGGGCCCGCAACACAGACGGTCTTCGGAAACGGTACGACGAAGACGATGACCTACAACAACCGGTACCGTGTCCTCGAAAACAAACTCACCTCGGCTGGCGGCGTACTCGCCGATTACAACTACGCCGAAGACCCCGCCGGAAACATTACGCAGATTCATGACGCCGCCGATTCGACCTTCAGTCGCGACTTCGGCTACGACGATCTGAACCGGCTTGTGACCGCAAACAGCGGCTCGTCGCTTTGGGGCGCGGGAACGTACCAGTACGACCCTATGGGAAATCTGCTGTCGTCTGCACTGGGCGCCAGGACTTCATCATTCGCGTACGTCGGAACCACTCCGAAACTTTCGTCAGTTACTGCCAATGGTGCAACGCAGAGCGTGTCTTACGATCCGGTCGGAAATGAGATCCAAGCGGAAGGACTCTCCTCGCACTATTCGCCCCGGAACACGCTCGCCGACGCAGGCCTTCTCTCGTACAGCTACGATGGCCGAGGCGTGCGGGCCGTCACCTCCATACCCGCTTCGTATCTTTCGTCGCTGCAGGTCACTCCGACGGTTCTCTACACGAACCAAAACGCGATCGGCACGGTTACCCTGGCGGCAGCAGCACCCGCCGGAGGAGTCGTCGTACACCTCGGTTCATCATCGCCGGCATTCAGCGTTCCCGCGACGATAACGGTTCCGGAGGGCGGCACATCGGCCGTGTTTGGCATCTCACAGACGACAGATGCGCAAGCCGGAACGGTGACGATCACTGCTTCCTACCTGTATACAGCGACTGCGACGATTAGTCTTACAGCCGGACCTACAATGGGCATACTGTCGATCAATCCTTCGACCGTCGCGGGCGGCGTCAGTGCCACCGGCACAGTGATCCTGAGCGCTGCGGCGCCGGCTGGCGGAGCACCGGTCCTGCTGACATCCGATTCCTCCGCGGCAACGGTTCCATCGCAGATGACGATACCTGCTGGTCAAACAGAAGGAGCCTTTGACATCGGAACATCCGCGGTTGCGAGTGCGACGGTTGCGCACGTTACGGGCAACTACAACGGCACGGCAGCGGCCGTTCTGAATATTGTGAATGGCGTCAGCAGCCTCGCGGCGAGCCCGACCAGTCTGATCGGAGGGGCCAATTCCACGGGAACGATTACATTAATAGGCCCGGCACCGGCGGGCGGCGCAACCGTTTCACTGGCCAGTAGTTCGCCATCGGTCGCTTTAGTGCCATCAACCATAATTGTGGCCGAGGGATCGACAGCCGCAAGTTTCGCAATAACTACGTCTGTGGTTACCACAAGCATCACGGTCACAATCACTGCCTCCTTTGTGAGCTCGTCTGCTGCAGCGTCACTTACCGTCAATCCGTGTACGTTGACCACCGCTCCTCAGCCGACGATACCCTCAGGCGATACGGTCTGGTTCGACGACACGCTCCCAGCCGGTATGTCGTTCAACGATATCCTATTCGATACCTCGCAGAAAGCGAGTGGCACCCAGTCGCTGCACATCCACTACGGAGTGGGTTCGTACGGAGAGGATTCCGGATACGCGACGCCTCCCTATTTCCAGGTTCTGCCG
>Ga0233356_1000064_pt1 | contig 30672 bp, 24 predicted proteins | sample GEONSFMMS_FD_180700 | JGI IMG/M metagenome (GOLD analysis project Ga0233356, IMG submission 180700) | Soil microbial communities from Shasta-Trinity National Forest, California, United States - GEON-SFM-MS | ecosystem: Environmental > Terrestrial > Soil > Temperate forest > Bulk soil | place...
GCGAGCCGGCTTCGCATCGTTGGCGGCGGCGAGGGCTCGATGCGTATGCCGGTGTTGGTTGAATCAGGAGGGGCAATGGCCGGAAGGTTGACCACGAGCGAGGATGTCGCGAGAAACGAAAGCGGTGTCGCGCTCGCCAGCTTCGCGGACGGCGTCTCGTAGCAGGTGAGCGTCGTACAGCAGTCCGCGCGCTCCGTCGCGAACGCGGGCGAACCGGGTGACGAATGACCGCAGCACGGCATGCGCGCGCAGAAGCCGATGATGGCCGTGGCCGGTGTGATGCCGGCGATGAGAAGAAGAATCGCCAGCGCAAGCGGCCTTCGATTCATTTTCGACGGGCGGAGGAATGGCATCGTTGGATGAGACGGAAGCGGCCGCAAAAAGATTCCGCCTCAACGTGCGCGAACCGGAATGGTGAACGAGAACGTGCTCCCGATTCCGGGCGTGCTCTCGACCGTGATCCGTCCGCCGTGGGCTTCGACCGCGAGCTTGCAGAAGGCCAGGCCGAGGCCTGTGCCGACGCGGCGCGAATCGAGTTGCCCGAATTTTTCGAAGATGCGGCCGAAGGATTCAGCCGGAATGCCTTGACCGGTGTCATGGACAGCGAAGCGGATCGCGTCCGGCTCCTGATTCACACTTACCGTCACGGTGCCGGCGCCGGTGAACTTGATGGCGTTGCCGATGAGATTGACGAGTGTGCGGCTCAGTTTTTTTCCGTCGCCGGAGAAGGGGAGCAGATCCGCGGCGACGTCGGTCACCAGCGTCGTGTGGCTCTCTTCCGCAAGGAACGCCACCTGCGCGACGGCGCCGGCGACGAGTGCCGCCGGGGTGATTTCGTCGTACTGCAGTTGTGCGGAACCTGACTCCAGTTTCTCCACGTCCAACAGATCGTTGATCATGCCGAGGAGCGTTCTGCCGCCGCCGGCGGCGATGGCTGTGATCTCCTGTTGCGTTCCGCTCAGCGTTCCGTCCATCTCCAGCATCTCGATGCCGACGATCAGCGCGGTCAGCGGAGTGCGGAGATCGTGGACGATCATGTTGCGCATGTCGTCGCGCTGCCTTTCGAACTCCTGCAGCCGTTTGTAATTGTCCTGCAGTTGCTCGAAGAGAGCGCTTTCACGATCGCGTCCGCGCTTCTTCTCCAGGCACGCGCCGATGCGGGCCTTGAGCAGCGTCGGGTTGAACGGCTTGGTGAGGTAATCCTCGGCGCCTGCCTCGATGCAGCGCACCACCGACTGCAGCTCGTTGAGCGCGGAGATCATGATGACGGGGATGTTCTGCAGCCGGCTGTCTGCCTTGATAAGGCCGAGTACTTCGTAGCCGTCCATCTCCGGCATCATGATGTCGAGCAGGACGAGGTCGAAGGCGGCTTCGCCGAGAATGCGCATCGCCTCGAGACCGCTGCTGACGGTGCGGACGTCGTGACCCTGCCGTTCCAGGCGCCGCGACAGAACTTCCCGGTTGGCGGCATCGTCGTCGACGACGAGCAGAAGTCCGGGCGTTCCGGCAGCATCTGGTGCGGCGGCTTCCGATTGCAGCGGAGGCTCGGCTTCGAGCGTAACCAGTACAGGAATCGTCTCCTGCGCGGAGGTGAAGTTCTCCTCGATGAGCGCGAGCATGCGATGACCGGCGTCGCGGATTTTCTCGAGATCGATCGCGAACCCTTCACGCCGCTGGCCATCCGCTTCCTCGGTCAACATCTCCGAGTAGCCGATGATGTGATTGAGAGGGCTGCGAAGGTCGTGCAGGAGTTGCGGCGACACAGCCGTCCTCGCGGCACCGGCCACCGATTCGGATTCCGGACGCGGTGCCGCGCTCAAGACACCGGCTCCAGGACAGCGACCAGCAACGCCTCCATCTTCGCGAGTAGCCGCGGCAGCTCGATCGGCTTCGTGTCGTAGTCGTCGCATCCCGCTTCGAGCGCTTTGTCGCGATCATTGGCCATCGCATGCGCGGTCAATGCGATCACCGGAATGTGCTTGAGACGATCATCGGCCTTCAGGCGGCGCGTCGCTTCCCATCCGTCGACGACGGGAAGGCTCATGTCCATCAGGATCAGATCGGGCCTGTTCGCGCGCGCAACTTCGAGTCCCTTTTCTCCGTCGACCGCGATCAATACTTCGTATCCCTTGCGTTCGAGGCGGCGCGACAGCATGTCGCGGTTCATCTCGTTGTCTTCGACGATCAGGATCGTGGTCATGAGCTAATCCCTTCGAGCACCGGCTGCCGAGAAACGCGGGGAGCCTTGCTGTCGGCGAGGAGATCGCGGACCTGTTCGAGCAGCGTGTCGCGCGAGTCGCCGTCTTTCCGCAGGATCTTTTCGACATTGCCGTTCAGCCGGCGGCGGTCCTCAGCGGTGAGGTCCTGCGAGGTGATCACCACGATCGGGATCGATCGCCATTCCGCATGCCTGCGCACCTCGGCCGCGAACGCGAAGCCGTCCATCTCCGGCATCATCAGGTCGAGACAGATGAGCCGCGGCCGTTCCCGCTTCATGCTCTCCAGCGCTTCGATTCCGTTGCCGGCCTCGGAGACTACCCACCCTTCTTTTTCGAGAATGGCACGCATCAGCGTGCGGCTGGAAACCTCGTCGTCAATCACCAGCACGGGGCAAGGTGGGTGCATGCAGGTGTACTTTTTCAGGATCTGCGAAAGCCGCCGGCGATTGACCGGCTTGGTGACGTACTCGGAAGCGCCGAGCGTGAAGCCGCGCTCGGGGTCGTCCACCATGGTCAGCATGATCACGGGGATCTCGCTCAGCAGGACGTCGCCTTTCAGCGCCGCCAGAACGCTCCAGCCATCCACGTCGGGCATCATTACGTCGAGCGTGATCGCGGCGGGCAATAGTTGCCTGGCCAGGCGCAATCCCTGCGCGCCGCCGCTCGCGGTACAGACGGTGAAGCCTTCTTTGCGGAGATAGCGCTGCATGAGATCGCGTTGCATCGGATCGTCGTCGATCACCAGCACGCAGGTGCGCGGCGCGGGAGCCGCTTCGCCCTCGATCGCAACGATGTCCGGAACTGCCGGCGCCTGGCGGCGATCCTCCACCAAAGCCTCGGGCTCTACGATGACAGGTTCGAGGACGGTCGCCGGCAGCTTGATCGTGAAGACGCTTCCCTTACCCGGAACGCTGTGGACGGTGACGTCGCCGCTCATCATCTGGCAGAAGCGCCTCGTGAGCGCGAGACCGAGACCGGTGCCGCCGAACTTGCGCGTCGTCGATGCATCGGCCTGCGTGAACGATTGAAAGAGCCGGACGATCTGCTCGGAGCTCAGGCCGATGCCGGTATCCGAAACGCGGAAGACGATCCAGTCGCTGCCGTCCATGAGCTGGCGCTCGGCTTCGATCTTGATCTTCCCGTCATGCGTGAACTTCGCGGCGTTCGAGACGAGGTTGAACAGCCCCTGCCGCACTTTGCTGAGATCGGCGCGCATGATGCCGACGTCGGGCGCGCAGTCGATCTGGAGTTTGTTGCCGTTCTTCGCAACCTGCATCTCGATCGTCGTCGCCACCTCGGCGATGAGCGTCGAGATTGAGAACGCTTCGAGATGAAGCTCCATCTTGCCCGCTTCGATCTTCGAGAGGTCGAGGATGTCGTTGATCAATCCGAGGAGATGCTTGCCTGCCGTGGAGATCTTCTGGAGGTCGACGCTGAAATCCTGCAGATCGCGTTCGACCGCCTCCTCCTGCAGCATCTCCGAAAAGCCGAGGATGGCGTTGAGAGGCGTACGCAACTCGTGGCTCATGTTGGCCAGGAAAAGGCTCTTGGTCCGGTTGGCCGTTTCCGCCGCTTCCTTCGCCGTGGCTACCTCTCCCTCGGCGCGGCGGCGTTCGGTGACGTCTTCCATCGCCAGAACGAGCAGCTCAGCATGACTGCCCTGGCGCAATTTTCGCGCGTTGAGCAGCATGACCCGGCGTCCGATGACGGGGAAGTCGTGTTCGAGCTCGAAGTCGTTGAAGACGGAGCTGGTGGGAACGATGTCTTCGAGCAGCGTGCGCAGATCGGGGATGTCCCACTGGCCGTTGCCGAGCTCGTAGATGAGCTGGTTCTCCGTCTCTTCCGCCGAGACGTGGAAGGTCTGGTAGAAAGCGCCGTTGGCGGAATGCACGCGCAGGCTGCTGTCGAGAATCAGGAGCGGCTCGCGGACGGTGTCGACGACGTCCTGCGCATACGCCTCGATCTGTTCGAGCAGATGCTGGGCCCGCCGTTTCTCCGTGACGTCTTCCATCGCCAGCAGCACGAGCTCGTCGTGCAGCTTCCGGGCGTTGAGGAGCATGACCCGGCGTCCGATGTGCGGAAAATCGTGCTCGAGCTCGTAATCGTTGAAGACCGTGCTTTCAGGCACGATGTCTTCCAGCAGCGTGCGCAGTGCGGCGATGTCCCACTGTCCGTTGCCGAGCTCGTAGATAAGCTGGTTCTCCGTCTCCGCCGCCGAAACGTGAAAGGTCTGGTAGAAGGCGCTGTTTGCCGCCCGGACGCGCAGTCCGGCGTCGAGGACGAGCAGTGGTTCGCGGACGGTGTCGAACACGTCCTGCGCGAAATTCTGAATGTCGGCGACCAGCGGCTGCACGGCCGCGCGCGTTTTGGTTTCGTGGAGTGCTGGCTCGAAAACCGTTCCGTTCATGAATCGCCTCCTGGTTGCTTCAACCGGACGCGATCGCAAGGCGCGGGCAGTCGGATGGGGAATGACTACTGCTGCGGACTAGGTGGGGTGAGGATGATGTCTTCGGTAACGGCGTCACCGATGTTTATATTGCTCTGGAGATGCGGTTCTGATGCCGTGTTGAGTTAAGGAGAGATGGTGATGGCGGCGATTTGCCGCCGCCATCACCGTTCTCATCAGCCTTCCGGATCGATTCGAGGGCCGGCGTCGGGCGTCACGCCGGTCGAGGCGTGCGTGCGTCCGTCCGGATCAAGGCCGCCGCCCTGGTCCGAGGTCGCAGTCATTCCGTGGCCGCCGTGTGGACAGATCCCGGGACCCTCGAGCGCGATGACGTGATAACCGTAGAGAAAGCTGAGGAACAACGCAAAACGGATGGCGAACATGATGTTTCTCCTTGCGGAGATTCATACATCCGCATCGCCACCGCAGCTCGCGTCGTTGCTCGTTGCTTACGCGAACGGCACGCGCAGGTAGCGTTCCGTTGTTCGTTCCTAGTTGGATGTCAGGATTTTGCGAACCAGCACGAGCTGCCCGAGGTGATACGTGTTGTGATCGGCGGCGAGGAGAATCTGCGCGAGCCATGTCGCTTTTCCGTGCGGGATTTTCGCAAAGAGATCGATCGATTCATCGTTCACGATCGACGCGAATGCATCGCGGTCCGCGTGAAACTTGGCCACGCTTTCGTCCCACGCGGCGTTGCTCGGCGGCTCCGGCGACGCGGGCCAGTAGCCGTTCGGAAACTCCGGCGACACATGTGCTGCGTCGCCGCGCGAGTACTCGAGGATGTCCGACTGCGCGATGCGCACGTGCTCGAGCAACTCCCACGGCGAATGGTCTCCGCCCGCGGGACGCTTCCCACGGATCTCCACCGGCATGTTCTCAACCTCGGAATCGAAGTCCTGATGCGCATCGCCGCTGTTGAGCAGATTGAGGATATGTTCGCGGAAGGCGTTGTCGTTCATGGCGGGCGAAGAATACCTTTTCACGCGGAGCCGCGGAGACGCGGAGAAATGCGGTTTTCCTCCGCGGCTCCGCGGCTCCGCGTGAAAACCGTTGGCGGGGACGACACTCGCGCCACGCGATGTGCTACGACGAGGCGGATGTCGTCGTAGCTGATGCGGCCTTCGAATTCTTCGTAGATCGGCTTGAGTCGTTCGGTGCCGAGGCGCTCGACGGCGGGGACGATCGTGTCGTATTGCTCGCGGTCAAGCCACGCATCGATCGTGGCCGGACGCTCGGTGACGATGAAGTCGGCAAGGTAGCCGGAGATCGTGCTGCGGGCGCGGGCGGTGAGGGCCATGACTTCTTCGATCGACGCGCCACGGCGGAAGGCGTCGTAGGCTTCGGTTCGGCTTGGCGTCGGCGAGGGTTCTCGCCGTGGCGCGGGAGGCGGCGGCGGGCAGTCGAACGTCACGCCTGACTTTGCACAGTAGCTGACGATCACATCCAGCAGCGCCGGGCCGAAACTGGCGTGGCGCGCTTCGCCGATGCCGGAGATGTGCTTCATCTTCTCCAGCGACGACGGACGGACCGCGGCGAGCATTCGAAGCGCGGCGTCGCCCAGGATGGTGAAAGGCGGGACGGCGCGGGAGTCGGCTTCGCGCTTGCGCCATTCGCGCAGCTCTTCGAAGAGCGCGTGATCGACGCCGGTCCAGGAGAGATCGCGGCCGCCGAGGTCGTCGCCTTCGCGCGCGGCGGCGCGCACGAGGCGAACTTCGACGGCGCCGCGAAGCATCGCGCGCGACGTGGGCGTGAGGCGTAGCACCGGATACTGCGCGCCTTCGCGTTTCAGGAAGCCCTGTGCGATGAGTTGCGCGATCCAATCGCTCAGCTCCTCCTTCGAGTAGTTGCCGAGGATCCCGTACGTCGAAAGCGTGTCGTGGCGGCGTTCATGAATCTTTTCGTTGCTCGACCCGCGCAGGATTGCCACGATGTGCGAGACGCCGAACGTCTCGCCGGCGCGTACGACGCACGAAACGATCTTCTGCGCGATCACCAGCGAGTCCGGCACCATCTCATGCGCGTCGAGACAGACGTCGCATGCGCCGCAGTTCGCGTTCTCGTACGTCTGGCCGAAGTACTCGACGAGCGCTCTATGGCGGCAGGTGAGCGAGGTCGCGTACTGCTGCATCCGGTCGACGTTCTCGATCGCCGTCGTGTCGGCGGTGCCGGCGAGGATTGCGTTCCACGCCGCGGCATCCTTCGGCGCGTAGAGCATCGCGCATTCGGCTTCGAGGCCGTCGCGGCCGGCGCGCCCTGTCTCCTGCTGGTAGTGCTCGACCGACTTCGGCATCCCGGTGTGGAGGACGAAGCGAACATTGGATCGGTCGATGCCCATCCCGAAGGCAACCGTGGCTACGATGATGTCGCACTCTTCGTTCGAAAACGCCTCCTGCGCCAAACGCCGCTGATCGGGAGAGAGACCGGCGTGATATGCGGCCACGCGATGACCGCGTCGCTCGAGAATCGACGCGAGCGTGTCGACGTCGCGCCGGCGGATGCAGTAGATGATGCCCGCCTCGCGGCGATGGCGTCGGAGCACCTCCTCGACCTGCGCCACCTCGTCGCGGCGCGCAATGATGCGGTAGGTGAGGTTGGGCCGGTCGAAGCTGCCGACCAGCTCGACGTGATTGCGAAGTCCAAGCTGTTCGGCGATGTCGCGCCGCACGCGCTCCGTGGCGGTGGCGGTGAACGCGTGTAGCGAAGCGGTTGGAAAGATTCGGCGCAAGTCGCGGAGCTGGCGGTATTCGGGCCGGAAGTCGTGGCCCCATTGGCTGATGCAATGCGCCTCGTCGATCGCGAACGAGGCGACGCCGGCGCGGCCGAGGAGCTGGCGGAAATTCGGCATCGCAAGGCGTTCCGGCGAAACGAATAGCAGCCGGAGTTTGCGTTCGGTGAGCGCGCGCTCGACGTCGCGCTGCTCGGCGCTCGACTGCGAGCTGTTGAGCTGCGCGGCCGCGACGCCGCATGCGACCAGGCCGTCGACTTGGTCCTTCATCAGCGAAATCAGCGGCGATACGACCACCGTCAGCGATCCATTGATGATTGCCGGCGCCTGGTAGCAGAGCGACTTCCCGCCGCCGGTCGGCATGACCACCAGCGTGTCGCGGCCGCCAAGGGCCGCTTCCATCGCCTCGGCTTGCAGCGGCCGGAATGAGGCGAATCCCCAGTGCCGCGCCAAAACTTCAATGAGCTTTGCATTCATGACGTCACCTTCCATGGAAGCCGAGGCTCCCTCGGTGTGCGGCGAAATGCAAGCTTTCTACATTACGTGGAAAAACGGCGAAACCTGCTTTGGACGCGGGGCTGGATTGGTGAGCGCGCCTCCGCGCGCCCTTGCGGTGACGACGTGCGGGTCGCGCTTCCTAAAATCTCAGTGTGCGACTGCGCGCGACCGGCCGAAATGAAAGACCCAAACTCCGGCGTCGGTGCCGCCGGCGAAGAGCGAATTGCCGTTCGGACTGATGACGAAGATATTGCCGTGCGATTTCCCGAGGCCATTCGACAGCGAGAACCAGGTCTTGCCGCCGTCGTTGCTGCGTTCGACCGCATCGGCACTGCTGTTGTAGATGCGGCCCGGCATAGACGGATCGAATGCAAGGAGGATCGCTTGGCGTCCAGCCGTCGTGGCGAAGGGAGTCCACGTCGTGCCGCCATTTGTCGATTCGAAACCGGACGAATTCACCCAGGTGAGAAGGTGATTGGAGTCGAAGCGATCGATGCTGATGCCGGCGGCGCCCGCGGAGAGGCCGCTCGATGCCGAGATCCAGCTGTCGCCCGCGTTCGTGCTCTTGTACACGCCGAACGAGCCGCCGGTGTAAAGCACCGACGCGTTGTTCGGGTCGACTGCTACGAATGACGCGAACGTCCCCTCCGGCAAACCGCTGTTCTTGATCGTCCACGCACCGGTGCCCACCTTCTTGTACGGCGCGCTGCCGAGCGCGTAGAGCGTTCCCGGCGTGAGCGGGTCGGCCACGATGCCTGCTGAGGTGGTCGGAAGACCTGTATTGAAGCTCTCCCAGGCAACGCCGCCGTTCAGGCTCCGCGTCACGGTCCCTGACGTAGTCGCATAGAGCGTCTGCGAGTTGAATGGATCGACGGTAATGGATTGGTTCAGCCCTGTGAGCAGCGACGTCCAGCTCTCGCCGTGATCGATGCTCTTGAAGATGCCGGCTGCGCCCGACGTGTAGATGATCGAATCGTTACGCGGATCGACGGCGATCGACTGCGTGTAGGCAGCGGTGAGTCCCGAGGCGGAGGCGACGAAGGTCGATCCGCCGTTGGTGCTTCTCAAAAGGTTGAAAAATGCCCCGATGAGAATGTTCGAGGCATTGCGCGGATCGACGGCTACGGATGTCCCGGCCGACGGCAGCGACGGGCCGGTCCAACTCGAGCCCGCATTGGTCGATTTGTAGTATCCGGAATTGGTGACGGCAATGATGGTCGGCGGCGTCGTGCTGATGGCGATGGAGTGGTAGAACGACGTTCCAAGGCCGTTCGTCAGCTCCGTCCAGGATGCGCCGCCGTCGGTGGTTTTGAAAATGCGGCCGGGACCGGGACCGGCGTATAGCACCGAGCCGTTCGATGGATCGATGGCCAGCGAGTAGTACGCCGAGGAGGTCAGACCGCTATTCGCCGCCGTCCAGTGCGCGGCGCCGTCGGTCGATTTGTACACGCCGGCGTTCGAGAGCAGCGAGGCATAGATCGTGTCGGCGTTCTGCGGATCGATGACGAGCGCGGTCACCGAGGTCGCGGCAGGAAAGCCGCTGCCGGCACTGCCGAATGTGACGCCGCCATCTGACGAGCGGATTGGTCCGCCCGTCGAGATGCTGTAGACGACGCTGCCGTCTGCGCTGACCGCGACCTTGAACGATCCGAACGGATGCACGCGGCTCCACGTCACTCCTCGGTCGCTGCTCTTGTACAGCCCGTAAACCGACGATGCGAAGACCTTCTGCGGATCGCCGCTGGCCACGGCCACATCGCCGAACGGTATCCCGAGAAGTCCTGCACCAACGCTCCAATGTTGTCCTCCGTCGCTGCTCCGGAAGACGCCGTTGCTCGTCGCGGCGTACACGATGGAGGAGTCGGCCGGGTCGTAGATGATCTTGGTCGGGCTGCCGGCATCAGGACCTTTGATGGTCCAGCGGTTCTCGCCGGCGAAGAGGGAGAGGGACGCAAACGCGATTAAGACTATTTGGATGAATGATTTACGCAAAGGGGTGGGCTCCTGAGCAGCATTCTATCCGCAGATTACGCAGATGTACGCCGATCGATCTGCGTTACATCTGCGACATCTGCGGATCGTTCTCCGCAAAGCACTTTGCGATACCATGTCGCCCATGTCCGAGGCCCCTTTGCCGATGCGCGAGCATGCGCTGGATAACATCCGGTTCATTCGGGATGCCATGGAGCGGGCGGGGTCGTTTACGTCCATTCCGGGGTGGGGCGGAGTGGGCGTGGGCGTGACGGCGATCGGAGCCACGGTCATCGCGCAGCAGTTCCTGGGCAAGTCATTGCGAATGTGGCTGGCGACGTGGCTGGCCGAGGCGATCATCGCGGCGGCGATCGGATTCGGGATGATGGCCGTCAAGGCACGCCGATCGGAAGCGCCGTTCATGTCGGGCGCGGCGAAGCGATTCTTCATCAGCTACTTCGCGCCGCTCGGGGCCGGCGCCGTGGTGACTCTGGCGCTCGTCCGCGTCGAGGCCTACGCGGCCATTCCCTCGGTGTGGCTGCTGCTGTACGGCGCGGCATTCGTCAGCAGCGGGGCGTTTTCAATAAAAGTCATCCCGGTCATGGGAGTCGCCTTCATGCTCCTCGGCTGCCTCGCCGCGCTCGTGCCGCTCGGCGCTTCCAACGTCATCCTCGGCATCGCCTTCGGCGGACTGCACATCATCTTCGGATTCATCATCGCAAGGAGTTACGGTGGCTAAATCAGCAGCAGCGAAGAAACACGAAGTCGTCGAGACGCAGATCCCCGACTTCGACCGCGTGATCCACGAGAAGACCCGCCTGGCCATGATCAGCGCGCTGGCGGTCAATCCGACGCTGACGTTCAACGAGTTGAAGGCAGTGCTCAAGACGACCGACGGCAACGTGAGCGTCCACGCGCGCAAGCTCGAGGATGCGGGCTACCTGTCCTGCAAGAAGTCCTTCGCCGGACGCGTCCCGCGGACCGAGTACTCACTGACCGCCGCCGGACGCCGCGCGCTGGAGAAGTACCTCAATCACATGGAAGCGCTGATCAAGGCGGTGAAGCAGTAGTTAGCCCGCTCGGGACACAGCCGCGCGGGCAGGTGCTCCGGCCAGCAACCCTTGCGAGGACAGATGCTCGTCGACGTCGGGCCAGTTGATCACGAAGCCACCGCCGATCACGCGCAGGTTCGACCTCTGGGCAGCTGTGGCATGCAGCAGGCGTGGGAACCATGCCAACGGCGCGATGATGGTGCGGCCGTCCAGAAGGTCGACCTCAACAGAATCATCAGAGACGCGAACGCCTGAAATGCCCTCGCCCGCTTTAGGTTCCGAAGTGCTCATTCCATTTCCTCATGCACTGTTCGACGTTGTCTTCCACCAGCCGCTCGATCTTGAGCAATTCGTGCCGCGAGAAGCCCAAGTTCAGCCAAATCTTGGCCGCTGTTTTGTCACGATCGACGGGGACGTGGTGCGGTTCGCCCTGATCGTGGCTGGTGAAGTACACCTCGTAGGGTCCCGCGATCCGAATACTCGGCACGAGATGGAGTTTACTCAATGGACCAGACAATGATGAACCTGCGGGCTAACGGATCCAGGTCCGGTGCAGCGCAGAGTCAGGTGCCGGCATCGCGCTTCTTGATTTGCTGCTTTGCTCCTTCCGGAAGCGACTTGAACAGCGATTCAAGTTTTGAACGATACGTGATCATTTGATCCGCGATGTAGTTGATCAACGAGAAGAGAGAAACTGCCGTTTCCCGGTCGTCTCGCAGGTCCATCTCCAGCGGGTGAACGGCATTGTTACCGATTACCCGAAGAGCATCGAGTGCCTTCTGAACGTCTGGGTTCAAGCCTCGTTTGACTAATTCGCCGATATCGGCGTTCAGGTTCTGCGCCGGAAGACCAAGTTGCTTACAAAGGTTCTGGACGCACAGTCGCAGTAATGCTGCAGCTGCGCGAGGCGATTTGGCTGCGACACTTGCGGCCTCGTAGTAATCGCTCTTTATATCGTCGTTTAAGGCTGGATTCGGTGCCTCCACGCCTCCGAGGGCTGGATATAGCATTTCGCGATCGTGCCAAAGTGTTGGTTCTTCGCATTTCATGCAGATGGACACGTAGAAACCGTCTAAAATCAAGTCATTACCTGATTGCGGGATAACCTTGGCCTTGCGATCCACGACCACCCCATATGGCTTTCCACCCTCGAGGCGATATGCAGGATCTGGCGAGAGGTAGTGGCTGACGTATCGCTCGGGAAGCGGGTTGTATGGATTTGGTGGCGGCGTGGACGTGTCCGGTCGCCATTCGCCGTGCCGGCCTACGACAAGGAACCACGACTGCTGGGCGTAGACGCCACAATGAGGGCAGCTGAACTCTTCATGGGCTACTTGCGGTGGGTAGTGCTCGGTCATCTGCTGGCTCTCCATGGATGGGGTATGTACGCGAGAACTGTGATTCTACGAGTTTCTTTGGTGCGGTAGCGGTCGGACTCTTCGATCTGGAGGAGTTGCAGCGGGCCCGTGCCGAGGGCGGCTGCGTCGTTGGCGGTGACGGCCGGGCCGTCGTGATCTTCGGTGAGATGTGCAGCGCGCCGCCGCCTACTGCGAAGCCAACCAATGGCGACTGCGCGGAATCCGTTTCATCGGGCAGGCCGTAGACTGCGCGGTACCTCCGATGGAATCGCGCTTCGTCACCTTCGTTACCGCCTCCGCGGTCTTCATGACCGTCCTGCTCCTGCTCGACCGCGACGGCCTTCCGCAGCAGCTCGCCCTCGGCAGCGCCACCGCGCTCTTCCTCTGGTTCTTCGCGCGAAGGTCCGAGGTGCAATTGCGGCAGATTGTCTGTTGCGTGATCGTGGCCACGATCGGCGAAGTGGTGCTGTCGATCGGCTGGGGCTTGTATTCGTATCGCCACGCCTTGATCCCGCTCTACGTCCCGCCGGGTCACGGACTTTTCTACACGCTCGCCGCCGAAACCGCGCGGCAACACATCGTGCGCATACGCGGCGCGATGATCACGCGTTGGGTCGTGATCGCCGGCAGCGTCCTGGCCATCGCCAGCCTCGCGCTCAAGCACGACGTCTGGGGATTTCTCTGGTGGATCGGCGCCGTCGCGCTCATCTCCGTCTCGAAGAATCGCCTGCTGCTGTCGGCCTGCTTCGTCTACACGATCATTCTCGAATTCGTGGGGACGGCCATCGGCAACTGGCGATGGGCACCCGAGGTGCCGTTTCTCGGACTGCATTCCGCGAATCCGCCGAGCGGGGTTGGGATTCTCTACATCCTGCTCGATCTGATCGTGGTGGCGATCACGAGCAAGGTGTGGTTCGAGGTGCGCGAGCCGGCAGTGGCTTCATAGCCACCGAATTTATTGCGCCGTTACCTTTTCGGCGATAACGTGCGCCGCCATGAAACGCGCGCTCTTCGCTCTGCTCTCACTCGCCATCGCCGTCACCGCCTTCGCGGCCTGGCACGTCTCGCGGCACATCCCGATCGGAGGCACCGGCGGATGGGACTACGTCTCCATCGACTCCGCCTCGCGCCGCGCGTACGTCTCGCACGGCGATCGCGTCGAAGTCGTCGACATCGACGCAGGCAAAGTCGTCGGCCTGATCCCCGACACCCTCGGCGTGCACGGCATCGCCGTCGATCACGATGGTGGACGCGGATTCATCTCCAGCGGCCGCGTGAGCATGATGTCGATCTTCGATCTGAAGACGCTCAACCGTATCAACGACGTGAAGACCACCGGCGACAATCCGGACGCGATCATGTTCGAGCCGTCGACGAAGCACGTGTTCACGTTCAACGGCCGCGGCAAGAACGCGACCGTGTTCGACACGCATGGAAGGGTCGTGGCCACGATCGACCTCGGCGGCAAGCCGGAGTTCGGCGTCAGCGACCATAACGGACACGTCTTCGTCAACGTGGAAGACACGAGCGAGCTGGTCTCGATCGATGCGAAAAAGAACGTCGTCACCGCGCGCTGGAAGCTCGCGCCATGCGAGTCGCCGAGCGGACTGGCCATCGATCGCAAGCACCATCGGCTCTTCACCGTCTGCGAGAACGAGATCATGGCCGTCGTCGACTCGACGAACGGACATGTGGTCACGACCGTGCCCACCGGCAAAGGCACCGACGCCGCTGCATTTGACGATGAGCGCCAGCTCGCCTTCGCCTCGAACGGTCAGAGCGCGACATTGACGGTCATCCACGAGGCGTCGCCGGACAAGTACGACGTCGTCGATAACGTGGCCACGCAGCGCAGCGCGCGCACGATGGCGCTGGACACGAAGACGCATCACATCTTCCTGCCAGCCGCGAAGTTCGGCGACGCCCCCGCGCCGACGGAGAAGAATCCGCGCCCGCGACCGCCGGTCGTGCCGGGATCGTTTGAATTGGTCGAAGTCGCGCCGTAATCGACACCAAAGCTATCCGCAGATGCCGCAGATGTCCGCAGATTCATTTTCTGTGTCTCATCTGCGTCATCTGCGGATCAATTAGGTTTTAATACGCGGCGATGAAAACGCGCATCGCTCTTCTTCTCACGCTCCTCGCCGCCTCGGCGTCCGCACAGCAGACGCTGATGCGGACGCAGAAGCCACCGCTGCATGGCTCGCACTGGATGGCCGTCACCGGCAAGCCGCTCGGCGCCACTGCCGGCGCGATCATTTTTCAAAAGGGCGGCAATGCCGTCGATGCCGCCGCGGCCATGATCGCCGCCGACTGCACCATGTGGGACACGCTCTCCTGGGGCGGCGAGACCCAGGCCCTCATCTACGACCCGCACACGAAAAAGGTCATCGGCATCAACGCCCTCGGCGTCGCACCCACCGGCGCCACGCCCGAGTTCTACAAAGGAAAAGGGTTCACGCATCCGCCCGATGAAGGCGTCCTCGCCGCCGTCACTCCCGGAACGGCCGGCGGCATCATGACCATGGTCGCCGAGTACGGCCGCCTGTCGTTGAAAGACGTCCTCGGGCCGGCCATCGAGATGGCGGACGGCTACGCGATCGAGGGGCAGTCGGCGAACACGATCGACCGCAACAAGGAGAAGCTGAAGAACTGGCCGTACTCGAAGAAAGTCTTCTTCGTCCATGCTGACGACGCAAAGCATCCCGGCCCATATGCCGGCGAGATGTTCCGCCAGCCGGACCTCGCGATAACGCTGCGAAAGCTCGTCGACACCGAACAGCAGGCGCTGAAGAAGGGGAAGTCGCGCAAGGAAGCGATCTACGCCGCGTATGACCGCTTCTACAAAGGCGACATCGCCAAGGAGATCGTCCGCGGCACGCGCGAGCAGGGCGGCCTGTTCACCGAGGAGGATCTGGCGAACTGGAAGGTGCGGATCGAAGAGCCGGTGTCGACATCGTACAAAGGCATCGACGTCTACAAGCTGAACGTCTGGACGCAGGGCCCGGCCATGCTGCAGGCGCTCAACATCCTCGAGAACTTCGACCTCAAGTCGATGGGCTACAACTCCCCGCGCTACATCAACACCATCTACCAGGCCATGAGCCTGGCGTGGGCCGATCGCGATTTCTATTACGGAGACATCTACGTCGATCCTCCGAAACCTGTCCTTGGTCTCCTTTCCAAGGATTACGCGAAAGAGCGCGCGAAGCTGGTCAATCCCGATCACAACGATCCGAAGATCAAGCCGGGCGATCCGTATCCGTATCAGCGCTCGGTGAATCCCTATCCCGATCTGCTCAAGAACTGGGACGCACCGAAGCCTGCGCCGAAGCCGGCCGGCACGCCCGAATCCGGCGCGCTCCGCCGCAACGAGTTTCTGCGCCCGACGACCTCTCTCTCCGACGACTACCTTTTCGCCTTCTACGCCGGCACGACTTCGGTCGAAGCGGCCGATGCGGAAGGGTGGGCGGTATCGGTCACACCGAGCGGCGGATGGCTGCCCGCGGTCGTCGCCGGCAACACCGGCGTCGGTCTCAGCGAACGGATGCAGAGCTTCGTCCTCGATCCGACCGAAGGTCCGTTCAATGTCGTCGCACCCGGCAAGCATCCGCGCGTCACGCTCACGCCGACGCTTGCGCTCAAAGACGCCGCGCCGTGGCTGGTTTTCTCCGTCCAGGGCGGCGACAGCCAGGATCAGAACCTGCTGCAGTTTTTCCTCGATGTCGTCGAATTCGGGATGACCATTCAGGAAGCGACCGAAGCGCCGAACATCAATAGCTTTCAGATGCATAGCTCATTCGGCGCACACGACATCAAACCCAGCAACATCCTCCTCAACTCTGCCGAGCCGCCCTGGGTGCGCGGCGAACTGCGCCGCATGGGCTACACGATGACGTTCGAGGACCGCACCTCCGGACCCATCAACGCGATCATGATCGACCGCGCTCACGGCACGCTCTGGGGCGGATCGAGCAATCACGGCGAGGACTACGGGATCGGGTGGTAGAGAGCGTAGGGCGGGTCCTCGTCTGCATCCGCCGGGCGTCTCGCCCGGCGGTGGTTTTTGTGCAACATACGCGTAGTGAACAGAAACCCCCGTCGGGCGAGACGCCGCGCCGGACGCAGGCGGGGACGCCCGCACTACACCCGTTAACCAAATCTTACCTTGCCATTCGCGCGCGGCTTTTGCAGAATCGCCGGCCGGAGGAACACGCTGTATGTCGAACGTCGTACGCACACTCGCCGTCGGGCTCGGACTCCTTCTCGCCGCATGTGCGGCCATGCAGCAGCAGAAAGCGCAAGCGTCGCTCGCCGCCGACACCGGCGAATTTCACAATCTTCAGCTCTTCCCGCAGAACATCACCCACGATGAGCTGATCGCGAACATGCGCGGATTCGCCAAGGCCCTCGGCACGCGCTGCGACCACTGCCACGTTTCCAACCCTCCCGGATCCAAAGAGCAACTCGACTTCCCCTCGGACGCGAAACCCGAAAAGAACGTCGCCCGCGCCATGATGCGCATGACCCGCGGCGCCAACGAACAGCTCGCCGGCAAGATTAATCCGCACGGCCAGATGGTCACCTGCAACACCTGCCACCGCGGCCACACGGTGCCGGACGTCACGGCGACGGAGGGCGGGGCGGCGCCGGAACATTAGTTTCCGCGCGGGTGAGCCTTATCCATAAAATCCAGATACGACATCACTTCGGCATATACCGAGCCTGAGAATTCCTCTTTGCCTTCCAGACAGTCGGTGATCAATTCAGCGATCACCGTCGGTTTCTCGTCTACATAAGCCATTTTCACCCTCAGCCGAACGTCGCCTTGAAGTTTTCGACGAAATTCGATCAGCGCGGGGCGATTCAGCCAGTACACCTTCTTCGAATTCTCGCCGACAGGGTCGCTGTCCTTCGATTCGATCGTTCCCAGCGATTTTTCCGCGACCTCCTTCATGCGGGCGACGTACCGTAGGTGATCGGCCGGATTGTGGATGTACGGATTCAAAAGTAGCGGTGTCTCTCCCGCAAGATCGTGGAGCGGCGTCTTGACTCGTTTGTCTTCGGGATCGATTGGGAACTGATTCGCTTTGCCTTTTCCCTGGTTGCAAAGCTTGCACGACGGAAGCAGGTTTGACATCTGATACGCGAGCCAGTAGTAACCGGGGTGGTCGATCGCCTGGCCGTTCGCGTCCGTGACCTTCCGCTTCGGCCGGTAATGCTCGACGTCGCCCCAATCGTTTCGATCAAATCGCCCGTCGCAATAGGCGCACTTTCCATGAAAGAGTACACGGAGGTAATCCTTCAGATCTCCCCACACGTTGCTATTGAAATCGAACTTCTTCCCATCCCGGCGGTCGGCGAGCGCATTATCGAGCGCTTTGCGCGCGCGCAATTCCCACGCCGGAAGGTCGGCGGCAGCGACGGTGAAAAGCGCTACCAGCGCCTGGACAATTTTTTCGTGCAGCGTATCTTCGAGCGCCGCTTGTGACTTGGCGTCACCGAGCGTCTGGTAACCCTCGGCGACGACCTTCGCTGCGATCGCGTCGGCTGTTGCATTGGCGGCGCGCGTCTTCCAACCTGAGAAATCGTATGGCTTGACGTCGTACGACGCGATCAGGCCCAGGTCGACGCGGGCCTGCAACTCGGCCTCGAGATCCGATTGCAGGTCGGCAGCGTGAAGCTCTTCGCAGCTGCGGTCCTGCGTGTCGGTGATCGTCACTCGAAAATTCGGGTCCCGCCAATCGACGCGTCTCATGATGGCCGGTTCCTCCCGGACGTAATGTCCTGCAGCTGTGCTTTCACTTCGTCGAGCATCCTGCGTTTTTTCTCCTCGGGCATCGTTTCGATGCGCTCGTTGAGCGCGGTCTCGATCAGCGAGAACGCCTCGCGCGCCTCCTGCCGCTCGTGCGGCGTGGCCAGCCGCATGCCGAGGATTACGGCGTTTTTGTTCAGCTCCGCGAGTTCTGTGGCGTTGAGATCGTCGCGGACGGTAAGCCGCGTGTACTCCATCAGCGCCTTGTGCACTTCCGGATCGCGGGCGGTCTCGAGGTCGAATAACGGCGTCGTCAGGAGCTGATCGCTGCGAAGCCCGCTGATGTCGAAGTCGGGTTTCTCGACGAGCAGCCCGCCCGGCCGCGCCTTGAACATGAACACATGCTCCGACTTGAGGCTCGTAAGAATCAGCGGCGAATGCGTGGTGGCGACGAACTGAATGTTTTTGAATACGTCGTGCAATTGGCGGACGATGGATTGCTGCCACGACGGATGCATGTGTGCGTCGATCTCGTCGACGAGCACCAGCGCTCCTCGGCTCTCCGGATCCGGAAGATCGGCAAACACCTCGTGCTGACGCTGCAGGAGGATACCGACCCAGCCGAGGACCGCTGCCGTCCCCTGACTCACCGCCTCGAGCGGAACGATTCCTCCAGCGGTATCGAGCGTGATCTCGTACGTCTTGGGATTGATCGCCTTAAAGCGGAGATCGACGTCCGGAGTGATTCCGTCCAGGATTTCAAAAAAGCGCGTGAACAACTTCCGCGCCTTTTCGTCGCCCTTCTCAGCGCGGTAATCGAGGTTGATCAGCCACTGCTTCAGGTTGTCGAGGCGGCGGTCGGGATCCGTCGAAAGCAGCGGCAGAAGATCGGCCGCAGCGGGCGAGTCATTCTCCGAATCGTTGGGCCCGGCGGGCCGGTTCCACGATACGGAGCGCAACGCCGGAAAGCCGAGGACGAGCCAGCGTCCGAACTCGATCGCGGTGGCGACGGAAGGCTTGACGCGGACGCTCGATCCGTCTCTCTTCAGTTCGACGGAATACGTATCGGAGTCGGTCTTCAGCACGATCATGCCCTCATCGCGGCCCGACTTGAGCAGGCGCGCCGCGATGGGCGTCTCGACGCTGCTGCCTGCCAGGGCGACGACGATGCTGCGCAACACGATCGATTTGCCGCGGCCGTTATTGCCGAGGAAGACGTTCCAGTCGTCGTTCAGCGTAAGGCTAAGATCGTCGAACGGACCGATGTTCTTGAGCGTGATCGCCTTCAGACGCGTCGTGGCCGCCTCGGCAACACGGCGCTGGTATTTGACTTCGCCCACGGCTGCCGCGACGCTTTTCAGGAAATCTTCGGTCTCGTCCTGCCCGACGGCAATCACGTCGATGCCGTAGTTCCTGGAGAGAAATCGCGCTTCGATCTCTCCGAAGGGACCCTCGATCAGTGCGAAATGATGTTGCGGGCTGCTGACGGCCGCCCACTCGACGACTTCCGCGAAGTTGACGAGATCTTCGAGCGTCCAACCGACGAAAACGAGCGGCGATTGGGTGAAGATCCGCTGCAACGCCGGGCGAAGCGAATCGTTCCGGGCCAGCACGTCGCGGAACTGCTTCGTGGACAGGACCACGGTTCCTTCCGAGATCGCGCCGAAGAGGTCGGCGAGATAGAAGTCGCCCGAGTGCGTTGCGCGAAAGAGCGTCACGATACCGCCGCCATCCGCAGGAATCAGTACGGGACGACGGCTTCGAAACGCAGCCGGCACAACGCCGTCGAGTGCGGCATGGATCACGCCGGCGAACGGCAACCGCGCCAGTAGCTTGTGAACCGCTCCGGGCGAATTCGACCCTCCGTACGCCTTGCGGACGATCGCCTCCAGCGCCGCTGCCGGAACTGTCGCGCTCAGTTCATCGAAGACGAACGCGTATTTGCCCGCATCCGCCGCCCGGAGGTAGTCGGCCAATGCGGCAGAGTTGATGATGCCCTGATTCGCCGCTTCGCCCAGGCACTCTTCGAGCAGGGCCCGCCGGTCGGGGAGCCCGGCAAACGAGGCGAGCTGCGAACCCGAAAAGAGCACGCTCTTGCCGGAACGGATGGCGGCGATGAGCGCATCGGGCGGCGTTACGGGTGCGGCGGGCGGAGGTTCGGGCGCGAGCAATTCGCTTTCCGCGCGGACCCGTCGAATGGTGAGCGCCACCGGAGCGAGCAGCAGAAACACGACGCCGGCGATCAATGCGATACGGAAGTTGCGATAGGCAGACTCCGCGTACGAAGCAGCTCCCAGGTTGCGCTGTACGTATGTAAGCTTCCCCTCCCGCGAGACGAATGCAATCGCGTTGGGCGACGCGGCGATCAACCGAACCGACGAAGCTTTTGCCAGCAGCAGCGGGTCCATCGGTTGTGGCGCGGAAGGAAGTGGAACCAGTCCCCTAGATGTACCGACGATGATGTGATCGTCATCAAGAAATGCGATGCTTTGCGCGTCTGCGATCGGGCGGTATTTTCTGAAGCCAAACATCCGGTTCGTTGAATAGCGGTCGGTCACGAAGATACCGCCAGAGCTGCGAACGGCGATTCGGCCCGAGGGCGCCAGCGCCACGTCGCCGACCGGAAGTTTAAGCGCACGATACGTGTGATCGCTCAAACGGATCTCCAGGTAGGGACCAGAGTTAACCGGCCAAAAAAGCACGTAGGGACCCGCTGCCGACATCTGGTAAAACTGTGACAATGGGAGGACGAAAAACTGTTGTTGAGTATCAGAATCGCTGTTGAGGACCCAAATCCTGTCGTAATGGATGAGGATGACCAGCGATCCCGATTCCGAATACCCGAAGAACCTCCAGCCGTCTGGCATGGCTGTTGAGCGTAGACTCTTGGTCGTACTCCACGCATCCTCACGGAGGACGAGGTTCGTTGCTGGAGACCCCGCTATTCGAGTGACCGTGACCGCGACTTCGCTTCCATCGCGAGACACGGCGAACGTTCCTTCGCTTATGAGGCGGGACCGAAATCTCGCAAGCCGACCGTTACCCGGTTCGTAAGTGGCAATTCGAAACTGACGAGAACTCCGCAGTGATGGCGCCGTCGTTGGCTCCGGTTCCTCCGAGGAGACGAGCTTCCCGTCCGGCGCGAACCACAGATCCGTCACCTGCGCGGCGTCGTCCAGCGACAGCTCGATCGGCGTCTCTGCAGCTGCACGAGCCGGTTCGTACCGCGTGTACCACCACGTTGCAAATGCGAAGCTCGTGATCGCGAGCGCGACCGCCGCAGCGAGCGCAATTCTGCGCACCGTGACGATTCCGATGATCATGGGATTGCGTGAACTCCATCAATGTAGCACACGGGAGGCGCCCCTTCGGTGGTGACCCATGATGCGCATGACGCACAGCCAACGACCAACTCGCCGGCACGGCAAAAACTCTAAGTCAAAGAGGCCGGATCATCCGCGAGACGGGTGACAGACCTATCTCAAAACCCTGAACCGTCTTCCAAAACACACGACACCTCTTCGAAAGGTCCGGGCGCCTCTTCGAAAAGGTCCGGGACCTTTTGGAAGAGGTCCGGACACCTGTTCGAAAAGGCCTGGCGCCTCTTCGAAAACGTCCAGAGCCTCTTCAAAAAGGTCAGAACCTTTTTCGAAAAGGTCAGATGCCTCTTCCAAAACGCCATCCGCGTCATCTGCGGATTGAAACGAATCCCTCCTTCCGATCACAAATCCGGAGGAGTTTCGATCATGTCAAGGCATTCAGCCGTCTTTCTTTTCGTTGCCGCGGCGCTCTGCGCCACGATCGTCGCCGCACAGGACACGAACTGCAAAGGCTTGCCGCCGTTGAAGGACAGCCAGTCCGGATACCAGAAGCGCAGCGACCGCTGCGAAGGGCTCTATGTCGCCAACGTCGGCTCGCACAGCCTCACGGCGATGTCCTTCAGCCTCGGCAAGATCCGTTTCGACCTGAACCCACTGGTCAAATTGCAGGTTTCGGCTCCAGGACAAAAAGAGCCAGTCAACATCCGCGCCGTGGCCATCCCACCGAAGACCTACTACCGGATGGATGCCGGATTGCCAGCCGGCGCGACAATGGTGTGGCCTGTCCGCGACGTCCTGATGCGGGAAAACCTCAGCGGCAGCCGCATCGGCATCTTCGGCCGGAAGGGGCCCGAAACTGCGAAGACGCTCGTCCCGCTGCGCGTCGTGCCGCAGGACAAGGCGGTCACTCCCGCGCCGCTGTTCCTTACCATCGAGGCTTCGTTCGATGCCCAAGTGGTCAAGGTGGGCGCCGGCGCAGAAGGACGGGTGTCAGGCCTTCGGTCCATGGCAGAACGCGATCGAGCATCCCGTCACGGCCAGCTGGCCCATTGCCATTAAGCTCGCGGCACTTCCTCCCGGCGTGCAATGCCTGGAAACAGCGGCGCAGTCCGGCGGGAGCACGACGTGGGAGACGCTGAAGAACGTGTTTCTCCCACGGTTGAAACCGTGGGTACGGTTCCTACGCCGGCTTCGCCGACGGCGAGTTTCTCAATACTCATATGCTCAAACCCACGCCTAACGCCGCGGCGACTGGAGTGTCACGGCGATCGGAATCCCCGCGAGCGCCGGAAGCCAGAACGAGATCAGCCGATACGTGAGGACAGCCACCACCGCCACGTTTGCCGGAACACCCAGTCCGCCGTACAACGCGGTCATGGCCACTTCCACAACCGCGATTCCGCCGGGCAGAAAACTGGCGCGCCCGAGGAGCAGCGGGACGCCGTAGCCGGCAAGCAGCAGGGAAATGTGGAGCGAGTGCCCCGCCGCGAGGAACGCGTAGCGCAGACAAAGAAGATCGAAGGTGAGCACCATCAACGAGCAGGACGCCGGCAGAATCCAGCCGCCGCCGCGCATCTTCTGCCAGATGTCCGACGCGGTCTCCGCCGCTCCGATCAGCCCGGCGTCATCCCACCTCGGACGGAACCGCTTCATCAGCCGCGCGGCCCGAATCGAAATCGCCCGCAGCCAATCGTTCCGCGCCAGGAGCACAATCGCGCCGGCAATCACGGCCGTCAGCAGCGACACGACGATTGACAACGCCACCACGGTCACGCGCGAAAGTTGATGAACGAGAAGGAGCTCGACACCGCCGGCCAGCGCAAACACCACCAGCGCCGCTGCATCGAACATCGACGGGAGCCAGCTCGCGAGCAACGCCGCATCCGCGGATACGCCGCGCTTGCTCGTCCACTTGTAGATCGCCGCCCCGAATCCCAGCGCCCCCGCCGCGACCAGCGCCACCGATCCCGCCCCGATCTCGATGGCCGCCGCCCGCCGCAACGACATCCGCTCACCCGCCAACTGAATGACCGACTGCAACAGCGCCCCATTCGCAACGTAGCTGAGCACCTCCATGATCACACTCAACCCAATCGCCCACGGCACAAGCGTCCGAAGCGTCGCCAGCGAATCCTCGATCGTATCCAGCCGCGGCAGGAGGAAGTGAACGAGCAACCCGAGGACGATCAGAATCGGGACCGCGCGAAGAATGCGGAACTTCAGCGCAGGCGATCCACTCTCCGGTTCGGCTACAGCCATCGGACGACGGCAATGCTGAGGTCGTGCCGGGAAGGGGCGGGGAGCCGCGAATCGAGGCGTGGACTCTGCTGCCAATTGTTTCAGGAATGCATGAAACGCTATCATGCCGGAATACACTACTTGCCGGGTCCTGGTGCGCGAGAGTCGGTTCCGTAACCGTCCCTGGCGCTTACGCGTTCACGGTCAACCAACGAACCGTCGTCAGAGGGTAAGGCGGGAAATCCGTCATGCGGTTTCATTCGAGGCTCAGCCTCGGACTGTGGTTTCTTGCGATCGCGGGAGTTCCCATGCTTCTCCGCGGCCAATCGCCCGCTCCGCCATCCCTCGGAGCCGCCGACAGCTTCGCCGTCCTGGGCGGCTCGTCGGTCACCAGCACCGGATCGACCGTCGTCACCGGCAACCTCGGCGTCAGCCCCGGAAACTCGATCAGCGGATCGATCACCATGAAGGTCGGCGCGACCTATCGCAATGATTCGCTAGCCCGGCAGGCGCAACGCGACGCCACGTCCGCATACAACGATCTCGCCGGCCGGACGTGTACTGCGAATTTGAGCGCCGACCTCGGTGGAATGACTCTCGGCCCCGGCGTCTACTGTTTTACGTCGACCGCGCAATTGACGGGCACACTTATCCTCGACCCCGCAAACGACCCCAACGCCGTCTGGATTTTCCGGATCGGTGGCACGCTCACGACCGCCCCAGGTTCGTCGGTCGTCCTACTCAATGGCGGCTACGAGGGCAACATCTTCTGGCAGGTCGATGACTCAGTCACCCTCGGCGCGGGCACAGCGTTCCTCGGAAACGTTCTGGCTCACAAGGACATCACCCTGCACAGCGGCGCGAACGTCTCCGGCCGACTGCTCGCGCAGGGCGTGGTGTCGCTGGCTGATAACAACGTCTCCCTCTGTTGTGATCTCATCACGCTATCGCCAGCCACTCTTCCCAATGGAACGATATGCACGGTTTACAGCACTACGACCTTCGTGGCCAGCGGTGGGACAGGCCAATATACGTTCAGCGTTTCTTCCGGGACGTTGCCTGACGGGCTGGTGCTGATCGGCGGGACGCTCTCGGGCACGCCGACAAAGAAAGGCACCTTCCCCGTCACGGTCACGGCGACTGACTCTCACGGTTGTTCGGGCAATCGACTCTATGTGATCGACATCGGTTGTCCGCCCGATGGTCCTCCTATTCCTCTTCCGCTGGCGAAAGCGTGCGAAGCCTATTGCCAGAAGATCACGCCGAATTGCGGGGTCGGACCGCATACGTTCAGCGCGCTTCCCGGAACGCTGCCTGCCGGGTTGATTCTCTCGTCCGACGGAATGCTGTGTGGGACACCGACTACGCCCGGCGACTACACATTCACCATCACCGACGAGACCTCCGGTTGTCCGAGGCGTTACTCCCTCCAGGTTGTTTGCAATATCACGATTTCGCCGGAGACTCTCCAGGCCGGAACCGCGTGTGTTTTTGCCTGCCAGACACTGACCGCCAGTTGTGGGACGCCACCGTATACGTTCAGCGTATCTTCCGGGACACCGCCTGCTGGGGTAACGATCTCGCCTGACGGCATGCTCTGCGAAACACCGACGACGCCGGTCGGTTCGACATTCACGGTGACCGCCACGGACGCGAAGGGCTGCACCGGCAGCCGGACGTACACGGTCCCGGCAGCTTGTAATGTCACGATTTCGCCCGCCACTCTTCCGAATGGAACCGTGGGCGCTCTGTACGACCAGACGATCACGGGCAGTTGCGGGACAGGTCCCTACACGTGCAGCTTGACCGACGCGTTGCTCCCTGCCGGATTGACACACACCAACTGCAGGATCTCGGGCACGCCGACGACCGCGGCCTGTTATACGTTCCCAGTGACGGTGAAGGATGCTAATGGCTGTTCGAGCATCATCAGCTACACAATCTGCGTGGACCCCTGTCCGATCACGACTTCGCCGCCGCTGCCGACTCTTCCGGATGCAAGCGTGTGTGTGCCCTATACCCATACGATTACGGCCAGTTGCGCGACCGCGCCGTACACATGCAGCCTGACCGACGGAACGCTTCCCTCCGGACTGGGGCTGGCCAATTGCACAATCTCGGGAACGCCCACGACGGCGGGGCTCTCGATGTTCACGATTACAGTCACCGACGCCGCTTCCAACTCCGGCTTCGGGAAATACACGCTCCTGGTGACCCAGGGTGTCGTGCTCTCTCCGGCAGCGCTCCCATCTGGCACGCCGGGCGCCCCGTACAACGAGGTAATCACGGCCAACGGCGGAACGGGGCCGTATACGTTCCTCCTTTCCGGCTCGCTCCCTCCCGGCCTCTCATTCACGCCGACGCCCCCGACTGCAACGATCTCCGGGACGCCGACGACCGTGGGTTGTTTCCCATTCACCGTGACTGTGACCGACGCGAACGGCTGCTCCACCAGTGTCACTTACACGATCTGCGTCGTCGCCGGCGGTCCCGCGCTCTCGGGGTGGGGGATGGTCGTGCTTTCGATTCTGCTCGTGGGAGCAGGGTTTGTAATGGTCTCTAAGGGGGACTTGCATGCCTGAACACGACAGGGATGCAGTACCGAAAAGGAAGTGCGTTGCGTGCGCCAATGACTTGCAAGACCCTTGGCAATGTGACATCTGCCACTCCTACCAGGATATGAAACTTTGCGCCGTCTGCAAGAAGGCAATGCCAAAGAAGGCCGATCGCTGCAATTCATGCACTGCTTTTCAGGGCCCGAAGAAGAACCTGTTATTCTACGCCGTGGCGGTTACGTTCATCAGCGGCATTTTCACTCTTATCTCGACTGGCTTTACGGGCCTATCCTACCTGGTCGATCGTAATTCTGATACAAAGTTCAAAGTGACTGGCAGTGACACGAAACTCCTCCGCATCAAGGTATGGAATACAGGACGGAAACCGTCCCGAATCATCGGCTACCGACTAAGGTTTCCACGACAATTGATGCTTGACGACGCTACGCTTGTTCAGTCTGACGGTGATTCAGTCATACAACCAGGCAATCCAGTGAATGTCGGAGTCACGGTGAAGGAGTTTGTAAGAAGCCTTCGGCCGGGAAGCAAGGACGACCGATACACGAAGGATGAAATCCGGACGCTGTTGAGCGATCAGAAACAGCCACTAATTCTGCAAATGGAGATCGATGTCGAAGAGTCCGGACATCTATGGAACCTCGCCGACCATCCGTTCGTCGTGCCTAAAACTGATCAAATATCCGCGGATCGCATCAAAGACTTCATTTTGGGAAGGATACCTGATTTTGGCTAGCGGCAAAACGACAACATCTGATGGCAAGACACGGCTGTGGCGTGCTGCTGCTCTGCTCACAATGGTGTACGCCGTCATGGCAGAAGCACAGATAACTGATAAGGTCGTGATCGTGATGGACCCGCCGTGCAGCAGTATGGCCCGAAACACGATCACGGTCGTGTTGAGCGTCGGGAAACAGACGGTGCGGTTTGAAGCGACGAGAGACAACTCGCATACTCCCTGGGAAGGTACGACTCCTGACGGGATGACCTTTCCGGCCGACCGCGCGAAGGCGAGTCTACGCCTTTACGGCAACCGTACCGGCTGTGAGAAATCATTCGCTGCGGAGAACGGGAAGCACGAGGATGTCGCTAAATTCATATTTCACTGTAATCATCGCGGGATCCGGAGCGTGAACATAAGCACGGGTGGTTCGGTGACTGTCACATACTCACGCAAAAACGCTGATTGTCTCGACGAGACGGAGCATGCAGAATTTGTGAGCGGCGTGACGCCTCATCCAATCGAGGATATTTGGGTTCCGGGCGAGGAACTCAGTCTTAGGCTCAGTCCCAAGACGCAAGGTTCTCAAGGCCCAGGGCTGCTAGTGTTTGCGTTGGACACCGCGACGAAGAATTGGCCGCTCTTCTTGCCGGATCCCGACGACTCCACGCTGCTGCAGTTCGACATTGGAGGCCGGCGGCAAAAGAAGAAGGTGGTCGAAGCGCTTACTCTCCAACGCAATCAGGTCGCTACGATCTTCATAAAGCAACATCCGCAGGGATCGCATGAGACCACCGGTAACGCCATCTCCATCGAAGATGAAAGGCTCGCGAAGGCAGGATTAAAGACTGTCACGTTCAAGGTGCGATGATGCGTACCCGCTTACTGTGGTGCGGCGCTCTCATCCTCTTGCTCGGCAGGTCAGCCTTAGGGCAGCAGCAGCTCATCATCGACCCCGGCGATTTCGTCGATCCTCTTCTTCACAAAGAAGCGGCATTCGTCTCCCGCCTGGTCGTCGGCGGCGTCAGCGGCGACGTTGACGACTACCGTCCGCTCCATGAGAACGTTGGCGCTGCCGAACTGGCGAACAGCCTTTACTGGGGAAAGTTCCAAGTCGATTACAAGCACAGCGAGGTATTTGGGAAGGACAAACCGATCAGTGTCTGCTTGTGCAATGGCAGGCCCATTTATTTTCCCACGCCGCCGTCGCGAGACTCGATACCGTCCGCGCCGCCTCCCGGTCGGAAAGAAACCGTGCAAGTCGCTTGGTACCACGCTTCCGGCAACGATGCGGCACAGCCGCCCGTCATGCGGCGATATCGGTTGTCGGCGAGTTGGCAGTCGATCCCGACCGATCTCACCGCCATTGCCACGGGAGACGTCTCGCACTTTTCTGGCCGGGAGCTGTCTTTCGGACTCGATGCCGACACGTACTTTCACGTCCGAGGTTTTGACGTAGGGGGCTCGGTCTTCTACGCCAGAACAGCGAGCACAGGAACGCCGTACAGCCGCGCGCAGAACGAGTTGGGTTACACGAGCCGTTTTCCGGGGCGGGCGCTTGGGCCGGTCCTCCTTCGCGCCACATTGACCGTCGGCGGGGTGACCGGCCGCGGCGCGTCAGGACTGAACATCGTCAATCCCGCGTTCGAAGCGTTCTGGCACCATTCGGGAACGGACATAAACCTTCACCTCGTCTGGAGTCCGCTGGCGGTGAGAAGCGGCGCGGAGGGGTGGCAGACGCACCACCAGATCGCTCTCTTCGTCGACCGCGCGCTCTACGTCAAACTCTTCCGTCCCCGCAGCGGGGGAGCGAATGTCGGGCAGGAGTGATGGTTGGCTGGGCATAGCAATCGGGTTATGAAGAGCGACGTTCGGCAAATCGTGGGGGCCGGGCCTTCTCGCCTGGCGGCCGCGATCGTCGCGGCGAAGGCCGGCCGGAAAGTGGTCATCAAAGAACGCCGTAAAAGGGTCGGCTCTCGTACAACAGCTATCCTCTGACCATGGCTCTCGCATCCGGTTCCCGCCTTGGTCCTTATGAGATTGTCAGCGCGCTTGGTGCGGGCGGCATGGGTGAGGTTTACCGGGCGCACGATCCGCGCATCGGGCGCGACGTAGCCATCAAAGTCCTTCCTGTCGCGACTTCGGAGAATCGCGATCATCTGCGGCGTTTCGAGCAGGAAGCGCGCGCGACCGGCACGCTCAATCATCCAAATCTTCTAGTGATCTTCGACTTCGGCACGCACGACGGCGCGCCGTTCATCGTTTCCGAGCTGCTCGACGGTGCCACCTTACGCGATCGGTTGGCCGAGGGGCGGCTCCCGTTGAGAAAGGCGATCGATTACGCCGTGCAGATCGCGCGTGGACTTGGCGCGGCGCATGATAAAGGCGTCGTTCACCGCGATCTGAAGCCGGAAAACATTTTCATCACTGCCGACGAACGCGTGAAGATTCTCGACTTCGGTCTGGCCAAGCTGATGCAGCCGGATGACAGCGCGGTCTCCGCCAGCGCGGCCACCCAGCGGATGGCCACCACCCCCGGCGTGGTGCTCGGCACGGTCGGTTACATGTCGCCCGAGCAGGTTCGGGGCACGGCCATCGATCATCGCTCCGACGTTTTCTCCTTTGGCGTGGTGCTGTACGAGATGATCAGCGGCGTTCCGCCGTTCCGCCGCGAAAGCGGCGTGGAGACGATGAACGCCATTCTCAACGACGATGCGCCACTGATCGCCGGCGACGCGACGCCACCGGCACTCCTCCGCCTGCTCGAACATGCGCTGGAGAAAAACCGCGAGCGGCGCTTCGAATCGATGAAAGATGTCGCTTTCGCTCTGGAAGGGTTGACCGACAGCGGAGCGTCAGCGGTTAAGAAGAAATCGCGCGCGCGAAAGTCGAAAGGATCCGAGAGGGCAAGGCAGCCGCAGTACCGCCGCATCACCTTCCGGCGCGGAACGATCATGACGGCCCGCTTTGCGCCGGACGGCTCGATCATTTATGGCGCGACGTGGGAAGACGGGCCGCTGGAGATCCTTTCCGCGCATCCGCCCGATCCCGAGGCGCGCCCACTCGGACTGATTGACGCTGATGTTCTCTCCGTTTCTCCCAAGGGCGAATTGGCTGTCTCTCTTGGACGCCGTTACGTCAAAGGCTGGGTCACCATCGGCACGCTCGCGCGCCGTCCGATCAGCGGCGGTTCGCCGCGCATCGTCTGCGAGGGCGTGCAGGAAGCGGAATGGGCGCCGGACGGAAAGAACCTGCTGATCATCAGGCGCGTGGGCGGTCTGCATCGAATCGAGTGGCCGATTGGAAGTGTCCTGTACGAGAGCCCGCTGTGGCTCAGTCACGTGCGCCAATCGCCCCTCGGCGACCGTATCGCATTCCTCGAGCATCCCGTGTGGGGAGACGACAACGCCGCTGTGGTGGTGATCGACCACGCCGGACAGCAGCTCGTACGCTCATCGACCTGGAGCGGCACCGGAGGCATTGCCTGGACGCCGAAGGGCGACGAGGTTTGGGTGTCGGCGTCGGCCGAGTGGGAGGGGAGTGGCCACGACCTTCGCGGCATCAACATGTCGGGTGGCGAGCGAATCGTTCTCGCCCTTCCCGGGTGGGTCTCACTGCACGACATCTCGCCAGCCGGCGACGTCCTGATGGCGTTCGAAAACGGCCGGCGCGAGGCGGCCGCCGGCCGCATCGACGCATTACAGGAGCGGAATCTCACCTTGTTCGACTGGTCGTATCTGGTCGACATCAGCGACGATGGAGAATTCGTCGTGATCATGGAGCGGTTTGGGGC
>Ga0233356_1000065_pt1 | contig 30035 bp, 25 predicted proteins | sample GEONSFMMS_FD_180700 | JGI IMG/M metagenome (GOLD analysis project Ga0233356, IMG submission 180700) | Soil microbial communities from Shasta-Trinity National Forest, California, United States - GEON-SFM-MS | ecosystem: Environmental > Terrestrial > Soil > Temperate forest > Bulk soil | place...
GGCGGGGATGCCGTTCAGGTATTGCCGCGTATAGATCTCGGTGTGATGCGGCGGACAGTTGCGATCGTGCTTCGCGTTCTCCTCCACGTCGATCGTGACTTTGTGAACGACGAAGCTGGAGGTGTCGTCATCGTTACGGATGCCGACGCGTGCCTCGAACGGTGTGTTGGGAGGAACGGAGTCGGGGATCCCTGACTTGTCGATCGACGGCGCGGCAGTGATGGTGAAGTCCTCCTCGTGACTCTTCCACCACCACGCACCGCTGCTCTTGCCGTAAACGACGACGCGAATCCGGACCTTGCCCGGCGGGAGCGTCTGCGGGAAGTGGTTCACCGTGGCGACAGGCGTGGCGGTATTGATGGGAAGCGTCTTCGGCGGCTTGATCGGCTGCGAGAAGGTGGCCGGATTCCCGTTCGCGAACTTGAGCGTTTCGATAAAGCCTTCGGCGGTCGCCAGGGGATCGGTAGGGTGATTCACCTTCACGTCGTAGGCGAACGTGTGATTGCTGTCGACGATCGTGGCCGGCAAGGCGAACGACACGTCGAAGGTCGTGCTTTCGAGGACGCCTTTCTGCAGACCTGCCAGCCAGGCGGTGGCCATCAGATTGGTGAAGGTCGGATCGGACATGTCGGGCTTGATCGGCCCGCGCTCGATCGTTCTACTCACGTGCACGCTCATCGGAGGCAGCGCCGCATTGGGGTTGTTCGGAAACGGAAGGCTGACGCCGCAGATACCGTTCACCTCCAGCCAGGGGACGAAGGGAGCGTCGACCGGCGCGCGGCGGGCGCCGAGGGCGAAGCGGACGGAGAGATCGCTGTCGCGCTTCTTGCCGAGGTCGAGGTGCAGCTCTTCGATCGGATTCTTCTTGTCTCCGGCGCGAATGCTGTAAATGCCGGGGATCGGCGGCGCTTTCGGAACCGCGGCCATCGAATGAAACGAGAGTCCCGGCGGATCGCGCGGCGGTTCGCTGTCGGCTTCGGGAAAATCGTTGCAACCGCGGTAGGCAGCCTGCGGGGCACCGTTGGAGGCGGGCCAATCGTTGATGAGAAGCGAACCGCCACACGGATGGAGCTGCACGTCCTGCTGCACCGGGAAACGATCGAAGAGCTCTTTCGGCTGAAACGTCTCCTCGGCCGCGGCGGCCAGAAGCACCTGTTCGTGCGGCACCTGAGAAGAAATCACGCGATCGAAGAAGCGCGGGAGCCTGACGCTGGTCACGGCATCGAGGTGGATCGGCGTGAGCTCGAACGCCTTCAGATCCTTCAGCAGGTCGAAGTTCTGCGACTCTTTCCACACCAGCGGATCGCCCAACTTCTCCGTGCCCGAATAGATCTGCACCGTGAGTTGGCGAGTGGTGCCGTCGAGCGACGGCGTGATCAGCAGGTGGAGTTTCGCTCCCAACGAACCGGGATCTTTCGCGATCAGCGTCAGCACTTTGTCGTTCGTCAGCCGCACCAGTTGGCAGTAGTGGTAGTCAGCCAGCGTCACGTTGCCGGTGAATTGATTGTTGCCGAAGCGGTCGAGCGCGATGCGCGGCGCGAGCGGCCCGCCGCTGCCCGCGGTGCTGATGAGAAACGCATTGCGGTCCGTGGCGCTCGACGGTCCGACCTGCATCAGCGCGCGCCCGCCGGGATCTTTCACCGATGCCGCATGCGCCGAGGTGTACGTGACGAGGTCCTTGCCGGGACAGCCGATGCGGCCGAGGTACACGGCATCTTCGGTCGGAGCGGCGATCGGCTCGCCGGCGGTTGCGGGAACGGTGACGACCTGTGCGATTTCCTGCCGCCGGTCGGTTTGCGCCGCTTCGCACGACGGCGATCCGCGGCGGCGCGGCCGGCCGGGAGTGTCGCAGTGAATCAGCCACGCGTCGATGCACTTGCCTTGAACCGGCGCCGCATCGCCGGCCACCAGTAGCCGCCCCTCGGCGTCGACGGCGAGGCCAGGATTGACCTCCGGATCCGTTCCCCGGCCGAGACCTGACACGACGCCGGATGCGTGCTGCTCGAGGTTGTGCCGCCGCTCCTGAGCGATCAGGTACTCCTGCTCCTCGGTCAGATCATCGGCGCGGAGCCGCTGACCTTCCCTGTAGGTGATGCGCATCGGCCGGTCGTCCACGCTCTAGCTCACCGCCGCTTTCGCCTGCGCGATCATTTCTTCGATGCGCGCATCGGTGACGTTGAGATTGCCGAGGGCGGTGCGCACAGCCGCTGGCTGCGCGGCGGCGAGGTCAGCGGCGTCGTTGATCCCGCCGTTCCGCAGACGATTGGCGATGCCGTCGCCGATTCCGTCGAGCTTCGTAAGATCGACGGCGCGCGGGCGCGGCGCGACGGGAGCCGGCTCGACGGCCGTGACCGGGTTCGGGACCGGCTGTCCGGCGAGGATCGGCGTGGCGATAGGTGTTTCATGCGCCGGCGGTTGCGTAGCCGGAATCGGCGGTGGCGGCAAAACGGGCACCGTGTCGGTAGCTCCGGTCGCGTCGCGCCTGACGAACCCCACGACGCGCGGCTGCGTCGGGCAGTGCGGATCGAACGTCGTGTACATCGTCAGCGGCGACTGGGTGGTACCGGCCGATCCAAAGTTGGCGAGGATGATTTCCTGGCCGGCGACCAGCGTGAGGTCCGGTTCGATTGGCTTCTGAAACGGCGTGACTCCCATCCGCCGCAGCGACTGCATCGCGGTGTCGACCGGCTGCCAGACATACGGTGCGAGGTTGACCTTGTCCGCCGGCAGTTGCCATTCATCGTTCGAAAGCGCGCGGCGGAACGGCGGATAGGCGTTGACATAGACCGTGGTCAGATTCTCTTTTCCGCGGCTGTCGCGGCGCATCCACATCCAGACGCGGGCGAGGTGGATGCCGGTTTCCGGTCCGCATCCGCGGCAGGGTTTCAGCAGGTATTCGTTGCGCCAGTCCTGCACGATCCAGAAGGCGACCTGCGCGAGCGTGGCACGCATCTCCACGGCTGCTTTCTGCGCGTCCGCTTTCTGAGCGTCGTTTTTCGGATCGCTGATTTTCTGAGTGCTCTGCAGGTAGCAAAGCCATTCGCGGATGAAGCAGAAGGCGTGCGGCGAATTCCGCGTGACGTACTCGGTCAGCCGCTCGATCGGCGATTCGAGTTTCAGGATGCGATCGAGATCGCCACGCAGTTTGCGCAGCCCTTCGGTGTAGTCCGTCTCCCACTCGATCCACGGATCCGCAGCGGCCTCGCAACCATCGGCGGGACGGCAGTAGATCTCGAAGCCTTCGTGGACGCGCGTGTACTCGCATCCCGGCGCGCCGCCGCATCCGCCGCGCGCGAGCGCTGTGCGCGAGTCGGATTGCGATTCGGAGTAGCGGATGAAGACGTCGACCGGCTGCAATTCGTTTTTCGGGATGAAGCCAAAGACGTCATTCGGGGACGCACCGGGGATGCTCACGTCAGTCCAAAGCACCGAGGCCATCCCGGCGGACTGCGCGGCTCCGGCGGCGCACGGATCGTTCGGCCGCTTCCAGCATGGTGCGAGATCGAACGGCGTCTCGTCGCACACCACGACGTCGCGGCCGCAGCAGTCCATGGCGTATCCGGGCGACACGGTGATCGTGCCGCCTTTGCCGCAATGCACGTCCAGGCCGCAGACGATGCCCCAGCCGTGGCGGTAGCGCGCCAGCGCGCCCTTCGCCTTGATCCAGTCGACCAGCGCCGTCAGATCCTGATCGGCCAGCAACTGTCCGCAGAAGAAGCGGGGATGGACGAGACATTCGAGCTCGCAGCAATCGGTTGCTGAGCCGCTGCATCCGCAGCCGCATTCCTTCTTGGCGGCGGGCCGCGCCGCGGTCATAGTCATCATTTCGCTCATGACGCTTGCTCCGTCTTAGCTGCCTGGTTTTTTTTCCAATCGTCGTTCGAGAGCACGCGGAACCAGCTCTCGAATGTTCCGCCCTTGATGCCGTCGCCGGATGGGAGTGTCCCGCCGATGTGATTGCCGTCCACGGCTTGATCGTGGCAGTCGAGGATGAAGTCGCACTTGAGGGTGATGTAGACGATCTGATTTTCGAGGTAGGCGTAGGGCCGCTTAGTGCGAGGGTCGTTTCTGTCCGGGTTGATTTTGAAAACCGCGACGCAATCGTTCTCCACGTACGGCGTCGCCTCGTAGGTCACGAAATCGAGATCCTCGGGGCCGCCGCCGAATTGCACGACGAACGTGCAGGCATTGACGCCATTCGGTCCGCACGTTTGCGGGTCGACCTTCCGCAGGCGGCGATCGAAGCTGATCCGCAGCTCGCTGAACTTGCTGGTGAGATCGTCGAGTGTCACGTCGCCACCATGCGGCCAGTTGATCTGGCAGATGTGCGTCAGAAGATGCGGCGGCGGATCGAGCGCGGGCCGTCCCAGCATGACGATGTCGTCCGCGCCGATCGCCCCGTCGCTCGGTTTGAGATATGCGATCGGAACGCAGTGATGCGGCGGGCAGCGCGGCTCCAGGCAGCAGCGCCGCGGACCGTGGCCTCCGCCGCAGTCATCCTCCGGACACGGGTGGCCTTCCTTCGCATCGGGACATCCGCCTTCGTTCGTCTTCCAATGAAACTCCGGAAGGTCCGACACCCGAACCCAGTGCCAGGCGAAACGGTACGACTCGTCGATGCGGCTGTTTTCGCGGCGCTGCGGATCGCAGTTCTGTTCGCTGTACAGCACCGGCACCGCTTCGGACTCCGCTTCGAAGTACTCGAGGCAGAGCAGCGGAACGTACTCGTATTGATCGTGCGGCCGTTCGTTCCACGGCACGGGCGGAGGGACGGCGTCCTTCTGCACCGGGATCTCGCGGCCGCAGCAGTCGAGGGCGAATCCGCACGAGACCTTGACGTGATCCTTGCGGCACGACGCGGTCGGATGCGGTTCGACGTGAAGCCCGCAGACCACGCCCCAGCCGTGGAGCATGCGGTTGTGCAGGAGACGATACATGCGGTGATAGGCCTGCTCGTCGCAGAAATCGCGCGCCGTCATGTGGCGGCCGGTGAAGTATCGGAGGCGTTGTGTGGCCAGCTCTCCGCAGCCGTCGTCGCAGTCTTCTCTGCTCATGTCGATCTCCTTCTTCACGCCAGTACCAATTCGCTTCGCGCCGCGCCGGACGAGAGCACGCTGTCGTAGCCGAGCCGTCCGATGGGAGGGAGGCTCGGCGCTGCGTCTGTGCAGGGCTCGCAGCCGAGGCGAAGCGCCGGGGCCGCGCCGATGATGGTGTCGATGCCGATGGTCGATTGCCCGTCCAGCCGGAACCGCGGCTCGATCAGACAAAGGTCGTATTGCGTCTGCGCCGGCTTCTCCGCCTCGATAGCGCGGCGGATCATCCGTTCGTTGTCCGCCGTGCGCACCCACGCCGCCGGCACCGCGACGCTGAAGCGATGCGCGTACTCCGCGAAGAGGTCGTGCTCCGGGTCGCCGGTGGAGACGAGGGCTACTTCTCCCTCACGCGCGAAAACGCCGAGCTGCAGGCGGCGCTTCACGCTGGCACTCCACAGCGGCGCGGCACTGCCGAGGCGAGACGATTCGCCCGACGCCATGAACAGATGCTGGCGCTCGCGAAACCCCTCCACGATGACCGGGAAGCCGAGCGTGTGCACGTCCTCGGTCTCCAGGCCAGACATGTTCGCGAGGTAGACGGCGATGAAGTCGCGCAGTCCGGCCAGCTGCCCGCGATGCGGATAGATTTTCGGAACGGCGGAGAGCAGGCGCCGCTTCTGCTCGCCGTTCCAGGTCCCTTCCAGCGAGAGCGCCAGCCACTGCTCCGCGAGCCACTGCATGAACGGCCCTTCGGGCACGGCATCCGGATCGAAGAAGCGCTCGATGTCGTCGATGGAGCGATCGAGATCGTCCCAATCGGTCTGGAAGATGGAGAGGAAGCGCTCCAGAAAGACGCGGCTCTCGTCGTCGGCTGCATAGGTGGACGGGAGCAAGTCGAGATACGACTCGCGCGGATAATGCACCTTCATCGAGTCGACGGCGGGCGTGCTGAAGCCGTCGCCCTTGAGATCGATGCGGATCGTCAGGAGCTGACCGGGACCGCTCTGCACGAGGAAGTCGAAGCGCTTCTGCTCTTCGCCGATGGCGGCAACGATCGTTTGCGCATCGACGAAGCGCGCCTTGGTCGGATCGTCAACGTCTTCCGGCTTCTCGTGCGCGCACGTGGCGACATCGATCGAGCTGCCGGGGGGAAAGCTGGCCAGCTCCAGCTCGATGCGATGCCACTGGCAGCGATAGACGTCGCCGTCGAGCGGTGTGCTCTGCCATCGTCCCGCGGACTTGTAAAGACGGCTTGCCGATGGATCGGAAAAATCAACGGCCAGAACGGCCTCGCCCAGGCGATCGAAAAAGAGGCCGTTGTCCAGCGGAGCCGGCGCGTCGGGACGGTCCGCTTCGAACAGTGGCGCGACGGTGCGGTACGAGACCTCGCCGCGCGCGCGGCCGTTGCAATCGAACTTCTGCGCATTCGCCGCGCCGGGCATGGAGAGGTAGAGCGACGCGCCATCGCAAGCGATGCGCGACCAGTGGCGCGTGATGTCTTGCAGCAGGACCTTCAACATCTCGCGCCCTGCGCTGTGTCGATAAACGATCTGCTTCTCTTCGTCGAGGATGAACGCGGCATCGCCGCAGGCCGCGACGTCGCACGGCTGCCAATCGATGCACGCACCCCAGGCGTGCCGGCGATGGCGGCCGCCGTCGGTGTACGCGCTCACGCGCCGTTTCTCGCGGTCGACGACGTAGAGCAGCCAGTCGCCTTGCGCGGTGGGCGCCTTCGGCGGCACCCGATCCGGAGGAGCTGGCGCGATGCAGCAGCTCAGCGGAACCTCGGGTGGCGGCGCGACCGTCGAGACGGGAAGCCCGCGGCCGCACGCAACCGCCAGCGAGGCGGGGAGGCAGAATCGCCCCGTGTCGTCGATGCGGATCGGCGGAGGATCGAAACGATCGCGAAGATCGCCTGCGTCGGCTGCCGCGGGCGTCTTCGGATCGCGCTGTTCGAGCAGCGGCTTGGCGGGGTTCGTCGTGTTCAACAGATAGAGAACGCCGTCGTGATCGACCGCCAGGCGTGACCACGCCCACTTGCGGTTTTTGTTCTCGAACACCCGTTCCAGCCGTCCGTACGGCGCGTGACGGAACACCCGCCCTCTGCGCCGGTCGAGGATGAACACCGCGCCGTCGTGCGCCGCGACGTCCACCGGCTGCCACCCCGGCACCTCGAGAATCTCCTCCAGCACGAAGGTGCGTAGATCGAAAATCTGCACGCGACGGTTGCCGGCGTCGGCGACGTAGAGCCAGTCGCGCACGATGGCGATATTCCGCGCATCGATGAAGCGCCGCGGCTCGGTGCCGTAGCCGCCGATCTCCGGCAGGTTCACAAATGAACGCGACTCTCCGTCGTACCGCTTGATCCAGGCGCTGTGCGGCGCGAGGAGATAGAGCGAGTAGGCACGATCGAAAGCCATCCCGCGCGGCAAGGTCAGGCCGCCAAGGCTGCCGTCGACGGAGAGGAGCGAGAGCGCACCGCCGGGAACGGCGGAGAGCCGCAGGCCGTGGCGATCGCTGACCGCGAGATTCGTCGCCTTCTCCACGGTCTTCTTCTGCCAGCCGGTCAGGCCGCCCAGACGCCAGAACGTCGCCCCCGCCGGTTTGCGTTTGGGCGGTGTCATTTCGGCGGCTCCACCGTGATGATGTGATCGGCGCCGAACAGCAATCCGTCCGGCGGCACCGGGATCGGTTTGAGATCGGTGAGCCGGCGCCCGTCGACGAAGACGTTGAGCGAGACGACGCTAAGGACATCTTTCACGTCGAGGATCGTCCGGAAGAGGCTCGTCGGCGACAGCGCGTCGCCGAATTTCAACGTGCGCGGATCGAGCGCGGTGTCGAGTGCTTTCAGGATGTCGCGCGAGACGGCGGCGAACGCGGCGTACGGATTGGCGATCACCCGCGCCTCTACCCGAATCTGCTGATACTCGGGACCTTTGACGAAGACCTCGGTGGTCAGCAGCCGGACGGCGTCGAGCTTCGTGCAGATCGCCGCGATGAGATCGCCCGAGGGCCGCGGCGGTTTGTCGTCGTTATCCGGCACGATCACCACCGTCAGTGCACCGGGAACCTCGACGCCGCGATGGTCGGGATGGAACAGCGGGATGGCGGTGGCGTGCGAGACGCCGCCCACTTCCTCCGCGAACGTGCGGTAGTCCTCGGGAGTCACGGCCCGCTCGCGGCGGCGGAGGATTGACGGTCCCTTGACCAGGATGTCGTCCAGCGTCTGTTCGTCGGAGCCGCCCACGGCCGGCCGCTCGTTCGTGACCTTGTCGACGCCGACCAGCGACGACTGCGGGCTGTTGATCATTCCGGCGCCGGCGTCGTTGCCGCGCTTACCGCCGCCGTAGCGATATTCGACCGCGATGATCGTGGCTGCCGCTTCGGGGATCCGACCGTTTTCGCCGTCGCCGAACTGGATGACGCCGCTGTCGGCGTTGAGCCGGTAATGCGGGTCCGTCGGTTTCGAGGAGAGAAAGTCGGTCACCGGCTTCCAGGTCTCATCTTCGCCCGCGACCGATCTGACGAGCAAAGTCAGCGCGGAGGCGGGCTTGAACTGCGTCTCGAATTCCTCTTTCGGCTGGCCGTCGCTGGTGCCGAGAATCTCGCCGCGGATAGTCTTCAGATTCACCGCGTCGACGGTGTTGGGGCGGAGGAAATCGATCTCCGGCGCGCGGCCGGCCGGATAGCGAGGGGAGTCGAGCCGAACGCGGATCCAGTAGCGCGGCTTCTCGTTCAGACGCGCTTCCATTGTCGCGGCGATGTCGCTTGGCCCTTCCACGCGGATGTAGCCTTCGCGCGTGAACGCCGCCGTCTCGTCTTCGAAGACATTCAGGCGCGACCAAGGCTCGCCTTCCGCGGGGCGGTACTCCCACACCAGTGTGACCGGCGGCGCCAGCGGTGTCGTGCTCCCTTTGCACTTCTGCGGTTTGCCCGCCGTCGCTTCCGGCGGCAGGAAGACGCGGAACGTCATCGACTGCGGGAAGGGCGGGAAGGGAGGATTCGGCGTCTGATCTGGGGGCTTGAATCCGAGGTAGACGGCATTGCCGGCCACCGGCGAGGCGCCAAATGGCTTGAACTTCTGTCCCGGCTTCTGATTCGCGGCCGAGGCGTCGACGAACGACGAGCCGTTGAACAGTCCCACCACATCGAGCGGCGGCGAGATCAGATCGAGCCCGCGCTCGGTCTCGAACGCCAGCGGCTCGCCGCCGTCGCCGAGGGATGCGGAAACCGCTGTCCGTTCGGGAACGGGCTCCGCCTTCGTATCGCCTTTCGTGATGAACGTGAGGTGCGCGGTGGCGGGGGAGGGAGGATCGAGCTCTTCGCCGAGCAGCTTGAGGAACTTGATGTAGTTCTTCAGCGGCACCTGGTTCATGCGGTACTGCAGCAACTCCGAGAGATAGGCGAAGAGCTGCAGCAGCGTCATGCCGGGATCGCTGTCGTTGAAGTTCGTCCACTCCTTTGTGAAGCGAGGAATCTTCAAGCAGAGATCGCTGAGGATCTGCTCGAAGCTCCGGTCGTCGATCTTGGGCTCGGTGAGAGGCATCAGCGCGCGCCCTCCAGCAGGTAGAACGGGTAGACGAGGTTGAAGACGCTGTTGTTGGCGCGGACGCGATAGTCGATGTGGATGAGCAGGAGGTTGCGCTGCTCGGGCGGCGCCTCGGCACGCACATGCAGAACGTCGATGCGCGGCTCCCAGCGCGTCAGCGCGGCGCGGATGTTCTCCTGCACCAGACCGTGCAGCGCTGCCGTATTCGCGTCGAAGACGAGGTCGTAAAGGCCGCAGCCGAATTCTTCGCGCATCACCCGTTCGCGCTGCGCGGTGGTGACGATGAGCCACACGCTCTGGCGGATCTCTTCCTCACCGGAGACGTAGTTGAGCCGTCCGGCGGCGTCCGGTTTGACCGGGAAACGCCACCCGCGTCCCAGAAACGCTGGAGCCGTGTCAGCCACCGATCATCACCGTTCCGGCCGCGACGACCGTGCCCACCGGCAGCTCGACGGGGTCATTGCATGTAGTGACCGTGTCGCCGCTGCGCGCGGCGGCCTTGCCGTTGATGGTCACCGTCGCGCTGCCCTTGATGATGGTGGCGCGATTGGTTGGCGGGATGACGAAGGTGCCGCCGATCGGAATGTGCGGCGGCGTGTTGGTGGCCGTGCTGTTGACCGTCGCCGCGGCCATCCCTCCGATGTTGACGTCGGAGCTGAGCGCGCCGTCGATGATGCCGTTGAAAACATGTCCCGGCGTCGGCACCGGCGAGCTCGGGCCCGGAGGCTGAATCAGATGCGTGTCCATCGCCGTCACTTTGTCTCCCTGTTTCGCCGCCGGTTGTCCCATGGCTCCCTCAGTTGATGTTGACCGGCAGTCCCTTGACGGTCAGTTGTGCCGACGCCTGCACGGTCATGTCGGCGGACGCTTTGATCTCGATGGTCTTCGCGCTGATGGTCAGCGTTCCGGCGGGCGCGTTGATGTCCATGTCGCCCTTGCCGGATTCGATGGTGATCTTGTTGTTGGCCGCATCCCAGGTCAGCGTGTTCGCGCCGCTCTTGTCGGTGATGACGATCTTTTCGCTGCCGCTGGTGTCGTCGAGCGTGACCTTGTGGCCGGATCGCGACTTGATCAGGCGGATGTTGTTCTGTGGGTCGTTTCCGTCGCGCGGCGGCGGCGTGTCGACCTTGCTCCAGAGCGCGCCGAGGACGTAGGCGCGGCGTGGATCGCCGTTCTCGAAGACCACCAGGACTTCATCGCCGACCTCGGGCTGGAAAAAGAATCCGCGGTCTTTTCCCGCCATCGGCGTGACGATGCGCGCCCAGCCAGTCTGCTGGTCGTCGAACTGCGGGAGCTTGACTCGCACCCGTCCGATCCTCTCCGGGTCCTGCAGGTCGGACACGGTGCCGATCACCACTCCGTTCTCGCGCTGGGTCACACTTCCTCCCGGCGGCACTCGAACTGGGTGGTGTAGCCGCTGTCGCCGATGGTGTGCGTCGTCACGGTGACGAAGTAGCGTCCGCTGAAACGCTTCCCCGCGCCGGCGATCTTCACCACGCTGCCGGCCCGCAAGTCGGGCAGGCCGACCGTGGAGCCGGTGGCTTTGACCAACTCCTTGGCGTTTTCTTCCAGCGTGCGGAGGGCCAGGGTGTTCGCCTCGTCCTCGCTCTCGATGGGCTTGGTGGCGATGATCTCGCGCCGCTGCTTGAACGCTTCCTCAATCGCTTCCTGATTACCGGCCGCGCCGACGCCCTTGATGCTGAGCTGCTTGCGCGTGGCCTTGCCCTCGATCTTCTTCTTGTTCACCGCGTCCCACCCGCGCACCACCACTTCGTTGACCTGGTTGGCGGTGGTGAGGTCGGGCTTGAACTCGATCAGCGTGCGGTTGTACTGGAGGTCGTACGTCGGCCGTTTGACGTCGTTGGAGCGGCCGAAGACGAGAACCGGCGGCTGCGAGCGGCCGTTTTCGCCACGCTCTTTCACGTACAGCTCGTACCCGATGCGCCGGGCGCGCTCCATCAGGAAGACGATGTCGTACTTGCTGTCCTGAATCAGGAACTCGTACCGCTTCTCGTCGGGCGCCGGATTGGTCTCCAGCTCGATTCCCAAACGCTGGGCGATCTGTTTGGCCACGTCGGTATCGGTGACGTCCGGGTACGTCCTCGGCTGCTGCTCGACCCGCAGTTTGTGAAGCATATTGAGGCCGCTGACCGCCAGCGCGGAGCCGCCGCCGGAAGGAAAGGTCGGATGCAACCCGGTGATCTGGCCGCGGATCATCAGGCGCAGCCCGCCCTTCCCGTAATAGCCCATCCACAGCTCGAGCTCCTTGCCCGGATTGAACAGATCGCCGTCGCTGTATTTGAAGGTGCGCTTGCCGGCGTCCCAGTTGTTGATGTTCAGCTCGAAGCTGTCGATCTCGGTGATGCTGTCTCTGTAGGTCACCGACAGGATGTCGCGAATGACGGTCTGGCTCTGCGCCTGTCCTCCGATCTTCACCTCGAAGTAGGGGACATAGAAATCCTGCCCGGTGAAGATCTGAACCGCCGCGGCGCCCGCCATTACGCCCTCCGCTCCGGAGTGCCGAAGACGCCCAGCGCCGGAACCAGCAGCGTGGTGCCGGGCGTGAGCCGCCGCGGGTTGGAGATCACGACGGCGTTGGCGGGATCGTCAGCGATGAAGCGCCACTTCGAGGAGTCGCCGTACTCATCGAAGGCGATGCGGCTGAGCGTGTCTTTCAATTGCACAACGCGCTGCTTGGAGTGATCAGACGATTGCAGATTGAGCTCGCCGAGCTGCTCCTCGAGGGTCTTGTATTCACGGAACGTGACCGTCAGCGTGGCCCGCAGCGGGATGCCCAGCGGATTGAAGACCGTGAACTTCTGCTGGATGCTCTCCACGATGGCGCGGAACGACAGCCCGAGGCCCCAAACGAAACGGACGCGCGGCGGGGCGTGCGTGTGGCCCTGAATCTTCACCAGCTCGTAAACCGGTTTGGTCAGCACGCGTACGTCGAGCACGGGAAACTCGCTCATCCCCACTTCGGTGGTGTCGAAGAACAACTCGAGGGTCAGCTTCTCGTTCTGTCCGCGGACGAACTGGAGGATCGGCGAGTCGAGGCCGGGGATGTTGATCTCCGCGATCTGCGCCCCTTTGGCCAGCGTGTACTCGCTCGGATTGAACTGCACGGGGATGATCGGCAGCAGGTTGCCGCCGCGGTCGCGCGGATCGATCTCGATGATGGCCTTCTCCAGCGACATACGTTCCTCAGGCTCCCGGCTCGAACGGCGCCGACGACTGCCGGCGGATCTGTGTCGCCGCGCGCGTTCTCTGCGACTCCAGTTTCTTTTCCCCGATCCGGCTCATGACCAGCTTCACCAGCTTCTCGATCTGCACCGGCGTCAGCGGGAGCTCTCCCTCCACGATGGTGACGTCGCTGGTCATTTCGTCGATGTGCACCGGCATGACGCGTTCTTCCTCACTTGATGCGCTGTAATCCCTGGTGAGCGAATTCCACGCTCTCCACGGCGATGTTGTTCTGCGCGGCGCTCAGCTCCGGTCCGCTCCACTTGACCGGAAAGGCCTGCAGGATCTGGAACTCGATGAGGTCCTTGCTGCCGGAGGGGTCGTGCACCAGGATCGTGCCGTTGCGGAACTGCATCTTTCCGCGGGCCGTGTCCTGGAACCAATCCCACAACGTCTTGTTGACGATGCCGCGCTTGAGCATCAGGTTCGATTGCTTACTGCGAGTGGCGAAGCGCCACGTGTGCGTGTTGACGCCGCCCTCGCGATACTCCTGGACCTCGGTCTCCATCTGCAGACCGGTGCAGTCGGTAAACCCGCCCGGCTGGAGGTTGTCGAAGCGCACGGTGAAGCGAAAGGCCGGCGCGGGATCGTTTCTCGATCCGGTGTCAGGCATCGATCGCGCCTCCTTCCTTCAGGATCTCCATGGCGTTCTGCGTCTTGCCGATGACGACCACGACGAACTCCGCCGGCGCCGGCGGCTGCACGCCCACCTGGCAGATGACGCGGCCGACGTCCTGCGCCTCGGGGGGCGTGGTGTCGTCGTCGCACTTCACGGTGTAGGCGGCGTTGGAGTCGGCGCCGTCGAGCATGCCCAGGCGGAACAGCGACTCCAGGAACGAGCGGATGGAGCGGTCCATCTCCCGCCGCAACGGAGCGCCGTTCGGTTCGAACACCGTCCATTGCGAGTTTTTGTCGATGGCCTTCTCGATCATCGAGATCAGCCGCCGCACGTTGACGTAACGCCACAGCGTGTCGCTGCACGTCGTTCGCGCTCCATAGACGCGGATGCCGCGCCCGGCGAACGGACGGACCACGTTGATGCCGGCCTCGTTGAGATCGCCGTGCGCGATCTCGTCGACTACGAATTTCACATTCAGCGCGCCCTGCACCACCTCGTTGGCCGGCGGCTTGTGTACGCCGTAGAGCCGGTCGCTGCGCGCGTAAATCCCGGCCACCGCGCCGCTCGGCGGAATGGCGCGTACGAGACCGGAGAGCCGCAGCGGATCGGAGACCTGGATCCACGGGTAATAAAGCGCCGCGTAGCGCGACGTCTGGAAGGGTTGGGTGGTCTTGAGAGCGACGTCCGGCGCAAGGTCGTCCGGAGGATCGAGGATGGCGATCCGGTAGTGCAGCTTCTCGCAATGGCGGACCAGCGCCTCCTGCAGATCAGCCGTCACCAGCGCAGGCGGGAACTCCGGCGGAGTCTCGTCCTTCGCCGGCGGCGGATCGGGTTGACCGAGCACGCGGCAGTCGTACGGCGGCGGCGGCACCCGGTCCGGCACGATGCGCAGCTTCGGCATGATGTCCGGGATGGCCACGATCGACACGTCGTCGATCATCTCCAGCGCGGCCAGTCCCCAGCGTGTGCCCGGCGGCGCTCCTTCGCCAGTGATGTGCTCGGGCTTGAGCGTGGCCAGCCCGTCGGCACCGCCGGCCAGCCAACCGATGCCGGTCGACAGCGGCCGCGCGTTCCGAGGAAGAAATCCGGTGTCGACCTCGATGAGCGGCGCGATGAGACTGGAGGGAAGCGAATCGCCGGCGCGCTGAAGATCGTTGTCGCCGCGAGGCTGACGCAGAGGATTGCGGATCAGCTCCTCCGAGCCGTCGGGGTAGTGCAGCGTCACCGACACGATCTCCGTGCCGCGCGTCATCCATCGCGCCAGGATGTTGTTGCCCCACGTGCCGGGACTTCCGGCCGTCAGCGTCAGCAGGACGATGCCGTGCTCGTCGACGATGTCGAGCGATGCCGATTTCGACGCCGCCGGATCGGGATCGGCGACGCGGACCACCCAGCAGGTCGCGCCGCCGTTGGCGAAGAATCCCTGAACCGAGTAGGCGAGGTAGGCCTGCGGCATCGGGCCGCCGAATACGCTGGCGAACTGCGTGACGCTCTCAATCTTCACCGGGGTGTGCAACGGACCGCGCGAAGCGATGCCGACGAAGCCGGCGATGTCGGTCCGCAACGGGCCGATCCGCGGCGGCGCCGCGTCGTTCGACTCGAAGTAAATACCCGGTGTGCGATAGGTGCGCATGAACGAAGGACTGCTTATTCGAGCTCCAGCCCCTCGTGAGCCAGCTCGAGCTCCTCGATGGCGATGTCGTTGTTCTTGGCGTTGAAGGCCGGCCCGGCCCATTTGCTCGGCCAGGCTTCGAAGAAGCGCCACACCAGCGCGGGCTTGCGCGATTCGTCGAGCAGGGTGATCGTGCCGGAGCGACGATCGGTCTGGCCGTCAACTATTTTCTTGCGCCACTCCCACAGTCCTTTGTCGGAGTAGCCGCGCTTGAGAGTGATGTTCGTATATTTCGTCTTGCCAGGCTGCTTGGACATGTGCGTCGGCCGGTCACCCTCCCGATATTCGATGATGTCGGTTTCCACGCTCAGCCCGCCCACCTCGGCAAAGCCTGCTCGCACACCCTGGATGTCGATGATGAAATTGAATGCTGTGTATGGATCGTGCCGCGACGCTGTTTCTGCCATGGTTCATCTCCTCACTGTTGTTGTGCTTCCACCGTCTTCTGCGAGATGCGGAAGATCACGAATTCGGCGGGCTTCACCGGCGCGATGCCGATCAGGCAGATCAGCCGGCCGTTATCCCAGTCGTCCTGGGTCATGGTGGTGCGGTCGCATCGGACGAAGAACGCTTCGTCCTGCGTCACTCCCGCGAGCGCGCCGTTGTGCCAGACCGTGCGCAGGAAGGCGCTGATCGACAGGCGAATGGCGATCCAGGTCGACTCGTAGTTCGGCTCGAACACCGACCACTGCGTGCCGCGGTCGATCGACTGCTCGACGAAGATGAAGAGCCGCCGGACGTTGATGTACCTCCACATCGCGTCGGAGGACATTGTTCGCGCGCCCCAGGGCCGAATGCTGCGGCCGGCGGAGCGCCAATCGAGGAGGGCGTTGACGCCCTTCGGGTTGAGCAGATCCTGCTGCTGCTTGCTGAGCGTGATGCTGAGCGGCTTCTCATCGCCGCTGAGATCGCGGTTGATGATGCCGCGCACGACTTCGTTTGCCGGCGCCTTGTGAACGCCGCGTTCGACGTCGACGCGTGCGTAAATCCCGGCCATGTGCCCGGTGGGCGGAACGAGAATGTGTCCCTCGGCCGTATGCGACGCCGATACGCGCACCCAGGGCATGTAATACGCGCCGTAGGTGCTGTCCTGCGGCGGCCGGATGTCGGCCAGGCTGCTGTTCATCTCGGCGGTGGTGGCGCTTAGGATGGCGAAGCGGTCCTTCAGCTTTTCGCACAACTGCAGGAGATCCGCTCGCAGATTGGGAAGGACCACTTCGTCCGGGATGGCGATGATGGAGATGTCGCGAATCGCCTCCAGTCCGCGCAGTCCGGTGAACTTGTTCGGCTCCAGCTCCCTGCCGCGAAAATCATCTTCGACCGGATTCCCCGCGTCGTCGCCACCGCTCAGCTTCGCGGTTCCATCAAACGGCTCGACCGGTGTCACCGTGCCGATCAATTTGGTGATTTTCACGAGCTTGGACGCACCGTTGACGATGGTCTGCCCGAAGTTCGTGTCCGCCGGCGTGATCGACAGGTTGTCGAAGTCCTCGATCACATCGGGATCTTTCCGCTCCGGTTTTCCGAAGTTGTTGACGTCTGTGGGATCGAGGAACGGCGGCCCCGGAATCCCATCGCGGTAGTAGAGCAACGTTAAGCGGAACCAGTCCTGCGTCGGCGAACTGTCCTTCTGCAGCGAGGCTTTCTTGAGGCGGAACAAAACGTTGTTGCCCCAGATCCCCGGACCGGATGCGAGGAGAGCGATGTTGCCCTGATCGACCGCCGCGGCGACCGCGGTGGCCGCGGTCACACGCGCGACGAAGACCCGCTGTCCGCCGTTGTCGAAAAACCCGCGGACGGCGTACGGCAGATAGAACGCCGTATGACCGGGGACGCGGTCGACGTAATCGCCGTACCACCGCACATACTCCTCCCAGCTTGTGACCAGGCGTGGCATCAGCGGTCCGCGCTCTGTCGGTCCCGCGAAGCCGGTCGTGCTGGTACTGACCCCTTCGATCGGACGCGCGCCGGTGCTGACTTCTTCGATGTAAACCCCGGGGGCTAGATACTCTGGCATACGGCTCTCCTCAGTTCATGCGAAGCGAAACGTAGGAACGACCATCGTTTTGCGGTTGAAGACATCCACGTTCTGGAGCTGGCTTTGCCCATTCGGAGTTTTCGCGGTGACCTGCGCCGCTCCGTCAGGTTGATTGAGACCGAAGTAGAAGGCCCAGGCACCGTCGCGGCCTGAGCGCACGCTTTCTCCCGGCACCGTGTCGACCGTGATTTCGGCGCCGGGAATGGCGCTGCCGGTGGTGGTGAGGACCGATCCGCGAAGCGCTGTCTGCGGCAGGCTGTTCTCCGCCGAGGGGAACAACTTGACGTTCGGGACGTCGATCACGCCGCCGCCGTTCGGCAGCGTGATCTGCAGCGTCGCCATCTGGATCTGCGGCGCCGCCGGCAGCGGCACCGCCAGCACCCACGCTCCCCGGCTGTCAGTTCGCGACTTGGCAAACGGCCCCATGTCCGGCGGCGCGGTCATCTCGACCTCGGCGCCGGCGACCGCGGCTCCGGTCACGTCCTTCAGAACGCTGCCTCGCAGCAGCGTGAGCTGCGCGCCGGGCACCGTCACATCGGGGAACGGATAGGCGCTGGCCGGCCGCAGCAGGAGCGGATCACTCGAAGAATTCGGCGGCCAATCGAGAACGGGTTCGTCGGTCAGGTAGTAGTAGTCCGACTCGATCCGAAGACGGTAGATGCCCGGAACGATACGAATCCGCGCGGAGTCGCCGATGCGCGCTTCGTCGGCGAATAGGTACGCCCCCGACTGGCCGCTCTGCGCGTACAGCGTGATGGGCGGATCGAGCGTGACCATGTTTCCCTGATCCTTCCTCTCGATCAGACTGAATCGCAGCGGCGGAATGGGCGCCGGCATCAATCCGTGCGTGCCGCGCTCCCGGGCGAAGTCGTCGATGAGCGTCAGGCATCCCACCGAGGAGCCGAGGAAGGTTTCGTACGCGGTCATGGCGTCGCCGCCTCTTGCGGCGGATTGTCCTGAAAGACGAAGCCGCGATCGGCGATGCGGCCGGCGTGCTGGACGCGCGTCGATTCGATCCGCGGCACGCGTACCTCGTAGCAGACCGACAGCCGATACGGCTGCTGCAGCGCCTCCCACACTTCCGCCAGCTCGCGCAGATCGCGGTGGCACATGGAGATGCGGATCTCCTCCTCCGCCTTCTTCGCATCCTGGCCGCTCTTGACCGGCAGCATCGGGTTGTCGTGCAGGATCTGCATCGACCTGCCCAGGACCAGCTGGTTGCCTTCCATCGTCTTGGTGGAGGGCGTGAGCAGATAGAAGAGATTGAGCGCCAGCGGCGGCATCCGCACGATCGAGGCATCGTCAGGAATCCGCGCAGGCCGCACGTTGCGCAGGAACTCGTTCTGCTGGACCTGGTAGAGCCAGAGCGAGAGGCTGCGGTTGTCGTCGCCGATCTTCTCGGCCGGATTGGTGAGCGCGATCGACTCGATGGTCGGAACCTGGTCCTTGATCTCCTGGTCGACGACGAAGCCATCCCACAGCGTCTTCCGCAGCAGGAGGCTCACGTCGTTGATGATTTTGTAGTCGCTCACGTCTGGTCCGTCTTGAGACCGCGCCGGATTTCCCCGAACGCGCTCCGGTACTGACTCAATGCTTCGTTGAGGAGGTCATAGAGGCGCTGCGCGGTGTCGGGGCTGGTGACGACGCGGACATAGACGCCGGCCGCCACCCCGTCGAACCACACCTGCCCGAAATCGAAAACGAATTCGGAGGAGTTGTGGCCGATCTCGGCATAGTTCGAGTAACGCGCTTCGCCGATGCGGCTGCGATCGGGGCCGTCGCGTTCCATGACGTCGTTCTCATGATCTGGCGCGCGCTTCATTCAAGCCGGCTGCGCCGCCTCCGAGCCGGTGGGGGTAGTGGGAGTTGTGGGTGTTGTGGGAAGGGGTGTCGGTGTGGGTGGAGGCTGGGGTTCGGCGGTGGCAGTCGCCGCCACGCCGCTGGTGCCGCCCGGCGGGATGTTCTTCAACGCGTCGTCGATCCACGTCGCCTTTTTGGCGTCGAAGATTTTCTGCGCGTCCTTCACCGCCGCATTCGCAGCGTCGAGCGCTGCTTTCGCCGTTCGCTCGTCGTTCAATGCCTTGGTGAGATCGGCAGCAGCCTGGTTCAGGTTTTTCGCGTAGGTATCAGCATCGATTGGGTCGAACCTGGCAAGACGGTCCGCAAGAACGAGCACGATGAAATACATGTGCGAGAAGTTGTTCGCCTTCCCCTCGGCATTGGCCTTGTCGGCCAGGGCCGCGGCGTCTTTGAGGACGGCCGCGTTTTTGGCAGGGATGGCCGCGACGTCATCGAAGGCAGCCTGTTTTTCCGCGGTGATCTTTTTCGCGTCGGCCAGTGCGGTCTCTTTCGCTGTGACGTCGCCCTTCGCCGTGGTGATGTTGTCCGCGAGAGTTTTGAGATCGGCGCTGGCCTGTATTTCCGCATCCTCAATCGGCTTCTTGTCGCCGGTCGACTCGAGCAGTGCCTTTTGCCTGGTGACGAAGTCGTCGAGATCCTTTTTCTTCTTCGTCGCCGCGTCGTCGGTAACTTTCGCGAGATCCTTTTCTTTCTGATCGACGTCGCCGGCGATCTTTTTCTGGTTGGCGATCTCCGCCTTCAGCCGTTCGGCCTCTTTCTGGTTTGCCGCAAGGTCCTCTTCGAGTTTCTTCAGTTCATCATCGGGCGAAGTCGCGTCTGCCATCCGGTCCTCCTCGCAGGTGTGCGGGGGTCCGGACTGCAGGCGGCCTGCCGAATCCGAAAATGATGTAAGTGATTGAAAACGCGTGTACGCGCCGCGGCGACGCGTTCGACTTGTAACGTCAACCGCGTTACACCATCGCGATCCGCCGGCCCGCATGCCGAGGCCCCACAATCACTTGCGCGGGCCTGCATGTGTATCACCCCGCGATGTGACAACGGATGTGACACGCGACGACCGCAACGAGCTGCTGCTGTGAAGCCGCTCCGCGAAGCAATGAAACGCTTCTCAGTCAGTCGTCACTACACAGGGGAGGGCCACCATGAAATTCAGCAAGAACGTCTTTCTCATCGCGGGCATCTATGGTTTGCTCGTCGTCACGCCGCAGTACTTCACGGAGTCGTTGGTCGGCGGAAAGTTTCCGCCGCCGGTCACACATCCGGAGTACTACTACGGCTTCGTCGGCGCCGTCGTCGTATGGCACATACTGTTTCTGGTCATCTCACGAGACCCGGCGCGCTACCGGTCGATGATGCCGGTGGCCGCTCTGGAGAAACTCGCGTTCGGGGCGCCGATCCTCGTGCTCTACTTCCAGGGCCGTGCAGCACTCGCCATCGTCGGCGCCGCCGTCATCGACCTGATTCTCGGCGCTCTCTTCCTGCTGTCGTTTCGGAAGACAGGCGAACCCGCCTGAGTCGAGAGCCCCTGCTTCGTTCTCGCACCGCTGGATGCTCGTGAGAGAAATGCCGATCGAGGCTGCGCCAACAACGCTCCCGGCCGTGCCGGGCCTACTAACGCCGCGGCGCGTCCAGCGAATATCTCGTCGATCCTTCCACACTGAACGCGAACGGTAATTCAATCTCCCCTGCGTTTGCATGATTCATCCCTGAATCTGTCGCATCCGTCCCTTTGTCGTTCGGCCCGGCGGCAGGCCGGCTCAAACTCGCGAGCGTTTCCAACGGAGGAATGGTGGGATTCCCGCTCAGGCTCGCGACGATGTCCGGATGTTTGGGGTGGAACCGGTGACCGGCGCCCTGCCCGCTTCCATGGCTCAGCCGGTCTATCGCCTGGACTATCGGGTGGACCAGGCGCTCGATGCCGGGCAGCTCGCGTCCATTCGCGGGTACGAGCACGTGGTCCTGGTGTTTGGTCCCGAGGCGACCGCACGCGGGGTGATGGCGGCGCTCGACGAGTTGGCGTCGCAGGCCCCTCGGACGCGATGTAGCAGCATCGTCCTTTCGGCGCCGGAACAGTTGGCGGACTTTCAGCCGCTCGTGAATGCCGATCGCCTGTTCTACCTGTCGGGCGGTGACCTGCCCGAGCGCCAGTTGGCTGCGCTGGTCGAGGGCGCCCGCGGGATGAACGGGCGCGACGGGGCGATCGATCTCTCCCTTCCCGTCGACGATCTGCGCCGGATGGCGCTGGCGGAGAACGTGGCGGAGGTGGCCGACGCCGTGGAGCGGTCCATCGGCACGGTGGTCGAGTCGCGGCGTAGCCGCTGCGTTTTGTTCGATCGTGAAGAGGATGTGCTGTGGACGCCGGGCGAGGGGGGCGAGGAGGCTAGCGCTGCGGCCGGTCTGGTCAGTTTCGTTCTTCGCGCCGGTACGAATGTCTGCCTGGCGCGGATGGCCGGCGATCCGCGCGCCGATCTCGATCTCGACAATCCTGACGGTGTCTCCTCGGACCGCTTTCTCGGCGTGCCGGTGCGCGCGCCGCGCGGCGCCGTGGTGGCGGTGATCGTGGCGCTGCGGCCGCAGCAGGACGCGCCGTTCGAGCCGCGGGATGTGGCGACGCTGGAGGCGCTGGCCGCGCAGGTGAGTCCTTACCTCGCTGCCTGGCTGGTCCAGCCGCCGGGCAGCCCCTTTCGCTATCACGCGCTGCGCAATCTCGATCAGCCGCTGCTGGCGGGCCCGGAGCCGCTGCACCTCAAACCGCTCTGGACGCGCGGTACTCCGTGGCTGGTGGCAGCGACCTTCGCGGCATTCGTGCTGGCGCTGCTGTTCGTCGTGGGACTGCATCATGGCTAAGCGCATCCCTTTCGTGGCCCAGACGATGGCGGCGGATTGCGGATCGGCTTGCGTGGCCATGAGCCTGGCGATGCACGGCAAGCATGTGTCGCTGGACGAAGTGCGGGGGGTGACCGGACTCTCGCGGCACGGGCTCGACGCGCAGCGGTTGCTGTCGGCAGCGGCGCATTTCGGCCTGCGCGGGCGCGGAGTGCATCTCCGTGCGCCGGGCGATCTCGCGTATCTCGACCCCGGCAGCATTCTGCATTGGGAGTTCCGGCACTTCGTTGTATTGGAACGGGCGGAAAAAGGCGGCGCCTGGATTCTCGATCCGGCCAGTGGGCGGAGCTTCGTGACGCGCGCACAACTCGACCGCGCCATCACCGGGGTGGCCCTGACGTTCGAGCCCGGGCCGGAGTTCGCGCCCGGAGGAAGCCGGCGTACGCCGCTCGCGGGGCGTTATCTCAAGCGGGTGCTCGGGCACGATGCGGCGCTCGTCCGGATCGTGCTGACGTCGATCCTGGTGCAGCTCTTCGCGCTGGCGGTGCCGCTCCTGACGCGGCTGCTCGTCGATCGCGTCATTCCGCATAGCGACCGGCGGCTCTTCGAGATTCTGGCGGCGGGTGCGCTGATGCTGGTCGGCTTCTCGGCGCTGGCGACGTTCATCCGCGGCCACATCCTCCTGGCGCTGCGAACGCGGCTCGACGCGCAGCTGACTACCGATTTTCTCGAGCATCTGGTGCATCTGCCGTTTTCGTTTTTCCAGCAGCGCTCGGCGGGCGATCTCATGATGCGGGTGGCCAGCAATTCGACGATCCGCGAGATTCTCACCTCGGCCGTTCTCTCCGGTGCGCTCGACGGGTTGATGGTGGTTTCGTATCTGGTGCTGCTGCTCGTGGCCGACGTGCGGCTCGGGCTGGTGGTGGCGGCGTTGGCAGTGCTGCGCCTGATCATCCTCGTCGGCGCGATGGGGAGGCGCCAGCGGCTGACGTCGGAGCAGTTGCAGGCGCAGTCGGCAGCGCAGAGTTACGAAGTCCAATTGCTCTCCGGCATCGAGGCGGTCAAGGCGTGTGGCGCGGAACGTCGGGCCGTCGATACCTGGTCGCACCTTTTCGCGCGGCAACTCAACGTCTCACTGGCCCGCGGTCGTCTCGACGTGTTGGTGACGACGCTGCTGGACGGTTTGGGTTTGGCTTCGCCGGTGGTCGTGCTGCTCTACGGCAGCGCGCGGGTGATGGAAGGAGCGCTGACGCTGGGGGCGATGCTCGGTCTGGCCGCGCTGGCGGCGGGATTTCTAGCGCCGCTCTCGACGCTCGTGGCGAATGCCTCGCAATTCCAGTTGCTCGGCAGTTACCTCGGGCGGCTCGACGACGTGCTCTCCACTCCCTGCGAGCCGCAGGGGCGCGAGCTGCCGCGGCCAGCGTCGTTCGCGGGACGGATCGATCTGGACGATGTGGCGTTCCGCTATGGGCCGCTCGTCCCTCCCGCCCTCGCCGGCGTATCGCTGGCCGTGGCGCCGGGCGCGTTCGTGGCCGTAGTCGGCCCTTCGGGCTCGGGAAAGTCGACGCTCACCGGACTCGTGGCGGGGCTGCTGGCGTCGCAGGAGGGGAGCGTGTTGTACGACGGGCGGCCGCTGGAGCAGTTCCCGCGCCCGTGGCTGCGCGCGCGCATCGCGTATGTGCCGCAGCAGTCGTATCTCTTCGGCACGACCATCCGCGCGAACATCGCGCTGGCCGATCCCAATCTCCCATTCGACCGCATCGTCGAGGCGGCCAGGCTGGCCGTGATCCACGACGAAATCGCCGCGCTGCCGATGGGGTACGACACGGTGCTGGCCGATGCCGGCGCCTCTCTTTCGGGCGGCCAGCGCCAACGCATTGCGTTGGCCCGCGCGCTGGCCGGCCGGCCGAAGGTGCTGATCCTCGACGAAGCGACCAGTGCGCTCGATTCGATTACCGAACAGAAGATTCAGGAGAACCTCCGGTCGCTGCGGGCCACACGCATCGTTGCCGCCCATCGCCTCAGCACGATCCGCGAGGCCGACCAGATCGTGGTCCTCGACCAGGGCCGCGCCGTCGAACGAGGCACCCACGCCGAGCTGGTGGCCCGCGACGGACTCTATCGCCGACTCGTTTCCGCGCAACTCGAAGGCGCGGAGGAAACAACCCCCACCCACCCGCGCATCAGCCACGCCCCGACGGGGGTTGAGGCGAGGCTTGCGCACACCGCAGGAAAGAAAGGAACCCCATCATGAAAAAGCAGATCACCAGCAAACTCTCCCTCAGCAAGGAAACGCTGCGTCACCTCTCCGAGCGCGACCTTCAGGCCGCGGTCGGCGGTTTCGCCACCGACCTCTGTCCGCCGACCGGTCCGTCGAACTGCGACGTCTGTCCGTCGGAAAGCTGCCTCACCGGCGGAAGCTGCCTCACGGCGACCCACGGCCGGTTCTGCTGCTGAGGGCCATTTGCAACGCGGCAGGCGGTCGGGCGCAGGCCCGGCCGTCTGCCTCATTCCGGGAGACGAATGCACATGTGGCAACCGATTGCGAGCGCCGCGGCCACTCGCGAATGCTGGAGCACGATCGTCGACATCGAGGCCGCGCTGACCGAGCATCTGCGGGGAGAGGCCGGAAACGAATGGGCGCCCGCTCATCTATCGGCGGGAGCGGCCGGCATCGCATTGTTCTTTGCCTATCTGTACGCCGCGCGTGGAGAGGCCGGCGCGGCCGACCGCGCACTGGAAGCGCTCGACATCAGCACCGGGGCGCTGGAGCATCGGCGGCAGCTTCCTACGCTCTACTCCGGCTTTGTCGGGATCGGTTGGGTGATCACGCACCTCTCGCGCGAGATCTTCGAGGGCGACGGCGAGCTTGCCGTCGAGATCGACGAGGCGCTGCGGGTGTTGCTGGCTGACGTGACGGAGAGCCCACAGTTCGAGCTTCTCAGCGGACTGGCCGGGTATGGCACCTATCTCGTGGAGCGGCTTCCCAGTCCGAGCGCAGTCAAGCTACTGGCCCGGGTCATCGACCTTCTTGAAAAATCGCGGGACGTCACCGGCACCTGGTTCACCAACCCTGATTGGCTGCCTGATTGGCAGCGCGAGTTGATGCCGCGCGGCTATCACAACCTTGGCGTGGCACACGGGATCCCCGGCGTGATCGGATTTCTGGCCGCGGCGCAGCGCGCTGGCGCGGCCGATCCGCGGATCCCGCGTCTTGCGGACGACGCGGTGCGCTGGCTTCTCGCGCAGAAGGGATCGTGGCCGAGCTCGGTCTTTCCCGCGCACATCCCGCCCGGCGACGATCCGCGGCCGACGCGCACCGCCTGGTGTTACGGCGACATCGGCGTTGCCGCGGTTCTGCTTTCCGCCGCGCGCAGCTTCGATCGCGGCGAGTGGCAGGAGGAAGCGCTGGCCATCGCCCGCATCGCCGCGCGGCGATCGGTGGAAGAGACGAAGGTGACCGACGTCGGTCTCTGCCACGGCGCCTCCGGCATCGCCCATCTCTTCAATCGCCTTTACCAGGCCAGCGGGGACGACGAACTGCGCGCCGCCGCCGAGACCTGGTACGGACAGACGATGGCGATGCGCCGGCCCGGCGAAGGCATCGCCGGCTTCATCGGCTGGTCTGACGGCAGACGGCCGGGGGAAGGGGAGTGGCGCGGCGAGCCGGGCTTCCTCTCCGGCGTGGCCGGCATCGGTCTGGCGCTGCTGGCGGCGGTGAGCGAGGTCGAGCCGGCGTGGGACCGGGTGATGCTCGTCAGCGTCCCGCCGCGGAAAGGGGCGTCATGACCATCGCCGAGGACTTCCTTCCCTCCGATCTCGTCGTGATGCGCACCCCGTTCCTGCCGTTCGAGGAGCTGGAGGCGTGGAACGCGGATCTGCGCGCGCCGCATGCGGCCCCTGCGGTCGGTGACGAGCTGGACGCTGCTCTAACAGATGCTCTGACACACGACATCGCGTTGTTGCGCGAACGATTGCAGATTCTTGTCGGCCGGCCGGAGATCGCAGAAGCGATTTTTCTGGCGTCCCCCGACCTGGCGGAAAGCATCGCGCAGTGGCAGCGGGAGCCCGAGTCAAAGAAAGGGCGGCGCACCGAACACGGTTTGATCCGTTACTTCCTGCGCATGGCCACGCGGCCGACACCGTTCGGGCTTTTTTCGGGATGCACGGCGGGGAGCGTCGGCGCACGCACACAGCTGGCGCTGGAAGCGCGGGACGGGTATCGCCGCCACAGCCGGCTGGATATGGACTACCTCCACGCCCTCTGCGAGCACCTGGTGCGCGATCCGGAGATCCGGCGCCAGCTGATTTTTCGCCCGAACTCGAGCCTCTACGAAGCAGCCGGCCGGCTGCGCTTCGCCGAGTCGCGCGTGCGGGGCCGCCTGCGCACCTATCACCTCGTGGCCTTCGACGCCTTTGACGCGCTTCGCGAAACGCTGCAGCGCGCCGCGGGTGGCGCTCGCCTCTGCGAGCTGGCCGAAGCGCTGGTCGCCAGCGACGCCGAGGGAGAGATCACGCGTGAAGACGCCGACGCGTTTCTGAACGAAGTCGTCGACAACCAGCTCCTGCTCGCCGATCTGGCGTTGCCGGTGACCGGCGAGGAGAGCACCGGCGGTTTGCTGCGCCAACTTGAAGCGATTGCTGCGGCGGGAGAGGCGCGCCTCCGGCTCGCGCAGGCCGAGCGCGCGCTCGCCGGCATCGACGCCGATCCCGCGCTCGCCACCGAACGCTATCGCCGGATCGCCAGCGCGCTCGAGCCGCTCGGCGTTCCGGTCGAGCTCTCCCGTCTCTTTCAGGTCGATCTGATCAAGCCGCCGCGTGAGGTCGTGCTCGGCGACGACGTCGTCGCGGAGATCGCCCGCGGTGTGGAGATTCTTCACCACTCGTCGCGGCAGCGGGGCGGCCGCGCGCTCGATGAATTCCGCGGTGCGTTCGTCGAAAGGTATGGTTCCGATCGCGAAGTTCCGCTGTTGGAGGCGCTCGATGAAGAGAGCGGCATCGGCTACGAGCGATCCAACAATGTGGGCGCCGAGGCCTCTCCGATGCTGGCGGGACTGGCGCTGCGGCGCAATGCGGATCGGATGCAACTGACGTGGGGAAACAGCGAGGCGGCCATGCTGCGGCTTCTCTCCCGCGCGCTGGCGGCAGGGGAGATGGAGGTCGCGCTGACCGACGATGACGTCGCGCGAATGGACAACCCCGGGCGCCCGGCACTCCCTGATGCGTTCCATGCGTCGGTGGCGCTGGCGGCATCGTCGGCGGAGGCGATCGCGCGCGGCGACTATCGTGTGCTGCTCCACTTCGCCACGGGTCCCTCCGGTGCGCGGATGCTGGGCCGCTTCTGCCACGCCGACCCGGCCATCCACGCCGGCGTCGAAAAGCATATTGCCGCGGAAGAAGCACTTCGCCCCGGAGCGTGTTTCGCCGAGATCGTCCATCTTCCGGCGGGACGCATCGGCAACATTCTGGCGCGTCCCGTTTTGCGCCAGTACGAAATCCCATTCCTAGGCCGCTCGGGTGCGCTCTCCGATCGGCAGATCCCGCTCGACGACCTGTTGGTCACCGTGTCCGGCGATCGCATCCGGCTCCGCTCGAAACGCCTCGACTGCGAAGTGATTCCGCGCCTGACGACGGCACACAACACCAACGCCGAGAGTCTGGGCGTCTACCGTTTTCTGGCCGCGCTCCAAATGGGCGTGGGGATTCAGTGGGATTGGGGGCCGCTCGACGCGATGCCGTTTCTTCCACGCGTCGTCAGCGGCCGGGTGGTGCTGGAGCGGGCGCGCTGGCGTGTCTTGGCGACAGAGATCAAGCCGATCGCGGCAGCCGGCGGAGCGGCGCGCTTCCGCCTGGCGCAGCAGTTCCGCACGGAGCGCCGCATGCCGCGCTATGTCGTGCTGGCCGACGGCGACCAGGAATTGCTGCTCGACTTCGACAACGCCCTCGCACTCGATGCCGTCATCGACCTGATTCGAAACCGGCACGAGCTGCTGCTCACCGAGCTCTATCCGGCGCCGGACGAGCTCTGTGCCAACGGGCCGGAAGGGCGCTTCGTGCACGAGCTGATCGTTCCCTTCACCAGGCGCGCGCCGGCGGAATCGGTCACGGTCGAGCAGCGGAAGACGCCGACGCGGCTCGTTCCGCGAACCTTTCCGCCCGGTTCTGAGTGGCTGTACGCCAAGTTCTACAGCGGAACGGCCACCGCCGATCGCGTGCTCATGGAGGAGCTGGCGCCGCTCGCGGCGGAAGTCGTTGCCGGCGGCGCCGCCCGCCGCTGGTTCTTCATCCGCTACGCCGACCCGGCCTGGCATCTGCGCATTCGCTTTCAAGGCGATCCGCAGCAATTGTGCGCCGTGGTTCAGCCGGTGCTGCAACTGGCCGCCGAGCGTCTGATCGGAAACGGCATCGCGTGGAAAGTCCAGTTCGATACCTATGAGCGCGAGGTCGAACGATACGGCGGTCCGGAAGCGATCGAGCTGATCGAGGAGATTTTCTTTCGCGACAGCGAAGCGGTCGTGGCCATGCTGGCGTCGTGCAGCGGCGACGCTGCTGCCGACATGCGGGGGCCGCTCATGGCCGCCGGGATCGACGCGCTGTTTGCGGATTTCGGTCACGATCCCGCCGCCCGGCTCAAACTTGCCGAGGCATCGCGGAATCACTTCGCCAGGCAATACCAATACGAGGCGTTACGCGCACCGCTGGCAGACCGCTTCCGCCGGGAGCGTCACACATTTCAGCGCCTGCTCGACGATCCGGCGTCCGTGCCTGCTCTTAAGAAGCGCTCCGAAGCGATCGCCGGCGCCGCCGCCGAGTTGATGGCGCGCGAGCGCCGCGGCCGGCTGCATCTGCCGTTGCAGACCATTCTCCCGAGTCTCGTTCACATGTTTGTGAATCGCCTCAGTCGCTCCGCCGGCCCGGAGCACGAGCTGGTGCTGTACGACTACCTCGTCCAACTGTACCGGTCGCAGCTGGCCCGGAGCAGGAAGCGACCGGCCTACGCATCTCCGGAACGACGGTTGGTCACGGAAGGGTAGTCGTGGCGAAGGGCTTCTGCGCCGCCAGGCAACTCCAACTCCGGCTGCGGATGTCGCAACGAATCGTGCAGCAGTCCTCCGAGGTCGGCGATGAGACGCTGTGCTTCGGGGACGTTCGTAGCCATGACGCCGGAGATACGAGTCAGCGCTTTGTTGAGAAGCTCAGGCTGGAGGCGTCCTGCCGCCGCCTTCAACTCCGCTCGCGCGATCGCCGTATCGAGCTCCGCCTCCTCGGCGAGACGGTGGTCTTCAACGGCCCACGAATACACCGCGTAGCCGATTCCGGTAACGATGGCGAGGTAGAACGTGGCTGTGAAGAAGCCGCCGGGAAGGTAGGCCAGCAAGACCGAAAGGAACGGCAGTTGAAAGATCGTCGCTTCGAAAAGCGCGCGAGTGCTTACCATCGCCGCCGCAAGTGCGGAGATGCCTGCCGTGGCAGCGGCCATCGCCGCAAGCCGCGGCTGCCGCGGTCGGGTCTGTCTCCACTCGATCACGGCGAATACCAGAAAGGCCGCCCCAATCCACAGCGAGCTGTCGAAGAGCACGTATGCGGGAGGCATCCAAAGCCCATGCGAACGGAAGTCGCTGGCGTGAAGCGCAGAGTTCACGATGGTAAAGACCACGACCGGAAGGATCAGGCTCCGTCGCACACGCGCCAGTCCCAGCAAGTGGAGTCTGGTCATGCCGCAGCTCCCTTCTTTCTCGCCGTTGTCACCAAGGGCATCACGACCGTCACCACCGTCGATCCGGAGCCGTCGTCGGTCAAGGTCACCCGCTGGCTGTTGCCGAAGAGGAGCGCCAGTCTGGCCCGTACCGCGGCCAGACCGATGCCGATTCCGGGCGAGGCCGGCGCGTCCGAGCTGCTGTTGCGCACGCGGATCATCAACGCTCCGATGCCCCGCTCGGCATCGATCACGATCTCCCCTCCCTCCTCGCAGCACGCGACGCCATATTTGAGAGCGTTCTCGACGATCGGCTGCAGGATGAGCCGCGGTACGAGACAGGCCAGGAGGTCGGGCGGAATGGCGATGCGGCTGCGCAGCCGGGCGCCGAAACGCAGCGACTGCAGCCGCAGGTACTGCCGGACAAATTGCACTTCGTCGGCGAGCGAAACGGTGGCTGCCGCACCGTGGCGGATGGAGTAGGCCAACAGATCCTGCA
>Ga0233356_1000066_pt1 | contig 29564 bp, 28 predicted proteins | sample GEONSFMMS_FD_180700 | JGI IMG/M metagenome (GOLD analysis project Ga0233356, IMG submission 180700) | Soil microbial communities from Shasta-Trinity National Forest, California, United States - GEON-SFM-MS | ecosystem: Environmental > Terrestrial > Soil > Temperate forest > Bulk soil | place...
CGATCGCGGCGATCTGCTGCGGTGTGGCGTCAGTGGTCAGGTAAATATTCACGCGCGACTTTCCGCCGGCCTGCGCTACCGCGCGTCCGAGGTTTTCGGCGACGAGGAGAAACGCTCCGACGATGAAGAGCGAGATCGCGATCATGGCCACGGCCACGAAGCTGGTGCGCTTCGACACCCACATCCGGCGCGCCGCTTCGCGGAAAAAATAGGAGAACGTCGTTTTCGGGAGCGCGTCGTCGCGGTACGGCATCGCGATCAGCCGCCGATCCCGAAGATCGACTCGACGCGCGGCGCGCGCGGCGGCGTGGCCGCTTTCTCGTCGGTGATGCGGCCGTGGTCGAGCGTAATCACGCGCCGTCCGCTCTGCTCGATCAGCTCGCGGTCATGCGTGGCAATCAGCACCGTCGAACCTCTCAGATTGGCCTCGGCGAAGATCTGCACGATCTCCTGCGTCAGGTCGGGATCGAGATTGCCGGTCGGCTCGTCGGCCACGATCACGAGCGGCTCGTTGATCAGCGCGCGGGCGATGGCGATGCGCTGCTGCTCTCCGCCGGAGAGCTGCAGTGGATAGGCATTCAGTTTGTGGTGCAGGCTCACCGCGCGCAACGCGCCGTACGCGCGCTTCTTGTGCTCGCGCGGCGGAACGCCGAGGACGGTGAGGATGAAGGAGAGGTTCTCGAACACGGTCATCCGCTCGATGAGCTTGAAATCCTGGAAGACCATGCCGATCTCGCGGCGGAAGAAGGGAAGCTGCGATCGCCGCATGGATTTTAAGTTGCGGCCGTTGACGACGACCTGTCCGTCGCTCGGCTGCATCTGGCGCAGGATGAGTTTGAGCAGCGTCGATTTCCCCGCGCCGCTGGCGCCGGTGAGAAAAACGAACTCTCCTTTCTCGATGTGAAAGGTCACGTCATGAAGCGCGGTGGAGTACTGATCGAATCGCTTGGTGACGTGGTAGAAGTGGATCACTGTGGCCTTGCATTTTATCCTGACGAAGAGCGAAGCGCGGCGTCAGGATCTCCGGTGGCGGTGCGAGCGCTAGGTCCTTGATGTCGCGGTCTTGCTCCAACGCGGTCGCGCGCGGAGGCGCGCTCCGACAATCCAGCCCCGCGCTCGGCGCGGGGAAAACGAGCGTGAACGAAGTTCGTGGCCGCGGAGGCGGCCACTACAAAATGCTCGCGCCGCGCGTGACATGTAGCGGCCGCCTCCGCGGCCGCACATCCATCTGCGCGTCTTCCCAGCCCGCGCCGAGCGCGGGGCTGCATTGTCGAGCGCGCCTCCGCGCGCGTTAGAAAGGCGCAAGCTCGCGTAGACTTCCGAAGCACATGCGCTTCCTCCTCATCTGCCTCGGCGGCGCGATCGGAACTGGCTGTCGCTACCTGACCTCCCTGTGGGCGGCGAGCGCGTTCGGCGTTGCTTTTCCCGTCGGCACCTTCATCGTGAACATCGCCGGCTCGTTTCTGATCGCGTTCATCATGCAGACCTCGGCGGCGACAGAAATCATTTCATCTGACGTACGCCTCATGCTCACGACGGGTGTGATGGGCGGCTTCACCACCTATTCGACGTTCAATTACGAAACGACGAACTTCTTCCGCGCCGGTGCATGGGGCCTCGGCATGGTGAACGCGGGCGCAACATTTTTCGGCTGTCTGGCCGCTGGGCTGGCAGGCCTGGCGCTGGCGCGGCTGCTCTTCGGGAGGTAACGATGCGCGAACTGACGGGCGAACAAGTGATGGTGCGGATCTTCTTCGGCGAATCGGACCAATGGAAGCACCAGTTGTTGGAGGTCGCGCTGATCGAGCGGCTGCGCCGCGAAGGCTTTGCCGGCGCGACCGCCTTCCACGGCTCGAGCGGCTTCGGCGCCAATAGCATCATTCACACGACGCACATCCTCGATCTCTCGTCCGATCTTCCCGTCGTCGTCGAAGTCGTCGATACCGAGGAGCACATCGAACGATTGCTGCCAATCCTGGACGAGATGATCGACGACGGTTTGGTGACGATGGAGAAGGTGCGGGTGCTTCGGTACAAGGCGGCTGAAAAGAGTTGACCGGTAACACTGCTACCCTTCGCGCCGCATGAAACTGATCGTTGGTCTAGGCAATCCCGGCGCGGACTATGAGCGTTCGCGGCACAACGTCGGGTGGATGATCGTCGACGCGTTTGCGAAGAAGTTCCGCATCGGCATCAACAGGCACGAAAAGGATGCCATGACCGGCGAAGGCCGCGTCGCGGGCGGCAGCGTGAAGGTGGCCAAGCCGCAGACGTTCATGAACAACTCCGGCGATCCGGTCAAGCTGCTCGTCAACGCATATCTCGAATCGACCGACGACCTTATGATCGTGTACGACGACATCGACCTGCCGCTGGCGCGATTGCGCATCAAGCCCAGCGGATCATCGGGCACTCACAACGGCATGCGCTCGATCGTGGCCTCGCTTGCGACCGAGCGCTTTCCGCGGCTACGATTCGGCGTCCGCGGCGCGGAGTACCCGGAGGACGGACGGCTTCGCGATTACGTCCTCGACGACTTCACTGCCGAGGAGGAGCCGCTGGTCAGCCGCGGAATCGAGCGCGCCGTCGATGCGCTCGTGCTCTTCGCGCGCGGCGATCTGAAACGAGCAATGAACGAATTCAACCGTGATCCAGAGGAAACTCCCAACCCATGAATATCCACACCCTCGGCGAGCTGCGCGCTACCGGCTATCGCATCACCTCGGTCAAAGATGAGATGCGCCGCAATCTGCTCGCGGCTATCGCGCGCGGCGAGACGCTCTTTCCCGGCATCCACGGCTACGAACGGACGGTCATCCCGGCCATTCACAACGCCGTGCTGTCGAAGCACGACATCATCCTCCTCGGCCTGCGCGGCCAGGCCAAGACGCGCATCTTGCGCTCGCTGACGAACCTGCTGGACGAGCGCGTGCCGATCATCGCCGGATGCGAGATCAACGACTCGCCGCTCGCGCCGACGTGCAAGCGCTGCCGCCGGCTCGCTGCAGAACAGGGCGATGATTTGCCGATCGCGTGGCTGACCCGCGAGGAGCGTTACCGCGAGAAGCTGGCAACGCCCGACGTTACCGTTGCGGATCTCATTGGCGATATCGATCCGATCAAGGCCGCCAATCAGCGGCTCACGTACGCGGACGAAGAGGTCATTCACTACGGCATCATTCCGCGCACGAACCGCGGGATCTTCGCCATCAACGAACTGCCCGACCTCGCGCCGCGCATTCAGGTGGCGCTGCTGAACATTCTCGAAGAGCGCGATCTGCAGATCCGCGGATTTCCGGTGCGCATTCCGATGGATGTGGTCCTCGTCTTCAGTGCGAATCCCGAGGACTACACGAGCCGAGGGAACATCATCACGCCGCTGAAGGACCGCATCGACTCGCAGATCCTCACGCACTATCCGCAGAGCGTCGAGACGGCCATGCAGATCACCCGGCAGGAAGCATGGACGGATCGCGATCACCCGATCGAGATCGAGATTCCGGATTACATCCACTCGCTGGTCGAGGAGATCGCCTTCGTCGCCCGCGGCTCGGAGCTCGTCGATCAATCGTCCGGCGTCTCGGCGCGCTTGACGATCGCGGCGGTGGAGTTGCTGCAGTCGAACATGGAACGCCGCGCCGCGCTAACGCACGACTCGTCGGTATTTCCGCGTCTCTCCGATCTGGCCATGCTTCTTCCCGCGATCACCGGCAAGGTGGAGATGGTCTACGAAGGCGAGCAGCAGGGCGCGGAAGTCGTTGCCCGCAAACTGATCGGCGAGGCGGTGGCAAAACTGTTCGCGACAAAGTTTCCTCCCATTGAGCGCGCCGGCGTCGGCGCGCGCAACGAGCGCAATCGCGGCTTCGATCTCGACGACGACGAGCTGGACGACGCCTTCTCCGGCCGCCGCAGCCGCAAGCAACAGCAGCAGCGCCCGCAACGTCAGGAAGAGAAGCCGCCATCGCCGAGTGAGCCGAACTACGACGCCATCCTCGGCTGGTTCAGCGAAGGCAACAAGATCACGTTGTCGGATGAGCAGCCGTTCGATACGTACTTCGTCGAATTGAAGCGCGTTCCGAAGCTCATCGAGACCGCGAAAAAGTACGTTCCGCCGCGCAACGACCGCGAGCTCGCGTTCTGGATGGAGATGATCCTCGAGGGCCTGCACCAGTCGCTCCGCCTGGCGCGCGAAGACCTCGACTCGACCATCACCTTCCAGGAAATGATGAAGTTCAACGTGCTGCGAACGGTTAAGTAATCACGGCTTGACCGCGCGATGACGCCTCGGCGCAGGAGTTCCGTTGCCTGGAACCGCAGGTGCCTCAAACGCGCCGATATCGACGGCAGCGATTCCATCGCCATTGCCGTCCGCCCGCGCGGCACCACGTTGATCGGTCGATGGCGCGTTGATCGAGTCGCCACCGTCGATGGCGGGACTGCCGGCACCGAGTGCCATCGTCTGCGTCAATCCGCCGTTGTTCGCGAGCGCGCCGAGGAGCGGATTGGCCACGGTCATTCCGGTGCAGGTCGTGTCGCCGAACTGGAGATTGTTTCCGCCGGTGATCAGCGCAGCCGGAGAGAATGAGCAGTTACCGCCGCTGTTGCTGGCGATGATGGCGTTGGAGATCCAGGTGACGGGGTTGACGTTGCCGAAATGAACGGCGCCGCCTGTTCCTGCAGCGGTGTTTCCGGCGATCGTGCAATTCCGGATCGTGACCGGTGCCGATTCGATGTAGAGCGCTGCGCCCTGGGCGCTGGATCCGGTTGCGGTGTTGGCGTTGAATGTGTCGTTCGCGATCGTAACGTTGCTTCCTGGATTCAGCGATTCGATCGCGATCGCGCCGCCGCCGAACGTGACGGCGTTGCCCGTGAACGTAGAACGGTCGATCGACACGACGACTTTGAAGGTCGAGTTGCCGTAGATGTCGATCGCGCCGCCGACAGGTGCGGTATTGCCGCTGAACGTCGAATCGGCGATCGATGCCAGTCCGCCTTCCATGCTGATCGCCGCGCCGCCGCCTCCACTGACGTTGTTCTGAAACAGTGAATGCTTAACGGTGAGCGACGCGGGGAGGCAGCCGGTGCACAACTCCTGAAAAATCCCGCCTCCGCCGCCCGGGGAGTGACTCTTCGTGATGGTCACCGTATCGAGGGTCAGATTTCCGAAGTTCTGAATGGCGCCGCCGGCGTTCAACCCAGTGCTGATATTGCCGTTGGTCAATGTGATGTGCTTGAGCGTCACGTTCGCCAGGACTGTGTCGCTGCCGAAGATGTTCAGCATTCCGGACGTGGTGCCGGTTCCGTCGAGGGTGATGGTGTCATTGCCATCGACGGTAACGGGCGGGAACGTCGAGATGACATTCATCGCTGATGTGATGGCAATGGTCTGAGGACCGGCCCCGCAATTGAATGTCACGGCGCCGCCCGCTGCTAATTGCGCTTGCAGTGCCGACTGGGTGCAGGACGTTGGCGTCCCGCTTCCCACGACACCTGCGGTGAGCGAAGTCGAAATCGCCGCACCAGCGACCAGAAGGAACAGTCGTACGACAGACTGATTGATGACACACAGATAGCGCAAGATGAATCTCCTTAGACTTAGGTTGAGTGGGATGAGACAGGAGGGTTGCCGATTCGTTATCGCCAATCTGTGGCCGAATGGTCGTTCGGGCGGTGACATGGCTCACGTCGCTGTCACGATCGCGATCATTGCAAGGTACAGCAGTTACAATCGCCGCGCATGCCTAAGGTCACGGCCGAGATTCCCGGCGAGCTGTCGCGGCAGATCGATCGGATGATTCGCGACGGTTGGTTTCCCGATCAGGATGCGATCGTCCGCGAAGCGCTCGCGCATTTCGTCGACGCGAAGACGTTCCTCGGCGACTCCCCTCGGATGCTGCATCGCTTCGCCGCCGACGCGCTGAACGATTCGAAAGCCGAGGTCGCGCTGAAGTTCGTGAACCGAGGGCTGTCGCTGCTGCCGGCGCAGGACGCCACCGATTTTCATCTCTACCAGAACCTCGTCGAGCTTCGTGTGCAGATCCTGCTCGTCCTCGACCGAACCGCCGAGGCGCTGACCGCGCTGGAGGAAGCCCGCGAGATGCTGCCGAACAATCCGACCATTGCGAAGTGGATCACTCGACTAAGAAGGGTGAAGAGTGAAGGGTGAAGAGTGAAAGGTTCTGAGCTGTTCTTTCACTCTTCACCCCTCACCCCTCACTCTTCACCCTTCTTATGCGTCATAGGTACTCCTACCTCGATCCCGATCTCATCCGGCAGCTTTTGTCGGAGATGGGGTTGCGGCGTCTCTTCAATCACCTCCTGCTGCAGAGCGGCGGCGATGTCGATGAGGCCATGCGCTGGATGCGCGCGCTGCAGGATCGCGGGTACATCGATCCGAACATCGATCTCGAGGCGTTTTTTGCGCAGCTGATGCAAGAGAACGTGATCGGGCAGGACGCCGAGGGCAACGTCGTCCTCGGCGCGGGCGGCGAGCGGCAGATTCGCCGCGATGCGCTCGACGAGATTTTCGGTGGACTGCAGAAGTCGCTGACGGGCTCGCATTCGGTGGCGAATGCGGGACAGGGGACAGAGCGGCTGACGGAGACGCGGCCGTATCAGTTCGGCGATGATCCGATGGCGATCGATTCGATCCGTTCGCTGCAGAACGCGATGAAGCACACCGATCCGGCCGACGCGATTCTGATGACCGAGGACGATTTGGAGGTGTTCGAGACCGAGCACAACTCCAGCTGCGCCACGGTGGTAATGATCGACATCTCGCATTCGATGGTGCTCTACGGCGAGGACCGCATCACGCCGGCGAAGAAGGTGGCGCTGGCACTGACGGAGTTGATCCTGACGAAGTATCCGAAGGATTCGATCGACGTGCTGCTGTTCGGCGACGAGGCCACCGAGGTGCCGATCTCCGAGATTCCGTACGTGCAGGTGGGGCCGTTTCATACGAACACGAAAGCCGGCCTGGAGCTGGCGCAGCGCATCCTGCGGCGGCACAAGCACAACAACAAACAGATTTTCATGATCACCGACGGCAAGCCCTCGGCGCTGACGGAGAACGGGATGCTCTACACGAACTCGTTCGGGCTGGACATGAAGATCGTGAATCGGACGCTGGAAGAAGCAGACCGCTGCCGCCGCGCGAACATCCCGATCACGACCTTCATGCTGGCCACGGATCCGATGCTGGTGAACTTCGTCGAGCAGCTCTCGAAGATCAATCGCGGACGGGCGTTCTACTCGTCGCCCGATCGCCTCGGCGAGTACATCCTGGCCGACTACATCCGCAACCGGCGCAAGTTCGTGCACTAACCCCTCCGCGTCCCCGCGTCTCCGCGTGAACCGTTTTCCGTTCCGTTTCACGCCGCAGTTTCGAAATACACCTCTCCCTACTCGAACGAAGCCATAGGGAGGACGTCATGTTCGAGACATCTGTAATACACGCCGAGGTCGTCGCGGAGAAGCGGGTTGGATTGCTGTCAGCGTCATTCGCATTTCATGCGTTGGTCGTCATCGCCATCCTTGCGAACGGCATCCGGACGATCGAGTTCCCCACGAGCGCGCCGAAGGAGTACGCGATTCCCGTCTTCGCGCTGCCGCCGCAGGTTCCCCCCGCCCTCGGCGTGCCCAACGGAGGACACAAACAGTCCACGCCCCCCGCGCCCGTGAAGCCCACCACTCCGGCGGCGAACATGGCGCCGAACACGGTGCCGGATCACATCGAGCCTGCGGCGTCGACGGCGACGACGGGCGATCCCTCAGCGACCAACAACGACTCCGGCTCCGATCAGCCGCAGGGTGTGCCCTGGGGAGTGCCTCACGGCGTCGGCGTCGATGGTCCACCGGCAACGGCCACCGTTGCTGCCGAACCTGACGTGCCGCTGCGCATCGGCGGCGACGTCAAAGCGCCGGTGGTCATCCGCCGCGTGCAGCCGTTCTATCCGAAGCCCGCGATCGCGATTCATTTGAACGGCACTGTCGTCGTGGAATGCATCATCGACAAGACGGGCCGCGTGCGCGAGTCGCATGTGGTGAGCAGCACGTCTCCTCTGTTCAATCAATCCGCGGTCGAAGCCGTTCAGCAATGGCAGTTCGCGCCCGGTTCGCTGCACGGTCAGGCGGTCGATACGATCTTTGATCTGACGGTGACATTTCAAGTGACGCGGTAGCAACGTAGCGCCGTCGGCCCGACGGCTAAACCGCCAGCGGCTCGCTGGCGGTTTTTGTTTGCGCGGCATAATGCCGCCATGCGAGTTTTCGACGTTCACGTCCACATCCAGCCTTGGGAGATGCTCAAGCCGGAGGTGATGTCGATGCTCGCTGATCCATCGCATGCGAACGCGAAGGATGTGCTGGAGTCGGCAGACAACGTCGTCCGATTTCTCGATGCCGAGGGGGTTGAGCGAATCTGCTGCATCAACTATGTGTCGCCGGATGTCATGGGCTTCACGCGCGAGACGAACGATTGGATCGCGAACTTCACGCGCGATCATCGCGACCGGCTTCTGCCGGTTGGCTCCGTCAACCCGCTGCACGAATTGAACGTGCGCGATGAAATCCGGCGCGTTCTCGATCTCGGCATCCGCATGATCAAGATCCATCCGCCGCACCAGCTCTTTTCGCCGAATGCGTATCTCGGCGAGTTGTGGCAGCTTGCGGAGATCTATCGCGAGTGCGAGGAGCGGCAGGTCCCGGTAATGTTTCACACCGGCACGTCGGTGTTTCCGCGGGCGCGCAACGTCTTCGCCGATCCGATGCCGATCGACGATGTCGCCAACGACTTTCCGCGGCTGCCGATCATCCTCGCGCACGCCGGACGTCCGCTGTACGGCGAGACCGCCTTCTTCCTCGCGCGCCGCCATGCGAACGTGCGGCTCGACATCTCCGGCATCCCGCCGAAGGCGCTGCTGCGCTACGTTCCGCGCGTGGCCGACCTCGCGGACAAAATCCTCTGGGGCACTGACTGGCCATCGCCGGGCGTGGTGTCGCCGCGGAAAAATGTCGAAGACTTTCTCGCGCTCGGACTGGGCGCTGAGGTCGAGCGAAAGATTCTCTGGGACAACGCGGCGCGGCTGTTTGCGTGAGTTTTCGCTGCAGGAATGCTTTTCACGCGGAGGCGCGGAGACGCGGAGATTGGACTTTCTCCCTCCGCGTCTCCGCGCCTCCGCGTGAACCGTCTCCTTTCTCTCATCAACCGCCCTGCTATCATCGACTTCGATGCCGGATCCGCAAAACACGCCAATGGGGCGCCTCGACGCGTTCGATGTCGGTCCGAAAAAGCTCACCGTGCAGACTGAATTTTTCGCGCGTCCTAACTGGCGCATCGAGACCAAGGTCTATCTCGCCGGCGCGCTGAAGAAGGTCTACAACGAAGATCTCTCGGCCACGCCCGAAAGCGAGTTGCAGCGGACCATCGATACGTTTCATCGCGCAAAGATGGACGAGATCGTGGCTGGATTGCGGAAGCTCCAGCAATGAACGGCATTCGCGTCGAAGCGTTGACCAAGGCGTATCGCCCGCTCGGAAAAGTTCGGCCGGTGCTCAAAGGAATCGACCTCGCCATCGCGCCGGGCGAGGTGGTCGGTCTGATCGGTCCGAACGGGGCGGGGAAGACCACGCTGATGTCGTGCATCGTCGGATTCCTGAACGCGGACACCGGCTCGGTCACGATCGATGGCCGCTCGAACGACGACCTCGACGTCCGCCGCCGCACCGGCTTCGTTCCCGAGCGGATGAACTTCGACCGCCGCGCCTCGGGGGGCGCGTTCCTGCGCTACATGGCGAGACTCGCGGGCGTGCCGCGCGATCGCGTCCGCCCGCGTGTGGATGAACTCCTGGCGCGGCTCGGTCTCAGCGATGCAACCGACAAGCGGCTCTCGCAGTATTCGCGGGGAATGCTGCAGCGCATCGGCATGGCCCAGGCGCTGATGCTCGACCCCGATTTTCTTTTTCTCGACGAGCCGACTTCCGGACTCGATCCGAACGGCGTCTTTCTCGTACGCGATCTGATCGCCGAGGAGAAAGCGCGGGGTGCGGCGGTGCTGCTGAATTCGCATCAACTGGCCGAGGTCGAGAAAGTCTGCGACCGCGTGCTCTTTCTCAAAGACGGCGTGATCTTCCGTGATGAAGCGCTTCGCGAGCTCGCGAAGGTCACCATCGTCGTCACGCTGCTGGCTGGTTCGTACGATCTTTCGACGGTCGCGGCAGCGGTTGGCGTTTTACCGAACGACGATGTCATCGTCGCGAATGTCGCCACCGAGGGGGACATTGCCCAGTTGGTGTCGCGGATCGTCGGGACAGGCGCCGGCGTCATCGACGTCCGGCGGCGCACGGCCGATCTCGAATCGATCTTCCGAGGTGAAGCGTGAGTTTCGTCGTGATGGCCGAGACGCTGCGGCGGCATTTCGCGCACCTCGGATACATTTCCGCGCTGCTCGTCCTGATCGTCATCGTCGCACTGATGTCCGCTGTCGGCGCGCCGGCGCAGGCGCCATACGAAATGATCACCCTCTTCACGCTCATCGCCGGCTGCCAGCTCATCGGACCGGAGTTTTCGAAGGGGACGCTGCAACTCATCCTCAGCAAGCCGGTCGGACGTTCGACGTATCTCGTCTCGCGCGTGCTCGGCGTGGTGCTGGCGATCTGGGCGGCGATCATTGTCATGTTCGCAAGCGACGTCGTCGGGCGACTCATCGCCGGAACGCCGATCAACTGGCGCACGGCGCTGGCGACGATGCTGGTGGCCGCGCTCCATGTGCTGCTGGTCTGCTCGCTGCTGGCGTTTTTCGGCAGCTTCTCCCGTTCGTACGTGAACGTCGGCATCTACCTCGGCGCGCAGATTCTGTTGTCGATGACCTTCGGCCTACTGAGCATGATGAAGAATGCGGTGAGCGGGGAGATGGGCAAGATCGGCGCGATTCTGCGCGAGCATCCGGCGGTGCTCGAAACATACGGTGCGATTCATCGCAATCTTTTTCCGGACGATCCGTCGATACCGTTCGATCGCAACTGGATCCTGATGATGCTCTGCAACGCCTCGGCCGCGCTGCTGCTGGCCTGCGTGATCTTTTCGCGCCGGGAGGTTCCGTACGGTGCCGACTAACCTGACCTTCGACCGCACCAAGCAGCGCGCGCTACCAATCTGGCTGGTGGTTCTTACGCTGCTGCTGATCATCGCGCGCGTCATCTCGACAAAGTACCCGGTGAAGAGCGACACGGACCTCGTGCGCTGGACGCCGATCACCTTCGCCTCGGCGGCCGCGCTGCGGTCGCACCGGCCGATCCTTTACGAGTTCTCCGCCGAATGGTGCGGTCCTTGCCATCTCCTCGAGCGCGAGGTTTTCATGGACACCGCACTCGCCGCAAAGATCAACGATCGCTACATCGCGGTGAAGGTCGTGGACCGCCAGCGCGAAGACGGTCACAACGAACCGGCCGTGCAGCAGCTCATCGATCGATACGGCGTCAATGCATTTCCGACCGTCGTCATCGCTGCGTCGGACGGCCAACCGCGCGACAAAGTCCGCGGCTACCCGGGCCGCGACGCGTTCGCAACCTTCATCAACCGCGTGCGCTGATGCGGCTCGAACATCTCACCACGGACGAGGAAGATTTCTGGCGCGGCCAGTTCGCACAGGAGAACTGGATCTTCGGCGCCCTCGGATTGAGCGTCACGCTCCCTGAATTCGCCGGCGGCGTTCCGGCATTGCGCACGATGCACTTCGGCTATTACCTCCAACCGCTGCACCTCAACGCCGACGACCGCGAAGACCTCCCGCGCAAACTGGTGTTCGTCCTGGCGCGCCGCAAGCCGCCGCTGGATTTTCTGGAACTGAGCGGCGCCGGAGTGCGCATCCCGCACTGTTTCCCGCAAGGCTTCACCCTCGGCAGCGTCCTTCGCATCGCATTGCAGGAGATGAAGAAGCTGCCGCTCAAGGATGAAACGGGGAAGTGAATATCTGATTCGGAAGCGAGCCCTTCGTTTTACACTGCGCGCCCGTGACAAAATCTAACGAGGGGGCCGGTCTGCGCGTGCTCGTGGCCGATGACGATCCCGCCATCCGCATGCTCGTTGCGCGCGTCCTCGCGCGTCAGGGTTACAAGGTATCGACGGCCACCGACGGCGCCGACGCCATCGCGCAACTCGAACAGAACCGCTTCGACCTGCTCGTGCTCGATCTGATGATGCCCCGCGTCGACGGCATCGGCGTCATCGCGCACCTGCAGTCGCGCGGCGCAACCACGCCGCCGATCCTGGTCATGACCGCCGCCGCGCCGGACATCCTGCGGCGCCTGCCGAAAGACCGCATCGCGAAGATCATCACCAAGCCGTTCGACCTCGATGAGCTGATGCGCGACGCCAGCGCGGCGATCGAGAGCGCGAAAGGCTGATGAACCACAGAGACACAGAGCACACAGAGAGGGATTTCTCTGTGTCCTCTGTGTCTCTGTGGTGAAATCGGTTCTCGCTATCGCTTTGCGCGCCGCCGTTTCGTAGCGGCTCGTTTCTCCTTCGTCGAGCGATACGCCTGTTCGAGGATCGCGGCGAGAGCTCCCTTCGGCAGCGGCGTGTTGAGGTTGATGCCGATCCAGCCTCCGACGCCTACGTACGGCGGGACGAAGAAGTGCTCGGGATCGGCGGCGACGAGATCCTGCTGCGCACCGAGCGGCGCGTTGCTCCAGACAGCGATGCGTCCGTCGCCGTGATGGTTGTTGGAAAACATCGCGAAGAGCTTTCCGTGCACGCGCCATGTCGGCTCGCCCCACGCAAGCTTCTCCTCCGTGTCCGGCATGCCGAGGCAGACTTTTCGGACGAGAGCGAGAATCTTGTCGGGATTGCCGAGCGGTTTCGCGGGAGCGGGACGGAGATCGATCTTCGCGGGATCGCCGATGTCGAGTTTCGCTTTCTTCATCACCTCGTCATCAATCTCGACCCAGAACCTCTTCGCGCGCGGCACGATCGCGCTGTCGAATCCGACGCCGTTGACCGTTCCGATCACGCGATGACCATTGCGGCCTGCGCGGATTCGCGTTGGCTCGATCGACCAGCGTTCGGATGGATCAAATGGGACTTCGAATGCAGCGCCTTTGTGGCCGTCGAGCAGCGTGGCGGTGAATCGTGCGTTTGCCATTTCGTCATTTTACCGGGTACCGCTTTCGCGTTAGAGTCGCGCCGCCGTCCATCCCACCTTGCAGGAGCTTCCGATGCGCATACGTGCTTTGTTGCTTTTGGTCATCGTTCTGTCCGCGTTTCCGCTGCTTGCGGTCGACATTCACGACACACGACTCCTCTCCGAGCCTGCCGTCAGCGGCGACAGGATCGCCTTCGGATACGCGAACGATCTCTGGGTCGCGAACCTCGACGGCAGCGGCGTGCGTCGGCTGACGTCGCATCCCGGCATCGAGGCTGGGCCGCACTTCTCGCCGGACGGAAAGTGGATCGCATTCACCGGCCGCTACGAGGGCAACACCGACGTCTACGTTGTCCCGTCCGAGGGCGGAGTGCCGAAGCGGCTGACGTGGCACCCGAGGAATGACGTCGCACTCGGGTTTACTCCGGATGGCGCGAATGTTCTTTTCACCTCGCCGCGCGAGGTCTACACGGGACGCTACGTCCAGCTCTTCACGGTGCCGGTCGGCGGCGGGATGGCCACCAAGCTTCCCATTCCGCATGCGGCCAAGGCGACCTACTCGTCGGACGGCAGGAAGATCGTCTACGTCCCGCTCAACGATGCGTTCAACGAATGGAAGCACTATCGCGGCGGGCAGGTCTCGAATCTCGTCATCTTCGATACGACCACGTACGCGACCGAACACGTGCCGCAGCCGGCTGGGCGCTGCAACGACACCGATCCGATGTGGCTCGACGGCAAGGTCTACTTCCGCTCCGACCGCGATGGTGAGTTCAATATCTACAGCTACGACCCCGCCACGAAGAAGATCGCGAAGATCACCAATCACTCCGATTTCCCGGTCGTGAACGCGACCGCGGGCGGTGGCAAGATCATCTACGAGCAGGGCGCCTATCTCCATCTGCTCGACCCGAAAACATCTGCAAGCAATCGCGTGAAAGTCGGAGTGGCCGCCGATCTCGTCGAGACGCTGCCGCGCTTCGTGAAAGGGAAGAAGTACATCCGCAACACCGCCATCTCGCCGTCGGGCGCGCGCGCCGCGTTCGAATTCCGCGGCGACATCTTCACCGTCCCGCGTGAGAAGGGCGACGACCGCAACCTCACTGCCACGCCAGCGTCGAACGACCGCTCGCCGGCGTGGTCGCCGGATGGCAAATCGATGGCCTGGTTCTCCGACCGCGGCGGCGAATACCGCCTCTACGTCGGCGATCAGGACGGCAAAGGAACACCGCGCGAGATCAAGATCGACGGCGCCGGCTTCTACGACGATCCGAAGTGGTCGCCCGATTCGAAGAAGATCAGCTTCGCCGACAACTCGCGCTCGATCTACGTCACCGACGTCGTCGCCGGCACGACCGACAAAGTCTCCAGCGACGTTCTCTACGGCCCGGTGCGCGTGCTCAATCACAACTGGTCGCCCGACTCGCAGTGGCTGGCCTACACGCGCAACACGCCGACGTACATGAACCGCATCTACCTCTATTCGATCGGCGAGAAGAAGTCGTATCCGCTTACCGATCCGTACACTGACGCCAGCCAGCCGGTCTTCGATGCGAACGGCAAGTACCTCTATTTCCTCGCGTCTACAGATGCCGGTCCGGTGGAGGATTGGTTCGCGCAGTCGAACGCCGACCTTCGCGCCACGCAGTCGATCTACCTCGCGGTCTTGCCGAAAGGCGTCGTCTCGCCGATCGCGAAGGAGAGCGACGAAGAAGCGGCGAAGTCCGCCGACGAATCGGCGATGAAGCCGGAGACGAAGTCGAGCGACAAGCCGGCCGATGAGAAGGCCAGCGCGGACAAGAAGACCGCGGCATCGAAGACGGTGAAAGTCGTCGTCGACTTCGACGGCCTCACGCAGCGCATCGTGGCGCTGCCGCCGAAGCCTGCCGGATACGACGCGCTGGCAGCCGGCAAGACCGGCCAGATTTTCTATCTCAAGTCCGCCGGCTTCAATCGCTCCGGTCCCGAAGAGAACAACCTGCAGCGCTTCGATCTCGAAAAGCGCAAGGAAGAGACGCTGCTCGAAAAGGTCGACGGCTTCGATCTCTCCGCCGACGGCAAACGGATGCTGATCGCGAAGGACGGGTACTCGCTCGTCGACGTCGGGGACAAACTCGACCTGACCAAGTTCAAGCTCGCCACCGACAAGCTGCAGGTCAAGATTGATCCGCGCGCCGAGTGGCGGCAGATTTTCGACGAAGCGTGGCGCATCAACCGCGACTACTTCTACGACCCGAACATGCACGGCGCCGACTGGAACGCCATGCGCGCCAAGTACTCGGCGCTCCTGCCCGATCTGGCCGTGCGTCAGGATCTCAACCGCGTGATGATGTGGATGTCCTCCGAGCTTTCCGTCGGCCACCATCGCCTCGGCGGTGGCGACTCGCTCGCGGACGTCGAAGCCGTTCCGGGCGGACTCCTCGGCGCCGACTACAAAGTCGAAAACGGGCGTTATCGCTTCGCAAGAGTCTTCGGCGGCCTGAATTGGAATCCTGAGCTGCGCTCGCCGCTCACCGAACCAGGCGTCGACGTCAAAGCAGGGGAGTATCTGCTCGCCGTCGACGGTCACGATCTCAAGTACCCCGAGGATCTCTACAGCCGCTTCGAACAGACCGCGGGGCGGATCGTCGAGTTGACGGTCGGACCAAACGCCGACGGGAGCGGCTCGCGCGTCGTCAAAGTCGTTCCGGTCGAAGACGAGTCGAACCTGCGCAATCGCGACTGGGTCGAAGGCAACCTGCGCAAGGTCACCGAGGCTTCGAACGGGCGCGTGGCGTATGTCTATGTGCCGAACACCGCCGGCGCGGGCTACACCTATTTCAAACGCTACTTCTTCCCGCAGGCGGACCGCGAGGCCATCATCGTCGACGAGCGCCACAACGGCGGCGGCAGCGTGGCCGACTACTACATCGATATCCTGCGCCGGCCGATGATCAGCCACTGGGCGATGCGTTACGGCGCCGATCTGAAGACGCCGCTCGCGTCGATCCAGGGTCCGAAGGTGATGCTGATCGACGAGACCGCAGGCTCCGGCGGCGACCTGCTGCCATGGATGTTTCACAAGTTGCAGCTCGGCACGCTGGTCGGCAAACGGACCTGGGGCGGCCTGGTCGGCATCCTCGGATTTCCCACGCTCATGGACGGCGGTCAGATCACCGCGCCGAACCTCGGCATCTGGACTCCGGAAGGCTTCGTCGTCGAAAACGAAGGCGTTCCGCCGGACATCGACGTCGAGCAGACGCCGGCCGACATCATCGCCGGACGCGATCCGCAGTTGGAGCGAGCCATCGACGTTGCGATGAAGCAGCTCGCCGCGAATCCGCCGCAGAAGGACGTCCGTCCGCCGTTCCCGCTCCGCGCACCGAGTGCGAAGAAGTAATCGCTCTTTGTATTTTTCCGCCGCCGTGAACGACTCAACAGCAAGCAGTCATTGCAGTTGAGCGAGTTCACGGCGGCAGTCAACCGGACAAACCAGCCGCAGTGAAGTGCCGGGGGAGCAAAGTGCTCCCTCGGCATTTTCGGTCGCGAGGCGATCGTCCGTGGTCAATGCCGCGCGGCGCGTCCACGCACGGGAACGTACGTAAATGCCTGTGGCAAAGTCGTTGTTGCCGATCCGCAGGTCAGAGCGACGTCGACGCTTCCCACAGCATGAGGAGGCGCGACGACCGTGGCCGCCGTGGGGTTGTTGACAACCGCCGAAGTGGCCTGGATGCCGCCGAACCATGCCACGCAGCCCGCGGATAGATTCGCGCCATGAAGCAATACGGTTCCTCCAAGGGTGGGACCGGAAGTAGGTGTGACCGAGGTAAGCGATGGCGAGCCTTCCGTCACGTCGACGAACAGTACCGCCAGCATTTCAGCTCCCGCGCTGACGGTGACCGCCGTCGTTCCACGTTTCTTCCCCGTGATCGAGATGAACGCAGGCTGGCCGGGCGCGATGATGACCGCGGACGGAACGTCGGCGATCGTGGAATCCTGCGCGACGATGACGAGCGTAGCCGGCTCGCTGAATGGTGGCTCGATCGTCGCGCGGACCTGCGAAGTGTCGCCGGCGGTTATGGCCAGGCGCGCCGGTGCGAGCAGAAGAGTCGCGCGCGGCGGCGGCTCATCGTCGTTGATGATCGTTATGGGTACCGAGTCATGAGCCAGGGTGAAGGGGAGGCGCGCGCTCGGATGCGCCGTGAAATGGACCGTGAACTGCTCGTCCGGCTCGACGTCCCTGTCGCCGGAGATCGGAACGGTGAACGACTTGGTGGTTTCGTCCTCGAACGTGAGAGTGCCACTCACGCTGCCATGATCGTCCGCGGTGGCAGTGCCGTCGGCCGTTGCGTAGTCAATCGTTCCGGCGATGCGCGTGGGAGAGGTACAGGTAATCGGTACATCTTTCGAACCGCTGTTCCCCTCGGTCGTGAAGACATCAGTGCATCGCACCACGCCGGGCGTATCGTCGTTGAGAATCGTCACGGTGATGACCGCGGGCTCGACGACGAAGTTCCAGGGCGGTGACGGTTCTGCACGAAGGTTGATGGTGAACTGTTCGTTCGGCTCGATGGTGTCATCGCCGACGATCGGAACCGTGAACTTCTGCGGTCCCAATTGCGGACTGACGATGATCGAACCGCTGCTGAACGCATAGTCGTCAGGGCCGGCGGTGCCGCCGTTGGCGGTGACGTAATAGATGCCGCCATAGATCTCCGAATCCGGCGTGCACGTGATCTCGGCCAGGGGGAATGATCCGGATGGGCCTTCGGCGATGGAAATCGATGGCGTGCAAAGGACTTTGCCGATATCGTCGTTCACGATCGTGACGCTCGCGCCGTAATTCTTGAAGGTGACGTCATTTTCGGGCGTAGCGGACAGGAGCGTGATGCCAAAAGTCTCGTTCAGCTCGTACTTCGTATCGCCGAAGATCGGCACGTCGATCGTCTTCGTTCCCTCGCCCGGCTGGAAGGTGATGCTGCCTCCGAACGGCCGGTAGTCCTCGCCGGGCGTGGCCGATCCGTATGTCGCCATAAACGTGACGGTCACGGGAAAGCCGGCCTGAGGCGTGATCGTGACCGGCAGATGCGCGTAGGTCGTCCCGGAGTTTCCTTCCGTCACGGACGTGTCGGCGATCGATATCGCAGACTTGGGATCGTCATCCAGGATGTAGGCCCTGTGCGTGGCTAACACACTGAGGAGAATGGCTCCGCCTGTCGGATTAGACAGCGTGATGTCGAAGATCTCGTTGTTCTCGTAGAGCTTGTCGTCGAAGATCGGGATGGTAAAACTTTTCGACGTTTCTCCGTCAGCGAACGTCAGCGTTCCCGACGTCGCGCCGTAGTCCAGGCCGCTGATGGCGTGGTAGAAGCCGACGTCGGTCGCCGTCGTGGTGGCGTAGTGGACCGTCACGGTTCCGGCATCGCCTCCAACGCGCGCCACGGTCACTACGAAGCTGCCGGCCGTTTCAGAGACCGATGTCGGGACCTTGTCTGCGAATTCGAAACTTCCATGCCTGCGGACGGGGATGCAGTTCGAGAGCTCCGAGGTGTTGTTTTGCGCGTCGGTGGCCGTCGCCGAGATGCCCATGCCGGCCAGGACGGAATCGAACGTGGCCGAAAACGTGGCGTTGCCGCTGCTGTCGGTGGCCACGTTCAACGTGGTCAGGTATGTCTCTCCCGCTCCGTAGTCGCCGCTCAGGCAGTTCTTATTGACGAACAACTCGATCGCGTACGAGGAGTTCGGGGCGGAGGAGAACGTGCCGGTGACGGTAGCCGTCGGCGTCGGCGCCGTGTTGTTGTCGATCGCCAACGTGATGACGGGATGGTTCTGGAGCGCGTTCGGACCGCTGTCGCCGTCGAGCGAATCGTTGGCCGTGTGTCCGTCGCGCGTGTCTCCGAGATCGATTCCAAAGCCGTTCCTGGCAATCGTGTTTTTCGAGATGAGGTTGTGGTTCTGCGCGCCGGTGCCGCCGCCGATCCAGATCGCCGTGCCGCTATTGTTGGCGATGACGTTTTCCGTGATGCTGCAGTTGCTGCTGCCGGACAACTCGATCCCGCCGCCCCCGTTGCCCATGGCCTTGCCGGTGTAGTCGGCCACCCCGATGTAGTTTCCCCTGATCGTCACGGAGTTGAAGGATGTGATGCGGATGGCCGCGCCTGTGTTGCCGGAGATGGCGTTTGGAAGCCCCTCGACGCCGATGGCCAGTCCTGACGACGACGCATTGCCGGTGACGCTAACACCGGTGCCATTCGGAATCGCGTAGGCGCCTGAGTTGGACAGGCCGATGCGGTTGTCGTAGATCGATGTGCCGCCGGCAGTGGCCGTGATCTCAACTCCCGTCGTGTTGCCGGAGATGAGGTTGGAGATGAGCCGCACTCCCGCGCCGGTCACCAGGACGCCGGTGCCGTTCGGCATCTGCGTCGTGCCGTTGAGATCCGTACCGATGAAGCAGTTGCCGACGATCGCGGCATCGCCCGCTTCGACGGCTGCGACATGGTCGCCATGAATGGCGAAGGCACGAAGATACGAACCGGACGTGAGATGGAAGACAGGCACAGAAAGAGCGGACGCATCAATCTCGATGAGCGGAACTGCGTGGATGAGCGGTGGCGCGCCGCTGTCGATGGCGACGTTGCCCACGGTTGTCGGATAGGGCGTCAGCGGTGTGAGAAGGCCGGTCACCGTGAACCGGACGAAATCGTCGCCAGGAGTCGCGTTCGCACGAGTGATGGCGTCGCGAAGAGAACCTGGGCCGGAATCGGCAGTGTTCGTGACCGTAAACGTATCCGCCGACGCAGCAGCAGCAAACGACAAAAAGGCTGCGAGCACCGCAGCCTGTGCGTACTTCATCCTGTTCTCCCGTGGACCCGAAGTGAACGGTGATTGTAAACGGAAACGCGGCATAAGTGTTATTTGATAGTTGTGGCGGGTGTCGGTCGTGATGCAACCGCCTCTTGTTGGCGGCATGTCAATGAATGGTCGCGCAATTGACGATAGAGCGCCGCATAACTACCATGTCGCTCGAATGACGGTCGTCGATCCCGACAACACACAAACGTCCCGCCGCCGCCTCCTCGAAGCCGGCAAAGCGCTCTTCGCCCGCTTCGGGTTCGAACAGACCTCGACCGCGATCATCGCCCGCGAGGCCGGCACCTCGGAATCGCAACTCGTCCGTTACTACAAGGGAAAAGCGGGGCTGCTCGAGGCGATCTTCAACGACTGCTGGGCCGCGCTCAATCAGCATGTGCAGGGCGTCGTCGTCGCCGCGACCGACGCGCGCGAGGCGCTTGCCGGCGTCCTCGAAACGGTCACGGAGGCCTTCGGACACGACGCCGATCTCGCCTACCTGCTGCTCTTCGAAGGACGCCGCATCCGCGGCGGCAGCTCGGAGATCCTCCTGTCGAAGGGCTTCATCGATTTCGAAAACCTGCTGCGCGTGCTCATCCACCGCGGAAAACGCGACGGCACGTTCCGAACGGACGTCAGCGACGAAGCGATCGCCTCAGCCCTCCTCGGCGCGACCGAAGCGATGATCCGCGACCGCCTGGTCGCGCAACGCGCCGGCAAACCGAGCCCCTACACCGACCAGGAAATCCGCGCGATTTTCTTCGCGCTCCTGATCGGACTGCGCCCCGAAACGCCGGCGGGGATCAACGCGAGTTGAATGCGGCGCTGCCGGTGCGTGTGGTTTTCCGATTGGCAGGCTGGTGACGTCCCAGCGCGCGGAGGCGCCGCTTCACAATGCAGCCCCGCGCTCTGCGCGGGGTCCGGTGGACGGTCCCGATTTTCGCGGCCGCGGAGGCGGCCGCAACAACGTGTACCGCGAGATTTTGTAGCGGCCGCCTCCGCGGCCGCCACTCCCGTGCGACGCCGCTGAACCCCGCGCAAAGCGCGGGGCTGCATTGTAAAGCGCGCCTCCGCGCGCAGCGCAAACACGGTGCAATCACTGCTTCGGGTCGCGCTGCTGCGAGATTAGACGGACGTCGTAGTAGCCCGCGGTGCGGCACGCGTCGAGCACCTTCACAACCTCGCCGTACGCGACGCGTTTGTCGCCGCGAACCGCCACGGCGCGCTGCGGAGACTCGGAATGAATCCGCTCGATTTCTGCGGCAATCTGCTCCGCGCGAACGACGATGCTTCCGACGTAGACCGTGCCATCGTCTTTGACAGTGATTGCGAGTTGCCGCTGCGCCTCAGGAACTGGTTCACCTTTAACCACCGGCAGATTCACCGGCACGCCGTTGACGAGCGCCGGAACGACGACCATGAAGATGATCAGCAGGACGAGACAGACGTCGACGAGCGGTGTGACGTTGATGTTCGATTCGAGTGCGGTGTGCGAACGGATGTGCATGGCGATCCTCCGGCGAGGTTCGACACGCGCACTGCGTCGGACGCAACCGGCTCAGACCCGTTTCGCTTCGATGACCCCGAACATCCCACCGGTCGGAATCACGCGCTCGACTTCGTAGCCGCAGCGTTTCAGCAGCGCGGTGTACTCGCCCGCTGTGCGTTCGCGGCCGCCGAGCATCACCAGCATGTTCATGTCCATCAGCGTGACCGGCGATGGCTGCGGCGTGTCGGGCAGCAGGAATTCCACAACCACGAGACGGCTCCCTTGGGCGGCGGCGTGGTGGACGCTCTTCACGATCTCTTCGCACTTGTCGTCTGGCCAGTCGTGGAGGATGGATTTGAGCAGATACAGATCGCAGCCGGCCGGCATGTCGGTGAAGAAATCGCCGCCGACCACGTCGATGCGATCGCCCATGCCGCTGTTAGCGACGGCGCCGCGCGCGCCTTCGATGACATCCGCGCGGTCGAAGAGGACGCCGCGCGCGTTTGGAGCGCGGGCGAGGATGCCGCGAAGCAGCACGCCTTCGCTGCCGCCGACGTCGACGATCCGTTTGGCATCGCCGGGATCGTAGACGCGCGCGACGTCCGCCGAGGCAATCGCGGAGAGGTTGCTCATGCCGCGCGCGAAGCAGCGGCCTTCCTCGACATTCACCGCGTAGTAATCCCACGGGTCGAGGCCCAGCGTTTCCTTCGTCATCGCGCCGCCGCGCTTCACCGCATCGACGAGCCGGCCCCACGGCAGCCAGTGGCCCGGCGCGGTCTCGGCGATGACGAAATCGCGAAGCGTTCCGGGCGTGTTGGCGCGAAGCGTCTCGCCAAGCGGCGTGAGTGCGAATTCGCTGGGCGCGGTCTCGACGACCAGTCCGACCGTCGCGGCGGCGCGCAGCAGGCGATGCAAGGCGGTCGCATCGGCGCCGCACTCCTCGGCCAGATGTTCGACCGAGCGCGTTCCTGCAGCGATCAGATCGGGAACGCCAAGCTGCGCGACGGCGCTGAGGATCTGCGAGACCCACATCCCGGTCAGCATCTGCAGAACGACAGCTTGTGGCGGCGGTGCCTCGATGTGCTCAGTCATCAACTCTCTCTCCTGTTCGTTGTTGGCAACGCTACGAGGCGCGCGCGGCGCCGGATTGCTACCGGGCCAGCGCGTCCGTGAGAATCCGCGCGAAGGCCTCGGCGGGGCTGTCACCGACGCGATACTCCTCGCGCGGCATTACGTAGTTGAAGATCGGACGGCCGTTCTTCTTGACCGTGGCATTTGCGGAGCGGCTCTTGCGTCCGAGGCCGTGACGGGCCACGGAACCGGTAAAGCGAATCTCGATCGGCGCCCCCTCCCCGATGCTGATGCCGCGGCCGCGCAACGCGTTCGACAACTCGTTGATCATCTCGGCGTCGCCGCCGCTCACGGCGACTCGCGCGACGCCGGCGATCTGTTGGCGCAGCGTCGCGATCGCGGCATCGTTCGCTCTGCCGTCGCCGCGTTCGCGGAAGGTGGGAACGCTGGATGATTCCGGCACCGGCTCCGGCTGCGGTTCGGGCTCCGGCGTTTCTTCGACCGGCGCAGCCGTTTCGACAACCGGCGGCTTCGGTTTGACCGGCGCATGCGTGGCGGTCGGCGGCGGAACGATGGACGCGGCCGTCGTGGTCACCGGCGCGGCTGTCGTCGTTGTCGCAGATGTTGTGGCGGTATCGACGATCACCGAAACAGGCGGCGTGACGTCGACCGAAGTCTGCGACGGTTTCGCGGTCGCCGATGTCGTCGTCGTTGTCGTCGTCGTGCTCGCGGTCGTTGCCGTCGCCGTGCTGCTGAACGAGTTGCGGAACTTCATGAACGCCATCACGCCAGCGGCGCCGATCGCGCCGAGGAAGAGGAGCACGATGATGCTGACGGCGATGATCGTGCCGGTGTTGCGGCTCGGAGCGGCTGCCGGCATCGGCATCGGATCGACGACGGTCGGCGGAGCGTCGACGGGAGGCGTAGGCAGTGGTGGTGGCGGGGCGGGCCGTGCCGGGACCGTTGCCTCACGCGTCACGGACGGGACGATCGGCGGTGGGACAGTGGATGTGATGATCGTCGGCGGCGCGGCGGCAGAAGTCGCGATCGTCTGTCCGCCTTTCGTCCGCTCCGTTTTCATCGTCGCATCTGGATCGAAGGCAACAGGCGCCGCCACTGCCGGTGGCTCGTCGGGAAGCGTCGCCTCGATTGCTGCGAGCGCATCGGAGAATTCGCGCGCGGTGGCAAAGCGCTTGTTGCGATCGCGGTCGAGCGCGCAGGCGAGCACGGTCTGCAGCGCCGGATTGCCGGTGATCCGGTCCAGATCCGGCGAGCTCGCGTAATCATCGCGCGAGTGATGAATGATGTATTCGTGCGGCGAGGTGGCCTCGAAGGGCGGCCGTCCCGTCAGCATCTCGAACAGCACGACACCGAGCGAGTAGAGATCGGCGCGGCCGTCGATCCGCTCGCCCGCAGGCATGAACCCGAGGTGGTCTGGCGAGGCGTAGCGGAACTTGCCGACGAACATGCCGGTCTGCGTCATCGCCACGTCCGACTCCGCCGCTTTGGCCACGCCGAGGTCGATGATCTTGACGAACTCGGAGCCGTCGGCGGCCTGCGTGATCATCAGATTCTCGGGGCTGATGTCGCGATGGACGATCCCAGCACGATGGATCGCTTCCAGTCCGGCCAGCGCTTGGATGGCAATCCTCACCGCATGCCGAGGCGCGAGCGTTCCGCGCTGCTTCAGCACCTGCGCGAGGTTCTGCCCTTCGATGAACTCCCAAACCATGTAGTGGGATCCGTCAGGCAGCGCGGAGAAATCGAAGAGCGTGGCTACGTTCGGATGCTGGACCTTCGTGGCCATCCGCGCCTCGCGCAGGAATCGCTCGTGCGCATCGCTGCTCGACGAGATCTGCGCGCGGATGATCTTCACCACGCGCGTCGAGCCGAGGAAGGTGTGCTCGACCTTGAAGACCTCGCCCATGCCGCCGATGCCGAGGCGCTGCACGATGCGGTACTTGCCATCGATCGGCTTGTCGGCGTACTCGCGAAGGAAATCCGTTAGCGGCTCGCCGCAATGCGGACAGGCTTTGAATTCGCGGTCGATCTGAGCGCCGCAGCGGATGCACGGGATGGTGGCCATGAGCGACGGAATGATAGCTTAGCGTTTCTGCTCGGCGAGGTACGCGCGGATGATGGCACGCTGCTTCTCATCCTTGATGCGCGTGAAGAGTTTCTCGCCGAGGGCGACGATCGTGGCCGGCTTGTCGAAGGGACGTTTCGCGTACATCGTCCCGCCCGGAAAATGACACGGCTGGCACTTGCCGGTGAGGATCGGCGTGATCTCTTTCTCGAAGGAAACCGGCTTCGATGTCGCTGCCGCGATGATCGCGATGCCGAGGGCGAAAATCAGACCGATACGCCGCATTCGCGATAGCTTACGCTACTCCGATGACGACCTACATCTGCTTCCTTCGCGGCGTGAATGTCGGCGGCAACAAGATGTTGAAGATGGCGGAGCTGAAACTGCTCTTCGACGCTCTCAAACTGCGCGATGCGAAGACGTACCTGCAGAGCGGCAACGTGGTCTTCCGCAGCGACGAAACCGATCGCGCGGTGCTGACGCGCCGCATCGAAGACGGAATCCACAAGAAGAGCGGCATGGAGGTGAAGATCATCCTGCGAACGACCGACGAACTTCGCAAGGTGATCGCCGCGAACCCGCTCCCTCCCGAGGACCGCAACCCCAGCGGCCTCCTCGTGGCTTTCCTCGGCGGCACCATCGCCGACACGGCGAAAGCGCTGCTGACATCATTGAAGATCCCGTCCGAGGAGCTCCACTTCGGCAAACAGGAGCTGTACCTCTATTTCACCGAGGGCATCGCCAATTCAAAACTCTCGAACGCGCTGACGGAAAAGAAAATCGGAGTCAACGTGACGGCGCGGAACTGGAACACGGTCAACGCGCTGCTGAAGATGGGGGAGTTATAGAATTCCGATCTGATGAGTGCGCACGATGGGCCGGCCAAATTCGGCCCGTATCATCGCCGGTCGCACCACAATCCCACTGAGAACGAGCGAATCAGTGGTTCCGGCAGAATTTGGGGAAAGCCGAGAGGCAATTACTTCGCCGGCATTGTTCCTTGTGTGAAGGCGTGGGAAGGTCCGCTGCCGAACGGGATTGTAGGAATTGAGTTCTATACAGATGTTCAACCGGATCCGTGGTCTGTTCCCGGATGGCCGGAATGGAGTGAAGGCCGTCCGGGCGTTATCGTTCTCGACTCGAACGAGTTGGTCGCGATCCCCGTTGTTGTTACCATGAGACGCGATTCGGAGTGAATTGTGCGAGCAGCAGCCCCTGACGAACTCAATGAGAATGCCTTTCCGGTAATGACCGCGAAGCTCACAGAAGGTGAGCTGACGGAGTGGTTTCCTGTCTCATTTCAGGAAATCGATGATCCGTGGGCGGCGCCGGAACCGTCAAAGGGCGCGTTAGTGAAACTGGACGCCGGCGAGTACGTCGTGCTCGATTACGGTAAAGACTCCAGTCAACTGACGGTTCGCATTCCTTCCGGCATCGACGCATCGGAGTGCTTGGCGTCGCTGTTCCGCGAAGTGCCGCTTCCGCGTTCACGGGTGCTCTGGCGGCGTGCTGACGCACGGTTGCCGAGGCACGTGGCGGCCAACACGGTCGTCGCGCCAGTGCGAACGGCGAAGAAAAAGTAGCGGCGATTTAGCCCCTCACGCCGTCAGCTTTTCCCAATCGCTGTCGGGGGCGTCGAGGGCCAGCGCTAGTCCGCCGTCGGAGCCGACGAAGACAGGGTCCTGCATGTGCGTGACCTTGCCGCCGCCGACTTGCTTGAGCGCGGTCTCCAGCGTCTGGGACAGATTGCGGATCAGTCCTCCGCCGCCGGAGAGGATGATGTTGTTGCGGACTCGTTCCTGGAACTCCGGTTCCACGCGCGAGAGGAGGTCGAGCATCGTCTCCACCGTCGGCGGGACCAGCGTCTCGCAGGCGGCGCGCATCTCGTTGGTGATGTCGAGCTCCGTCGGGACGCCTTTGACCGGCGCGGTGACGAGCACGCGTTTCGGAGCCTCGCCGACGAAGCTGTACTTCTCTTTCCACTCGCGGACCATGAACACCGTCACGTTCGCCTGGGGGTAGCGTTCTTCGATCAGCTTGAGGAGTTGCGCATCGAGCGAGTCGCCGGCCACGGTCAACGTGCGCTGATCTTCCTCGCCGGGATAGCGGCCCTTCATGACGCAGAAGTCGGTCGTGCCGGCGCCGATGTCGATGATCATCGTGTGCAGCAGTGCGTTGAGGCCGTAGGCGACCGCGAACGGCTCGCTGACGATCATCAGGCTGTCGACGATGCCCTTCATCGAGTTGCGCAGGTATTGCTTGTTCGTGCGCAGCGCCGCCGCGGGGACACCGACCACCGCGCGCACATTTGACGCGTCCGTCCGGCCGTTCGAGCTGACGCCGACGAGGCGCAGCAGATGCTTGAGCAGCTCGCGAACCGCTTCGACGTCCTTTTCCGAACCTTCCTTCAGCAGGCCGCGCTCGAGCGGGCGATGGAGATCGAGCATGGTCCGGTTCGCGACCGCTTCGTGGCCGATCAGGACGTCGCGTTTGAGCACTTTTTTCGCCACCATGTCGGCCGGCCAGCCGACGAAACTGTCGACGACGAAGCGCTCGCCGTTGGACGCGGAGATCGCGCTGCGAGAAGTGCCGAGGTCGATCCCGACATGGAGGATCTCGGATTCAGTAGGCATCAGGTTCCTTTCTTCTGCGGCGCGTCGTTGGCGCTTGCGTATGCGTGGATTCCGTGGAAAAGCGCCTGCGCAATCTGCTGCCGGTAGGTGCCGCTGCGCAGCATCTCCGCCTCGCGCTCGTTGGAAAGACAGCCGACTTCCGCGAGGATGGCCGGCATCTCCGTAGCCACGAGCACGATGAACGGCGCGCGCTTGACGCCCCAGTTTTCGAGCCCGGGATCAACGCCGCGCAGTCCGCTGAACAGTTGATGCTGCACGGCGGCTGCGAGGCGTTGCGATTCATCGCGGCGGACGTCCGCGTAGACGCCGTCGAGCAGTTTGCGGAGATCGGCGAGCGCGTATCCCGAGGTGAGATTTTCCGTCGCCGCGAGTTTCGTCAGCGTCGGATCGTTCGTCGGGCCGAGGTAGTAAGTCTCGACGCCGTGGTTAACCGGATGCGGGATGGAGTTGACGTGAATCGATACGAAGATGTCCGAGTGCGAGCCGTTGGCCAGACGCGCGCGCTCGCGAAGCGGAATCAGGCGATCGTTCTCGCGGGTGGCGATGACTTCGAATCCATTCTGGCGCAACAGCACGCCGAGGCGCTGCTCGATATCGAGCGTGATCTCTTTCTCGCTGACGTTCGAGATCGACGACGCGCCGGGATCGCTGCCGCCATGTCCGGCGTCGAGCACGACGCGGCGAACGGAGAGCGGAAAGGCGGAGGCGCTGACCGGTTCGAGCGTGTCCGTCATCAGCATCGGCGCGACGGATGCTTCGACGTGATGTGCGGCAGGCGGGGGAGCGATCGCCACCGGTTTGTGCATGCTCGGAACCCCGGTATTGCTCAGAAACGCGAAGCTGGCCAGCATCAGCGGGATGATCACCAGCGGCGCGCGGCGAAGGAAAAGGTGAGCGAGGCGCCGCGACGGCCGCAGGGAACGCGGCGGCAAGCCTCGAATGGTGTCGAGGTTGTCCGCCACCGCCTGACGCAGCAATTGGCGCTTCACCCGGTCCATCTGCCCACCCCTCATTGCACCAATAGTAAGGCACTCGGCGCGCGCCGAGTGCCTTCAAGCGGGACGCTACTGTGGTTTCGGCGCTTCGAACAGCTTCTCATCGACCAGCTTTCCGAGCTCGATCGATGTGTACTTGCGCGTCGCGTTCTGGCCGCCGTTGACGCTCGACACCTTCACGGTGAACGGAACCTTGACGCCGTTGACGTCGCGGTAGTCGTCGAAATCGGTTTGCGTCGGGATGCGGCCGACGGGCGAGTCGATGGTGATCACGCGGCGCACTGCGAGACCGGTGGTTGCGTCGAACCAGACGCGCTGGCGCGTGTGCTCATCGATCTGCGAACCGACGGCCCAGGTCTCGTGGCCGTCGATCGTTTCCTTGTTGAAGACGCTCGACTTTTCGGGCAGCGACGTCACGGGCAGGTACGCCCGCGCGAACAGGTAGCTCGTCGCGGCGTCGGCGCCGCTCATCGTGCGCACCCCCTGGCGGCCCTGCATCCAGGCGCTATCAGCAGAGATCATCTGCGACGCCACTGGACCCTCGGCAGGCGTCGAGCGCACAAACGTTTTGCCGCCGGCGTTGAAGACTTCGATCGGCGTCGACCGGCCGGCGAGGTCGGTGCGGGTTCCCGTAGCCGTCATCGATGACGTGGCCAGCTTCTTCGCTGCCGCTTCGCCGCCGATCGCGGTGATGTACTTCGCCACCACATCCTTCGCCGACGGATACGCTTTGTGTTCCGCCTCCTCGGCTTCATGGGTCTTCGTTGGAGCAGAAGGCGGCATCGGAAGAGCTACGACCGTCGACGGATGCTCCTTGCCGAGGTGGCAGGTGTAGCAGCCGACGATCGGACGTCCGTGGAAATTCTTCTCGTTGAGGTCGAGGACGAGTTTGATCATCTCGCGCCCGGTCTTCTTCTCGTCCTTCGCGTCGTTGGGAAAGTCGAGGCTCTTCGTCTGCTCGTTGAAGACGTGGCAGAAATCGCAGTGGACGCCGAGCGACGCGCTCATGTCGTTCATGACCAGACCGATCTGCGAGTCGGAGAGGTTGGTCAGCAACTGCACGTTTTTCTGCTCGGCGCGCGCCGAGACCGTGGCGAGAATGGCGACGGCAAGAATGAGTTTACGCATGGTTTCTCCTTCAGGATTGCGCGGCGGAGGATAGCGCACGATCTGATGCGACGGCGAGCGTTGTGCAATACGTAACAGCGTGGCCGAGCCCGTCGACCTGCGCATCCCGTTCACGACGCTGTTGAAAGTCGCTCTGACGCTGCTGCTGTGCGTCAGCGTGATCAAGCTCTGGCCGGTGATCCTGATGAT
>Ga0233356_1000067_pt1 | contig 29160 bp, 29 predicted proteins | sample GEONSFMMS_FD_180700 | JGI IMG/M metagenome (GOLD analysis project Ga0233356, IMG submission 180700) | Soil microbial communities from Shasta-Trinity National Forest, California, United States - GEON-SFM-MS | ecosystem: Environmental > Terrestrial > Soil > Temperate forest > Bulk soil | place...
GGACGCCGGGCGATGATTTCGATCTCGCCGCCGGTTTCCTCTTCACCGAATCGATCGTCGCCAACCGTGACGACATCGAGTCGATCCGCCACTGGTCGTCGCCGAACGTCGTTCGCGTCGCGCTTGCCGGCGGTGCGCGCGTCGATCTGCAGCGGCTGCAACGGCATTTCTACTCGACGTCCTCCTGCGGCGTCTGCGGCAAGGCATCGATCGATGCGTTGCGCGTAAATGCCGAACCGCTCGATGACGACCTGCGCGTCGCGGCATCCCTGCTGCTCTCGCTCCCAGATGCGCTCCGTGCGAAACAGACGGCGTTCGAAACTACGGGAGCAATCCACGGCGCTGCCGCCTTTGGGCGCGACGGCACACTGCTGCGCGTTCGCGAGGATGTCGGCCGCCACAACGCCGTCGACAAAGTGATCGGATCGCTCTTCCTCGAAGGCTCTGCCTCGGACATCCTCGTCGTCAGCGGGCGAACGTCTTTCGAAATCGTCCAGAAGTGCGTCGTGGCGCGAATCCCGATCCTCGCCGCCGTGGGCGCGCCGTCATCGCTCGCCATCGAGCTCGCACACGAGTTCCGCCTCACGCTCCTCGGCTTCGTCCGCGACGGCCGATGCAACGTCTACGCGGGCGAGGAACGACTCTCATCCTGACATCGTGTTTGCGCGAAGCGCATCGGAGCGCTGGCGTCCTCGCCGGGCTGGCCTGGCGGCGTCTCGCCGCCACGTGAACGCGGCGCTGACTTGCTCTCGCGTCACAAAACTCAGCGTCTCCTCGGCGCCGGACGCCCGCGAGCCAGCCGGCAAGGACGCCAGCGTTCCGGTTTGTCCGACGATCGCACGCAATCATCAGGATCAAACCCACCCTCGTGCTCGCCGCTTGACCCTTTTGCGGGTTGTTTTTAGTGAACAGCGTGTGAACTCCGCCTGCACTTTCCGCGATTGATGTAACCGGTTACATGAAATGTCATCTAAGGAGCGTTGTGAAGGAACCAATACCGATGAACGACCACACGTCGCGCGCCAGCGAAGCCGAACAGCGGGTCGGTCTGCGTGAGCCGATCCGCGAAATGCTCGAAGGCCTTTCGCTCTGCAGTCCCGGCCCCGAGTATTTCTCCACGCTCGTACAGGAGCTCGCGCGCACGCTCGACGCCGAGTTCGCGTTCGCCGCCGAAATCGCCGGCGAGGAGCCGCTCCGCGCGCGCACCGTGGCCCGCTTCGTCGACAACGTACACGTCGCGAACATCGAATACGTCCTCGAAGGGACGCCGTGCGGCGACGTCGTTCAGGAGCATTTCTGCTGGATCCCCACCGGAGCCGCCGCGCGCTATCCCCTCGATGTCGGCCTGGCCGAACAGTCGATCGAAAGCTACGCCGCCATTGCCCTCATCGATGCCGAGGGTGCAGCGTTCGGATGGATTGGCGTCATGAGCCGCCGTCCGATGGCCGATGCAGCCCTGGTTCGCTCCACACTTCTCATCGTCGCCGGCCGCACCTCGGCGGAGTTGCAGCGCCAGCAGGCCACGCGCGCACTGGAGCGCGCGCATGAAGATCTCGCAGCGCATGCCGAGCGCGGCGAAGAATTGCAGCGCATCAATGCCGAGCTGCAGCGCGAGATCGCCGAACGCCAGCACTCCGAAAAGCAGATGACGCATGACGCCATGCACGACGGCGTCACCGGCCTTCCCAACCGGATGCTTTTTTTAAACCGCCTCGATCACGCCATCGCCATGAATGCGCGCGAGCACGTTTACGACTTCGCCGTCCTCTTCCTCGACCTCGATCGCTTCAAGCTCGTCAACGATTCCCTCGGACACATCGCCGGCGATGAACTGCTTCGCGCTGCCGCTGAGCGCCTGCGCGGCTGCATCCGCCCGTCGGATCTCGTCGCGCGCATCGGCGGCGACGAATTCGCCATCCTCATCGAGAACATCTCCGACGCCAGCGAGGCCACAGGAATCGCTGAACGCATCACCGCCGAACTTTCACGCCCTTTCATCGTGTCGGACGAAGAAGTCTTCACTTCCGCCAGCATCGGGATCGCCGTCAGCGCCACCGGCTACCGCTCCGCCGACGCCGTGCTTCGCGACGCCGATACCGCCATGTACCGCGCCAAAGAGCGCGGCAAGGGACGGTACGAGATCTTCGACCGCCGCATGCACGTGCAGGCGGTCGAGCGGATGCTGATGGAGATGGACCTGCGCCGCGCCGTCGAGCGCGAAGAGTTCCGCATCGTCTATCAGCCCATCGTTTCGCTCCGGTCCGGTGAAGTGGCGGGATTCGAGGCGCTGCTGCGCTGGGATCATCCGCTGCGCGGCACGATCGCGCCGAACGATTTCATATCGATCGCCGAGGAGAATGGACTGATCGTCCCCATCGGCGTGTGGGTGCTCAAGCGCGTCTGCGCGCAACTTCGCCGCTGGCATACCATGGCCAGCGCGCCGCTCACGGCCAGCATCAACGTCTCGCTGCGCCAGACCTTCGATCCGACATTCATCGACGAGCTGGATCGCACCCTGGCAGCCTCACACATCGACGGCGCATCGATTCGCCTTGAGATCACCGAGAGCGCCATGGTCGAGCGCGGCGCCGCCGAGTTTTTCGAGCGCGTCCAGCAGCGCGGCATCGAGCTGTGTATCGACGACTTCGGCACCGGCTATTCGTCGCTCGCCTATCTCGTCACGCTGCCGATCGACGCGCTGAAGATCGACCGTTCCTTCGTGGCCACGCTCGATTCGAGCGACGAGCACTGCGAGCTCGTGAAAACCATCATGTCGCTCGCCCACAACCTCGGCATCGAAGTCGTGGCCGAGGGGGTGGAAACCATCAGCCAGTTGCGGCGCCTGACCGCCCTCGGATGCGAATATGCGCAGGGCTACCTCTTCTCCGAGCCGCTCTCCGAGGAGGCCGCGGACCGGCTCGTGGCATCCGGCCACATGTTCAATGCTCTCCTCGACGACTGAACGCGTTACGCTGTCCGGCATGCTGGCCGATGACGGATACCTCATCGAGCGCCTGCGCACCGGCGACGACACCGCGTTCGAAGAGCTCGTGGATCATCACGCCGGTCCGCTGCTCGCCGTCACGCGCCGCATCCTGCGCGACGAAGAAGAAGCGCGCGACGCCGTGCAGGAAACCTTCGTGGCCGCTTTCCGCGGCATCAACGCCTTCCAGGCCGAGAGCCGCGTCTCAACGTGGTTGCATAGAATCGCCGTCAACTGCGCGCTGATGAAACTGCGCATCCGCGAGCGCCGACGCGAGCAGGACGTCGATGCACTCCTCCCGCATTTCCAGGCAGATGGTCATCAGGATCATTCGTCCGTGAGCTGGAGCGAGAGCGCCGAGGAGATCCTGCAGCGCGAGCAGTCGGTTGCGCTGGTGCGGCAATGCATCGATCAACTCCCCGAGTCCTACCGCGTCGTCCTCGTGCTGCGCGACATCGAGCAGCTGCCCGCCGGCGTCGTCGCCGAAAAACTACAGATCACCCGCGACAACCTGAAAGTAAAACTGCACCGCGCCCGTCAGGCGCTGCGGACGCTGCTCGACCCGCACATGCGAGGCGCGATGTGAGCAGCGTGACCTGCATCGAACTGATCGCCTTCCTCGACGCCTATGTCGATGACGAGCTCGACGCGGATACGCGCGCCGGCTTCGATCGCCACCTCCTGGTCTGCCCCTCCTGCCGCGCGTATCTCGAGACCTACAAGGAAACGATCGACCTCGCCCGCGGCGCCGCCGAACGTGAAGAGGACCTCGCGCACGACGCGCCACCGGAGCTGATCGAGGCCGTGCTCACTTCGAAATCACGGCGTTCGAAATCATGATCACGTTGATGGTCACGAAGATGCCCGCCGTGATGACAAGAGAGAATTTGTCGATCGTGCGCGACAGCGCGGCGCGATCCCGCTCGCAGAGGTGACGCGAGAGGAGCGCCGCCACCGCGGCCACGAGGATGTAGAGCGAGATGGTGATGTGGATCTTGTCGACCAGCGTGAAGTCGTCCGTGCGCCCGAGCACTGCTTCCGTCGATCGGAGATTCACCACCGTCGCGAAGAGCGACCCGACCAGCAATCCGAGTCGCGCGGAAAAAAGCGTCGGCTGATCGGTCTTGATGCGATACGACAGCATCGCCAGGAGCAGCGCCACGTACGCACCGATCAGCAGCTTCCAGAAGATGACCGTCTGCCGCCGTTCCACGTAAACCGTCACCACTCCCTGCGCCGAGAAGCTTTTCGGCTTGGTCAGCGTCGGATCGCCGTACGTCGTCGGCGACCGGCGAAGTTCTGTGTCGAAACGGAAGGAGCCGATGTTCCACCGCAATCCCATCGCCGCCGGATCGATCCCCGACTGCACGCGGTCCGGAACGTAGATGACAGTCTCGCTGTCGTACAGCCCCTCCTCGAACCGGATCACGAAGTTGTGTTCATCGAACGGATACTCGCGCAACTCCCACGCGTAGCGGATCACGGCCCGAAAGAACTTCTGATCCCACACCTGCCCCGCTTTGACCATCGTAAGCGTCGGCTCGCTCTCCACCTTCTTCGCCCCGAGGATATGGATCGTATCGAGCGGCCGAATGTTCCCGCCCCGATGCCGCGTCCAAAGCCAGAAGGTCGCGGTGAAGGAGTTCCCCGTCGGATCGAGGTCGTAAATCTGCGTGACATAAACGCCGACGACCACCCGCTCCGGCCCCGGCGCCGAAGACGGCGCGGGAGCCTGCGCGAGCAGCGGCAGTTCCGCGAGGAGCACAAAGATGGCCGCGAAGCGCAGCATCATATCGATAGCAATTTCCTCTTTCAGTTCAAAACGGCTCGCCGTCGATCGCTTCACACCTATTTCCTGGTGCCTGATCTCCAGCTCTCAGGGATTGCAATTTCTTGGCGATTCGCCCTCTTGCCGTCGCTGCGGGCGACCACCACGTCAAGCGTCTTATTACTCCCGATCACTTGGTGAAGGTAACGCGTGCCAACGCGTGCTTCAACGCGGTCAGGGGACCACGCCGCGATTGTACAGAGGTCTGGCGTGATGACCTCAGGAGTTGAATCACAGATTAAGGAGTTGCCATCGAGCGCGGGTCGGCAGTGCACCTTTGGATCGAAGCTTGGGTCACAACTGAGTTCTCCCTTAGCGGCACCCAAGTTAACTCCACTGACTATGATCGTTGCGTCGTCGACACCGCCGGTTGCAACCCACGCTGTGGCTACGGGCTGATCGAGTTGCAAAAGGCGTGTCTTTTCTACCGCCGACTCGGCCTGCAAGGTCTTGACCTGCTGCTGTGACGATGCCACTAGCACTCGAAGCCGCTGGATCTCCGATTGTCGCTTTGCAACCTCCATCACGAATGCTTTCGTCTGTTTGTCTTGCTGTTGAGTTAGGTCGCGAATGTCCATCGCTATTTCGCGTTTTCGAACATCTAGCTCGCGCCGCGACACATCGAAAAAACCGTTGCAGCCCGCCCACAGAAGCCCTAAGAGTGCCGCACAAATGGTCGCGATGGGCGCCAAAATGGATGGCGTAAGGAACCAACGCGCGGACATCTCCTTGATCTCGAGCTCCAGCTTCCTTTGCTCAAGCGCCGAGCGCTCATCAATTGGCGGCCCGGAGGCCGTCTGCGGCTCGTTCGAAGCAGACATGGTGAAACGATAACCCAAAGTGATCGGGTTCGGTCGCTCCTGGCCCGGGCTGAATCTCGGATCACGGGAGAATGGTCGACGATCGCAACGAGGCTGCGCTCTTACTCGACTTCGAGTGGTGCAAGAACAAGCTGACCGGCTTCGACCTCAGCGTCCGCAAGCTCCTCGGCCCTTCGATGCGCCGCCAGCCAGAGAGGGACGAAGTCGCCGAACTCGAGGACCTGGCCAAGCTTGTCGCAGATCACGACGTAGTCGATGATGAGCTGGTTCACGTTCACGACCACCATGATAGCCGCGACGGACGGAGGCACGTATGACCCTCATGCGACGCCACAGATTCATCCTCGGGTCACTGATGCTGTTCCTGCTCGCCTCGGCAGCGGACGCGGCGACCTACCTGACGACACTGCGTACACCGTTGTACGCATCGCCGAGCGCGAAGTCGGTGTGGCTCGCAGCGTTGCCGGCCGGAGTGGCGGTAGAGGTTTCGTCCTGTTCGAAGACCTGGTGCAGCGTGACGTGGAGTGGTCAGCACGGCTGGATCGCACACCGCGACCTCAAACCCGCGAAGTCACGGCAGCAGAGCACCGGCCGCGGCTACAGGAACTCAGACGGAGAATGGGTCCCTTCCCCGCAGCTCAGTCCCAACGGCCCCCCGCCCGGAGCCTCGGCGCAATGCAACGACGGAACGTACAGCTTCTCCAAACACCACAGCGGCACCTGCTCCCACCACGGCGGCGTCCGGAGGTGGACTTAGCTATTCCGAGTCACCCAAGGTATCGCCCAGGCGCCAACCGCGGCGGTAAGCGAATGACGACTGAGCAGCCTCAGTCCTTCGTCTGCTCTCCAGCTCTTCCGGAAATGTGCTGGTGGGCCAAACTCGCGCGCAGAAGTTTTTTGGCGTCTCGCAATCGCGACTTTACAGAGTCGGTGGTGATCTTCAAAATATCTGCTATTTCACCGTAGGAGAATTCATTTAGCCACAGCGACATACATTCGCGAGCTCCCTCTGGCAACGCTTTGATTGCTATTGCAAGTTGCCGCGTACGCTGACTGGCCAACTCTTTCTCGCTGTAATTCACATGAGGATCGTCCGAAGCGGCAATGCCATTGACGATGGCAATTGCGTCTACATCGTCAATTTCGACAGTTTCGGTTCTTCTCTTGCTCGTATTATGTGAGCGAATCCGGTTGTAAGCAACGTTGCGCGCCACCGTCTCTAGATATGCCCATTCCGCATTACCCCGGTAATCATCCAAAGCTTCAATGATACGAAAGAATGTGTCCTGTGCGAGTTCTTCTGCTTCATCTTGGCTGACGCGCATCTGCACGAGAAAGAATCGAACGAGTCGTCCGTAATACTTCTGGTAAAGTCGACGAAACACCTCATCTTTCTGAGGAGTCATCGGTCCTCCGGATTTGTCATCTTTCCGACGCATGTTCTTTCCCGAGAGAGACAAATCCAGCGAGATCAGCTTTTTCGCAGACTATTTTGAGATGTGACGCCACTTTTCTTCTCAAACCGTGTCTTAAGTAGTAGAGCCAAACGGACGCTGTCGCAGCGACCGCTACTCGGGCCCGCCCGCGATACCCCGCGAGCGGGCCTTTCTCGATCACAGCCATCTCATTCCGAAAGCGATAGTTACCAGGATTCCGACAGCGCCGAGACCGGTACTTAGCCAAAAGGCCCAGCCACATCCGCCGCCGTAACTTTCGTATCGGAACAACATACGACGTTTAGGTGGCTCGCGTGATGCCATTACACACGCCTCCTCTCTGCCGAGACGGAGCGCGGTTGGAGAGCCAAACGGACGCATCGCCTCTAGCGAAATCAATCCGCCGGTATACCCGCCGGCTGATCTACTCAACTTAGGTCCACCGGGCTGCGCGCGCAAGGGATCTTTCTTAGTGCGTTTTGGCCGCGAATGGCCTCAAACAACCGGGGCCCGCTTGCGCGGGCCCCGGCTCTACTGCTTGTGGATTACCGCCGCAGGCGGCGGCGCGGAGGGATGCGGATGTGCATCGTCTCCACCACCGTCAGCCATGGGAATCGGCGAGCGTACGCCGCCGTCACGAACCGGCCGTGGCCGGCGTGGCGGGCGACTTTGCGGATGATGATCATGACGTTCTCCTTTCGTCGTGCGATGGGCGGCGTTACGCCGGAAGCTTCGGTTCCATCGTGCTGACCGGGACGCCGTCGCCGACGCCAAGGTCCTTCCCCGCCTTGAAACTGGCGGTGACCTGATCGAGCGTCGCGACCAGGACGGTCACGATGGCGCGCCAGTTCGCCGGAATGAACGGGATCGCGGCGACCGCGACCAGGATCGGACGCGCCGCCGTGTAGGCGGTCATCAGGCGCGTCGCGCGGTCCGCAGCCGTCTGCGGCGCCGCAGTCAGCGCCGTGACCTCGGCGAGGTCGATGCTGTTGATGTGGGTGTTGATGGCTTCGAACGAGAGCGCGTTGCGATCGTTGTGGTGCTGTTGTCCAGTGCTCATGGTTTTCCTTTCGTTTCGGTAAAGGCGGGCGCGTCGCCGCGCCCGGCCGGGTTATGTGTTTGGTGGACAGGAGACTTGGGTTACGCAGCCGTGCGGAGTGGCCGGTTACGCCACTTTTCGCGGTTGGCCGGCGGGTGCTTCTTCCGCATCAGCGAAGGCGGCGGAGGTAGCCCGACCGCAGACCAGGCCTCGGCTACCGTGGCCTGGACCGTGCTGTCGACGCCGTAAAGTTCACCGGCAGCGACGATCGTGGCCGCCGCAAAGTCCTGGAAACCAGCGTGCGGAAACAGCTTCGCCGTCAGCACGCGGTACCAGATGCGGCCGGCCACCAGCCAGGCGTTTCCGCCGAGGGCGGTGGCGACAAGATAGAAGGCGTGATTCGGGATCCCCGAGTTGATATGCACGCCTCCGTTGTCGTCCGCCGAGGTGACGTAGTTGCGCATGTGCGCGGGCTGCGGGTCGCTGCCGAGATCGGGATCGTCGTAGGCAGTACCAGGCGCCTTCATCGAGCGGAGGGCTTTGCCGCGAACGCCCCGAGCGAGGAGACCGGCGCCGATGAGCCAGTCGGACTGCGAGGCGGTCTGACGAAGCGTAAACTGCTTGGCCATGATCCCGAACGCATCCGAGAGGTGCTCGTTCAGCGCGCCAGACTGGTCCTGATACTCGAGCGCGGCGGTGTACTGCGTGACGCCGTGCGTGAGCTCATGGGCGATGACGTCGAGAGCGATCGTGAAGCGATTGAAGAGCTTCCCGTCGCCATCTCCATAGACCATCTGTTTGCCATTCCACATGGCGTTGTCGAAGTCGACGCCGTAGTGGATGGTGGAGAGAAGCGGCAGTCCCTTGTCGTTGATGGAGCGGCGCAGGAAGGCTTTGGCGTAGAAATCGTACGTCGCGCCGCAGCCGTCGAACGCTTCCACTGCTTCGACGTCGGTACTGCCCGTGTGGCGATCGTCCATGACCAGCTTCCCCGGAAGGGTTTGCCGGCGACGGGCGTCGTAGACGATTCGGCGTTTGGCTGGGATGGCCGCCGCCGCATCTGGCGTTTCGACGAGGGCTTGCGAGCGGTCTTCCGCGATCCGAGCCGTATGGCGCAGGGTGGCAGTGACTTTCTCGCGCGCTTCATCGTCGCCGTGCTCCGCCACGTGCCGCAGCATGTGCGGCGGGATGACGGTACAGGTTTGGTGATGTATGTTTCGCATGACGCGAAACTCCTTTCTTAGCGGTTATGGGGTCCGTCGTTGCGCACGGCCGCGGTGACACGCGGCCGTGCGGGTTTCTACTGTTGTGTCTGCGGCGGTGGCACCTCCTTCTTCTTGCGCGGCGGGCCGGGGCGCTTGAGGTCGCGCTTCATGTTCTTCGCATGGGAAGCGACAGAAGCGCTGCCTGCGTCGCGGCCGAGACCCTTGGCGATCTCGTAGATCTGCAGTCCGTCAGCGACGACTCTCGCCTTACGGGCAGCGCAGGTGAACCGGAGATTCGCCAGAAGCGCGTCGATCTGGTCGATGACGGGACGAAACGCTTCGAGGAACTGCAGGGTGTCCCGCGCTTCAGTGACGTCGAACTTGTTGACGTTCTGAAGCTGCGGATCTGCCTCGACCGCGGCAAGCACCGTTGCGATGAAGTCGTTCGGGAAGCCCGAGTGCGACCGGACGAACTTCGCCGTCGCATCGTGCTTCGCCTCGAACGCGGGGATCTGAGCCATGGCGGCGGTAAGCGATGTACTGAGCTGCTTCGCCACCTCCTGGTAGTGGGTGATGGTCGGCGTGACGGGGGCGTCGCCCTGCGACACTTCCGGCGCATCAGTGACAACGATGTCGGGCATGATTGCCCTCCTTGGACGCAAAGCCGCTCGCAATGCGACGCGCGAAGCGGCGGCAGAGTGGCACCGCGGCGTATGGCCATACGACGCGGGCAATCGGCACTAGTGCACATGTGCCGTCACAATCGGACCGATGACTAATCTTACGTCCCGGCGACTGCAAAAGGTGCTGTGCACATGTAAAACAGCCGCTACAGGAACGAACCTAATTACTTAGGGAAATTCGTAGGGGGGAGGGGCGGTAGCGGGCAACGCACGATGCAAAATCGAAAAGCAATAGGTTCTACGTCTATAGCAATAGGCTCTGGGCCTATACCAATAGGCTCTGGACCTATACCAAGAGGACTTTTTACTTTTCGAATAGGCTCTGGACCTATAGGGTTAGGGTTTTTACCTTTTCGAAGAGGGCTTTTGACCTTTCGAAGAGGCTGCAGACCTAATCCGCATCGCCGCCAACGGCCGGCTGGACGTCTCGTGCTTTTTCGTCAGCCGCCGGCAGGTCCGCAACCACGTCCGACCGCAATGCTGCCTCGATGATCGCTGTGATGATCGCGGAGCGCGTGATCCAGATGCCGTGTGCGGCGCGGATCTCAACCGCCAACCAGTCAAGCTGCGTGCGTTGCTTTTGCATCAACGAGAGCGCAATCGAGAGACGAGGCCCCGAAAGAAAGGTGCGCAATCCGCGCTTGGACCTGGGCCGCACACCGTCTTTCTCTCCGCTACACGGCTCGTCGCTGTCCATCGGTAGATACGCCTCCCATCCATTCCCGCCGTTTTCAGTCGGTGATCCGCAACATCACTCCGTTCACCTCGTTGAAGACCTCCCGGAGGCGCACCTCGATCCAGCGGAGCTCGTGCGCGGTCGAATCCGTGAAGAGCGCAAGCGCCATGTCCGTTTCGAACAGAATGCGGCTGAGCGCATCAGCGATCAGCTCATGCGTCGAAGCGCCGGACAGGAGCATCGAGAACGCGTCGGGACGGTCTGGGTCGGCTTCGGACATGTTTCATCGGAACCCGCGTCCAAAGTACGCGCACAGCTCGCAATAAAAAAGTCCTATTTTTTGACTTTATCCCCGCATTAGCCGCAGGACGGGCAACACGGGCGGCGCGTGGGGTCGCGCCGGTACGCATCAGGCGTCACACCGTACTTCTCGTGGAACAGGCGGAACAGGGTTCCGCGGGTACCCAAGCCGGCGGTGACGGTGATTTGGGCAGTGGTGAGCTGCGATAGCCGGAGCAGTTTCGCGGCGTACGCGAGTTGCTTCGATCGGAAGTAATCCAACGGCGTCTGCTGAAACAGGCGCCGGAACGTACGGGCAAGCGTGGCGCTATCGGTCCCGAACTGCCTTGCGAACTCCGATGCAGTCGCGCGCGTACCAGCGCGATAGCTGGCATCGAGATAGGCTTCTACTCCCCGCCGGTACCAGTTACGTGCGTCATCGACGTTTTCCTTGCCTTTGCGCATAGCTGTGCCTCTCCGTGATGGGACACACCCATCGCGGATGAAGTGACCGAAACGTCCGATTCATGACACGGCGATGCAGAAAGTTTACAAGTTCCGTGGGCTCGATGAACGTCAGCCCGGCGGGAAGCTGATGTCAGTGAACTCACGAATGTGGCGAATGATCGACCGTATGACGCTTCCTACAGATTGACCTTGGGACGGAAGTTTGGGCGTCGCGAAAACCGGCTGCGCAGCCAGAATCAATGCCAGAACGGCAAATGCGCAGAGCTTCGCCATCGTAGTTGATACACCTTTCATAAACCCTCCTGGTTGCCGGTAGTACCGGCTGAAGTGAAGGGCGCCCCTGACACGTAGAAGCGGGGGGCAGGCGGTTGTTTGAGATGGAACTAATCTGGAATCGGAACGAAGAGGAGTTCGGGCTGACGAGACAGAGCATCGACGAACCGCCGGACATGCTGAACGGTTTCGATTCGTATCGACCCGGCAGCGGCGGCTTCCTTCAAGAAGGCAGCCGCTGTTAATGCCTGACGCACTTTGCCGGCGCGGCGATAGTGCCGCATGACATCTGTGCTCAGAGAGGTTATCTCTCCCGTTTGACCACTGAGAAGGAGCGATTCCATCAGATCAAGCGAGACGTTGGCCGCCTCATCGACCATTCCCAAGTGCTCGCAGATCTCCTTCGCAGTGCGAAGACCGGAAACAGATTCCGCGAGCTGTCCGAACAGTCTTGGTACGACGGCTAGCTTCCAATCTGTGCGCGCAACTTCCGTCTGCAACCCAAGCGTGACGTACATCTCTCGCGCAGTTTTCAGGAGTTGATCTGCACGAGCGCCTTCTCCGACTTCGATCCAACACACGCCTGCGTTGTACGACTGCCGTGCCGTTTCTGCTGCGTCATTCCTTGACTGCGCGTACGCAAGTAACTGCTCGAAGATGGCAGCGGCCACACGGTACTCGTGCCGGTAGAAGAGCACACCCGCCTGAACGCTGCGAGCGCGCATGGCCCGGGCGACATCGCCGTAGTCCTTGAAGGTGGAGGCGCTCAGCGCCGCCTGCTGCGTCGCCTCATCCAGCCTGTCGGTGTACGTCAGGATCACGGCTCGTATATACGCCAGGCTGGCGAATTCGAACGAGTGCGTGCCGAAGTTTTCGAACTCGCGCTCCGCGTGATCCAGCGCCTCGAGTGCTGCGTCGTATTCAGCGAGGTAGCGCAGCGCGTTCGCACGTTCTTTCCACGCCAGTCCACGCAACGCGCGGATCGTGTCCGCCGGATACTCTTCGGTAGGCAACGAGTCCGCGATGGCCACTGCTGCGTCAGCAAGATTCCGCGCGTGGATCGGTTCCCGTTCGCAGGCCGCGTTGGCCGCCTCGGCCAAGACGCGCACAGCCCCGGCAGTGCGGTACTCGTTCTTGCGTTCCACGCGCTCGCGGACAAACGCGACCGCACTCCCGAGCAACGCCGCCAGACTCGCAGCCGCCGTCAGGTACTCCTCCTGCACTCGCGCCGCAAATGCCAGGAGCTGTTCTTCCCGCGCCACCGTGGACACATGTTCGCCCTCCAACCACACCTGCGGCGTAGCGAGCGCGTCATAGAAGGCGCGCATCCCATTCAGCCGTACCGTGCATTCGGAACACTCCGAGAGGTGGGCGGCACCTTCCGAACCGGCGGGCGCGCCATCGGGCGTGAGCGCGTACTCGGCGAGCGCGTCTTCGTCAAGATGGCTCACGATGAAAACCTCGTGATCGATTCAAAAATGGCTCGCGCCGTCTTCCGACAGTTAAAAAGGAGTTGCCGGACATACATCGGCGCAACGTCGAGCTCCTCCGCAATCACCTGCATCGATTTGCCCTCGAGGTGGAAACGGCGCAACGCGTCGCTGCATCTCGGCCGCAACCGCGCCAGTGTTTCGGTGACCGCGAGACGTATGGCGATCGTCTCCGCGAGCGAGCTTTCGTCACCGGCTTCCTCGGCTGAGGCATCGTCGGGGTCGCAGAAGACGCTGTTCTCCCGATTGCGCTTTTTCCAGTACTCGAGACAGCCGTTGCGCACCGCTCCACGGAAATACGGCTTCAGCTCTCCGCGTACGACGCCAGGATTGGTGAAGTACCGCGTAAAGATGTCGTGGACAATCGACTCAGAATCGGCAGGAGGGACACGAAAGTCACGAATGGCGATGAACCGCATGAGCGCCGCGTGCTGGCGATAGACCTCGGCGAATGGCTCCTGCGCGTCCGTCACGACGGGGATTTCAACACACGGCAATGGTCTTTGCGAAGACGTCGGCGTTTCGTCGCCTGCAGAATGCAAGTCACGCATGCGAGTCATTGTAGCTTTCTCGGGACCGAATAATGCCCTTCCCGAAGGATAATGCCCACGTCAAAAAATAGGACTACATTTCAGCGCCCTTCTGATGTACCGCTGCGAATTCGTCAAAAAATGAGACTACTTTTCGCAGAAAAAGACCCTCATAGTTCACTGCGGCTGGCGGCCGGGCTTGAATCCTCTAAGGCGGACCCAATCCCCTCCAGGTTTCGTGGGCGGCCCGCCGCTGGCCACTCCTGTTTCAGCATTCCCGACCGGCACGCCGGTGATGCTGTAGCCGCCCGCGGCGTCCGTCCGCGTCTCGATCGTGAACGCGTCGCCCGCTGCGTTGCTGTTGATGATTGCAACGACGCGCGTATGCACGGACGGCTGCCCCACTCCCGCTTCGGCTTCGACATGCCCGGCCATGGTGATGCGCCGCCCGAGCATGAGCGTCAGACGCAACGGGACGGATCGGCTGGAAAGTGTTCCGCCGGCCGATGCGGAAAGCCCCTGCGACACGGCTGTAGCCGAGACGCTGCCCAATTGCACGCCCGTGGCGGTGATGTTCCCGTTCGCGCCCGGAAAGAGAGTCAGCGCCCGCGTCGGAGTAACGATCGTTACTGTCGATGAGGCGATCAGCGATGCCGCGTTGGGATCGTCGGAGGCGACGGTGACCTGCACCGTCCCACTGGCCGGGAAGGTCAGCGCGATCGTCCCACTCGTGGCTCCGTTGGCGAACGAACCGTCCGCCTGCGTAGTCCGCGACTCGCCGCCGAGCTCCGTTGCCGTCACATGGAACGCCGCTTTCGCGAAGAGTTTCGGGAACGTCAATCCGCTGCCCGGCCCCTGCTGCTCGCGGCTGTAGCGGCCGCCCTGCCCAACGCTGAGGTCGACCAGCGGCGCCGCCTCGGCGCCCTTTTCCGATGGCCAGCGCCGACGTGCGCTCTCCGAACCGTCGGATCTCCTTTGGGCGAGGCGATTTTCCTTGGTGCGGGGGTAGGGCTTTTTCGTTTTCGGACACTCCGTAGGTAACGGCCCAACCTTCCGGTCCAACAAGCGGATGTCCCTGCTTCTCAATGACGGTAACTCACCGTAGCGCGGAGAAACTATGTTCTCTTTCCAGCGACTTCTGTCCAATAGCTCGAGGCGACCGCGTTTGCAGTTCATTGTCGCGATCATCCCGTTGATACTTGCAATAGCTCCCACCACCGCCGCTCAAGTCATTCCGACCGCGGGACAACTTCAGGTGAACGGCGCGATCACGATGGTTTTCACCGCCGATACGGTGTCCTGCAGCGGCCTCTCTCCGGGCGACAGGGTCTCACTGGTTGGTTTCATGATCGATCGGCAGTCGTCCTCCCAAACGATCAGCACACCGATGTTCTCGCAACCCGCGGATGCGAACGGCGCCTTCTCCGCGACGATCGCCGGAGGCGTAAAACCGCGATCGATCTGGCTACTCATCGATCAAACCTCGGGCGCTTACACGGTCGCAGAGCCTGAGGGCAGCGTCCTGACGCGGATTCCAGACGGAGCCGTCACGCTTACGGGCGGCTCCGAGACCTCATCCCCGGTCGTTGCCACAATCAACCGTGCACACACACATGCGATCTGCATCAACGACGGAACGCAAGGATTGGGCGGGTTGAAGTGGCGAGATCCCCACGCCCTGGATACGTCACCGGCCGGCTTTTCCGTGATCGACGCGAAAGATGGTTCGGCGTCGGATAGTGACGGGACAATTGATGGTGTCGTACATCTTAATCTGCCACCGTCTTTCCTCGACCCGAATCAGAATTCCGCCTGCCTATTCATCGTAGATGATCGCACGCTCGAATTCTCAGTAACTTATACGCGATTTATTCACAATAACCCGGGAGACTGCCACGATCCGAGAGGGTGCTACTAATGAAACAGCTTCGGTTGTTCGCCGCCCTCGCGCTTCTCGCACTGCCGCTCGTCGCACAACAGGATCCGAACGGTGCGCTCGGTTTTCAACCTGGAAAATCATTCCAGTTGGGCGACTACGATACGGTGAACCTCTTTAATGGAAACCTCACTGTCAATCTGCCGTTGGGGCCGACGTTCACGCCAGGAGGCAATCTTAGCTATTCCTTCCATCTCACATACAACGGCAATGCCTGGGCGATGCAGGGCGATACACCGGTCGAGGCGGTTCCCAACCGCTTTTCCAATGCCGGGCTCGGCTGGAAAGTAACGTTAGGTGAACTTGTGGCTCCTCGCGACCCGGCAGCCAGCGATGTCTCTAGTGGAGGCAATTGGGTGTATATCGCGAGCGATGGTAGTGAACACCCCTTCTATCGCGTCCTTCACAGCGAAGAGACCGGTACGGCATATGCGGGATCGGACTCTACCGTGGTAAACACAGTAGTCGGCTACACCCATGATGGCTCCTACCTCCGGCTGATTCGCGGGACGCGCCTGCCCACCAGCATCCCTCATCAGTGCGGAAACGTCTTTGGATTCTGCGCCGATTGGGTCATTGCTTATTCCATCGAGGCGCCCGACGGTAACGTTCACACGTTCGAAGGGCAACTCGAGAAACAGACTACCAAAGGCCCTCCTACCACCGAGGAAGACAGCAAGCTTTCCTATCGGCTAGTGAGCATCGTCGACCGGTTTGGAAACTACCTCCACGTCACCTACCCCAACGCGCTCACCTGGACAATAAAAGACGGCACTTCCTTGACGGGCGACACGCGCACGCACACGGTTCACTTCATCAACCAGACCTTCTACGACTTCGCAGGTCAATCGACGGCACATCTTTTCATCGACAGCCTGGACCTCGCTGCGTTCAACGGCCAAACCGCGACCTACCGCTTCGCCTATAGCGATTACGACACCATTTCTAAGAACTGTTACGATTCATATGGCGGTCCCACGACGAGGACACGATTCCTCAACAGCCTGACGCAGCCTGATGGCTCTGCATTCGGCATGGACTACAACCGAATCGAACCCAATTCAGCCAACGTGCCGCAATGTTCCCTGGCTGCCGGCCATCTGCTCAAGCTGGCGTTGCCGACCGGCGGCAAGATCCAGTACACGGTCGAGGAACGGACCTTCCCGGGGAATGACGGCGACGGTCACCAAGCCCAACCCTGGCGAACCCATTCCATGGGAGTTGGTACGCGCACGCTCTTCGACGCGGCGAACACGTCCGTTGGATTATGGCGGTACAGTAGTGCACTGACGAATGCACACGACGTCATTTTACCTCACGGTGGTACCCGTCTGGAATACGAGGGCCTCGCTGTCACCGTCCACGATCCCCTTGACCAGACGACGATATCCTATTTTACCGTTGACCATTTCCTAGGTGGTGATCCTTCCTGCTACCCCGGCTCCCCAGGCGAAAGCGAGTACGGAATGGCAATCACCCACGCGCCTGGAACAACCATTGCCGGCGGCCTTTTTCTCTCGAATCAGGTTTACGACGGCGCCTGCACCATTCCTGTTCCTCAGCCGGGCAGCACCGTTTGCAATGTCTCCTGTGTCGGTGCCGGGGACCAGCCGCTCCAGCCCATTCGCTCAACCTACGTTCGATACGAACAGGATGGGACAAGCGATCTGCACGATGAAGAGCGGCGTGTAACGAAACGCCGTACCGTCTTCAACAACGACAGTGGCTGCGCCAGCCCACCGTGCTATGTCGAAACTGATTTCGACGGTTTCGACGGCCTGGGCCACTACAGGACCGTAACACAAACCAGTAATTTCCCAGCCACTCCCAATCGTGTCACTACGACGCACTACAATGCGCGCGGTGGAACGTATGTCGTCGGCAGCACCGTCAACAACCCAAGCGGCTACATGATCGCTCCTGGCTCTCCATGGTTACCAGGCGTCTATGATTTCCAGACCACAACCGAAAACCAGGTAGTCGCCACGAACCAGGTAGTCGCCACGACCGAGTTCTGTTTCAATGCCACGACCGCTTTCCTGGAGCGGAAGCGAACAGTCCGGAGCGGCGACCGCACCAGAGATCTTCTCGCGAGCTACACGCCAATCGGTGGGAACGTCACCGCCGAGGCATATTTTGGCGGCGACACACAGCCGCTCGCCAGCGGCTTTGCCACCTGTACCAGCAATCTCCCAGGCACCCCCGACTACCAACTCACGCACCACTACACCTTCGGAAGTCTTGATTCCACGCAGTACGACGGCGTCCGCTTCAAGTCGACCGACAGGACGATCGACAAGAATACCGGCTTGGCATCCGATAGCAGGGATGTGTCGGGGCTTCTCACGACGCACTACGTTTACGACACCATGCAGCGGCTGACGGAAGTTCGTCCGCCGGGCGAGGCTTGGACGAATTACACATATACGGTCGGCACTCCGACGTCGCTCTCGATCCTTCGCCGGCCCTTTGGATCTAATACGGCCGCATCACCCGAAACCAGCAGTTACCTCTACTTCGATTCCTTCGGCCGTTTGGTGCTGAGCAAAGAGCAGTTACCCGAAGGATGGGCGACGACGAAGACAGCCTTCGATCTTCTCGGAAGGGTGGTCAGCACTTCCATGCCGGAGTTTCGCAGCGGCCCGTCGTGGGAAAACGTTACACCCGCTCACGTCACCGCGACGACCTATGACCGCTTCGACCGTCCACGCACCATCACCTTGCCGGACTTGAGCAGCACCACTCTCTCCTACACTGGCAACCGTGAGACAAGACGAACCGCATGCGTGTCGGCACTCCAGACGCAGGCGCCGTGTCCGGCAGGCGAATTTCCGTTTACAACGATTGAGACCGTCGATGGACACGGCCGGCTGTCAACCGTAACCGAGCCGATAGGCACTAGCGTCACGACAACCTACGGATATGACGTCGGAAACCGGCTGGCGAGTGTCTCCACGAACGCGCCTGAGGGATTGCAGCAGCGTACGTTTGCGCGCGACTTGGCGGGGCTGCTGATCTCGGAGCAGCACCCCGAAAAGGGAATCAACGGCTACGGTACGGTCAGCTATCCCGAGTACGACGCCCGCGGTCACCTTCGCCACCGGATCGACGGAACGGCCGGAGGTCAATTCGATACGACGTTCCTCTACGACGGCGCTGAACGTCTCACACACGTCAAAGATCTCGATCCGACCACGCACGGCCCGCGCGACCTGAAGGTCTTCAATTATGGCGTCGACAACGCCACGAACGATCCGCGCCTCGGGAAGCTCCAGACCGCCACACGCCACAACTACCAGCCATCCCTGGGCGGCGATATTGCCGTCGCCGAAACGTACGCCTACGGCGGTCTCAACGGCCGCATCTCCGCACGTACCACAAGCGTCAACGGAGCATTCTCGAACAACACCTTCTCTCTTGGCCAGACGTGGGACGACCTCGGCACCGTCCATTCAATTTCGTACCCATCAAACGCGGCGTTCGGGTCAACTCCGGCAAGAGAAGTGGACTTTTCCTACGCCAATGCGCTTCTGACAGAAGTGACCGGCTACACTACGGGCATCACTCACCTGGCCAGCGGCATGATTAGTCATATTGCACATTTCAACGGCGAAAACGAGGATTGGGCTGCCGATCCCAATGGCATGTCCCGGCCTTCTTCCATCCACATCACCGGCAACGGCGTCAATCAGTTGATCGGTCCCTATGCGTATGACGGCACGGGCAACATTAAGCAGATCGATAACGGCGTGAACACGTACACAAATTACCGCTATGACGGTGCCGGACGACTGATCAAGTCCGAGGGGGTCACTCCGACGGCGCCCACGGTGAGCCAGACATGGAGTTATGACTCGTTCGGAAACCGGCTCGGTGTCGATTTTGCTCAATTGCATCAATTCGATCCGAATAACGATGGCACGATTGATCCCGCGGATATTTTCTTCCTCATCAACTATCTGTTCACGGGCGGAAACCCTCCTCACGGTCCTGACGGGCTCCTTTCTGGTGACGCCAACGGCGATGGCGTCATCGACCCTGCGGACCTCTTTTTCGTCATCAACGCCCTCTTCACCGGCGGGCCGCTTCCGAACATTCCGTCGACGGAGTTCGCCAGCGGCGACGATTCGGGGGCTCGCCCCGCCGACAGCGTCACCGTCGGCACCGTGACCGCGACGGGCAATACGGTCGATGTTCCAGTCTACATCCGCGACATCTCCGGAACGCTCCTCGGAATGGATCAGACCACCGGCGCGAAGATTCAATCATTCAGCATCAAGGTGGCGTGGTCACCGGCATCCGCGGTTTCTTCCGTTTCCTTCACGCGCACAGGAATCACATCGGCGCTCTCCCCGACAGCGGAGTCGCGTCCCTCGACGTCGATCTCAAGATCACTCTTGGACACGTTTCAAGAGTCCGCCAGCCCCGTTCCGTTCACGTTAAACGCCAGCGCGCCTGGAGATCTCGTCGCTCATCTCGTCGTTACTTTGAATGGATCTGTTGCGCCCGGCTCGTCGGTCAGCCTGGCTCTCGATCCCAGCGTGACCCTCCTGGCAAATGACCAGGGAACGATCAAAGAGACACGGGCCCGAGGCACCCTCGTGCTCGTTGATGGAGCGATCAACATTCCGGTGCAAGGTCTGGCAATCCCTCCCGCGGTCAGCGCCTTGGCGGATGGAACAGGACCTAAGCAGCATGCCTCGAAAGCGATTGCTTCGGCGACAAACGCTCCGGCGCCTGACACGCAGAGCATTCCCCGTCCGCCAATCTACCTCACCGACGCCGGTCCTGCCGCGAGCAGCCTCCGCCGCTCGCCGACAGCGCAGTCTTTCGTCACGACGACAAACCACAACGACGCTTCCACTTATGACGAGGCGGGCGACGTGAAGCGCGATGACCAGGGCCGGCTGTTGACGTACGATGCCTTCAATATGACCACGGGTATCAGTCTGCCGCTTCCCGATGAAACCACGCGCAACTTCCTGGATATCTATACAGCCGATGACGAACGAATTGCTCTTGTCGAGAAGCTCGCTTCCGGCGAGACGAAAACGCGCTGGACTCTGCGCGGCCTCGACAATCGTGCGCTCCGCACTTGGACGGATAATACCCTCAACGGTACGCACACGTGGGGCTGGTCGGAGGATGAGATTTTCGCCGGAGCGACGCTGCTGGCGTATGTTTCGCCCATCGGCACCCGCCACTACGGTGTCGACCATCTCGGATCGTCGGTTCTCCTAACCGATGCAAACGCACATCTCATCGGCAACATCAACTACGACGCCTTCGGCGGCGGTGGCGCCACCGGAGCCGGAATGCTCCAGTACACCGGACACGAGCGGGATGCCGGGAATGTCGGCGCGCAGACCGGGACGGTGAGGATGCCCGATTATCTGCATGCAAGAAATTACGACTACTTGCGGGGGCGGTTTCTGTCAGTCGATCGTCATCTCGGCACGCCCGCCGCTCCGCAATCGTGGAACCGATATGCATACGCGCGCGGCAATCCGCTTAAGTATGTCGATCCGAACGGTAACGACATCCAACTGGCCGGGGCGAATTCAAACGCGGTCTTTATGTTTCTTGTGCGAACAGCAGAACATCCGCAGGGGCGGGCGGACCTCACAGCGATCGCCAACAATCACAATTTTGTGGCGACCTATCACGACCAGCAGATCAACACTCCGCAACAAGTCGCGAAAATTCAAGCCCAAGGTGGTCGCGTTACTCTCGCAACGGCTACTCCCGATCGGGCGAGCGGAGCCACAAGTGCGGATGTGGCTGTCGACACGAACGCTGTACCCGTACTGCATCGGGACCCGAGCGGTGTAACGACGATTGCGCACGAAAACAATCACGTCATTAACATCATGAACAACGTTCCGTGGGCGCAGATCACAGCGACAGACACCACGGGTAGCGCGGAAGCATATGGTGCAAGAGTTTCGGCATCGGCGACTGACATGACACAACAACAGGCTCAGGCTTATGTAACTCAGCTACTAATTGCTGCGCAGACTCCGGAAATTCTTATTGATCCTGAGCATGACTCACCGCCGTAGGAGAGATCGAAATGCGTATTCTTGGCACTGTTGTAATTTTATGTGTTCTTTCCTCATGCAGCTCGACTACGCTTTCGCGGAAGGACTCGCGCACGCGCTCTAGTGGCATGGTGAGCGTAAATGTAGTCGGCGCTTGTCCTGTCCGGTCGCTCTCCGGTGCCACGGTCGAACTTCGCTCAAAAGATAGTGCACTGCTGGCGCAGACGCTTACTGGAAGCGATGGCTCAGCAGCATTTTCGGCCGCGGTGTTTAAGCAAGCCGCAGTCATAGTGGTTTGCCACGATGATTTTTTTTGTGGCGTACTAAAGCTGACAAACCACACAGGCACGGCGTTCTTCATAGCGTTGGCTCCAGCTATGCTTTCGTCAACGCACATCGACGGCAATGAGTATCGGGCCGCTCTAGGATATGGGCGGCGCGATGGGTCGGTTCTGATCGGTTGGCAATATCCGAAAACGGCGTCACGCTCCACGTCTGCGCGGCGTGATCGATCTCGGTCAGTTGCTGGGCTTCATAGTCGGCGATGTGCGGGAAATCGCGTCGTTACCGTCCGCGGGTCGAACGTGGCACAACGATCTTCTGAGTAGCATGCATATATCGGATCTGGGCGACGATGCGGATCCCTGGCTGTTCCGGAATGCTTTTGGGACTGCAATTATGGTCACCAGACCATGAGACAGCCGGGCGTTCCAGCAACCGGTCAATCGCCAACCGCTTTGGGAATATGAATGAAATTGAATGCGAACCAGACGTGGATTAAGCTGGCGTGTTTACCGGTACGAGCCGGCGCCGGTCCAGCCGGCGGGCCGCCAGCGCTTAGTCGCTTCGCACGAAAACTACTGCGCGCGGGCGTCGCCGGCTTCGTATTTCCAGGGGGTCATGGCGTGGGCGCCTTCGGCGAAGGTTGTGTCGACGAATTCTTCGAAGGGGATGGCGTGATCGAGCACGCCGGTCTGCACCATGAGGTTGACGATCGTTTCAAAGTCGGCGCGGCGCGGGGAGAGCGGCTCGTATTTGACGCGGTCGATCGGATTGGTCAGCGCCCAGCGCAGCAGCTTGGGGTCCTGGTGGTAGTAGAAGCGGCCGACGAAATCGGCGGCGTGCAGGCGATGGCGTTTGGCGCGGTCTTTTTCGTCGAGCCACAGTCCCGATCGGGCGATGCCGTCGACCAGCGTCTGCACAGCCTCAGGACGTTTGTCGATGACGTCCTGGCGCACGACCAGGACGCAGGAGATGTAGTCGGGCCAGTACTGGCGCGCGTGAAACAGGACGCGTCCGAAGCCGGCCATCTCGGCTTGCGACGGATAGGGCTCGCCCATCGAGAAGGCGTCGATCGCTTTTGCGGCTAATGCGCCGGCGACGTCCGGCGGCGCCATCTCCACCATCCTCAAATCTTTCTTGGCGTCCATGCCATTGGCGGCCAGGGCGCGGAAGACGATGAGGCGTTCGTCGGAGAAACGGCTGGGGATGGCGATGATGCGGCCGCGCAGATCGGACACACGATGCACAGGGCCGTCGCTGCGGACGACCACGGCCGATCCATAGCGGTGGCCGAGGTAAACAATCTTCACTGGTACGCCCTGAGCCCGCAGGGCGATTGCCATCGGCGCGACCATGAACGCCGCCTGCATCTTGTTGGACATCAGCGCTTCTTTGATTTCAGGGAAGCCCTGAAACATGCGCGGGATGAAGAGATGTCCGGACTGCGAGTAGGCGGAGATGTAGTCGGTGACCGGGCAAGCGAGATGTCACGTCACAGGGATGTACGCGACATTGAGCTTGCGGTCCGCTTCAGGCAACCGGTCGTTCATCAGCACCTGCCAGTTCACGTTGAGCGCAAAGTGCGCGGCGGTGATGGCGAGTATCCAGGCGGTGATGGCGAGGGTTAGTTTTCGCATTGTTCTCCTTTCTGCGTAGTGGATTAGTGATTAGTAGATTAGGAAGCTGACGACGAATCCACGAATCCACGAATCCACGAATCCACGAATCGACTAATCACTAATCCACTGCTCTATTTTTCGAATCCCTGTATCCAGCATCAATCCAATCAATCCAATCATCAGCATTCCGGCGACGACGAGGTCGTAGCGTTTGCCGGCGTTGCGGGCGTCGATGATGAGGTATCCGAGTCCGGAGTCGACGGCGATCATCTCGGCGGCGACGAGGACGACCCAGGCGATGCCGAAGGCCAGCCGCAGGCCGACGATGATGCGCGGCAGCACGGCGGGGATCATGACGCGTCTCATCAACTGCGGCGTGCTCAGTCCGAAGTTGCGGCCGGCCTGGAGGTACATCGGCGGCACGTTGCGGACGCCGTTCATGGCCGCGACGATGATCGGAAAGAGCGAGGCCAGGAAGATGAGAAAGATCGGTGCGGCGTTGCTGACGCCGAACCAGATCACGGCCAGCGGCATCCACGCCAGCGGCGAGATGGGACGCAGCATCTGGATCAGCGGATTGAATGCTTTAGCTAACGGACCATACCAGCCGAGAAGGAATCCGAGCGGGATGCCGATGGCGATGGCCGCGGCGTAGCCTGCGAAGACACGCGTGAGGGAGTCGGCGATGTAGTGCCAGAGGAGGCTCTTTTCTGCGAGGGTGGCGATGGCTTTGGCGACGGCTGTCGGCGTCGGGAAGATTTTCGTGCCTGACGCCTTCACTGCGATCGACCAGATTACGAGGATGATCGTCGCGGTGATGATCGGAAAAACGATTTTCACCACAGAGACACAAAGGACACGAAGAAATCTCTTTGTGCTCTTTGTGTCTTTGTGGTGATCAAGGTTTTTCATACCTGATGCGCCAACCCGATCTCGCCAAAGATCAAATCGCGCAATTCGATGTACCGCCGCGAGGAGAGATCGCGCGGATGCGCAATGTCGATGTCCACCACCCGCCGGATCCGGCCCGGACGCGCGCTCATGACCACGACGCGGTCGGCGAGCTGCACCGACTCTTCGATGTCGTGGGTGACAAAGAGGACGGTCTTTCGTTCGGCGCGCCAGATGCGAAGCAGCTCGCTGCGCATCTGCAGGCGCGTGATCGAGTCGAGCGCACCGAAGGGTTCGTCGAGGAAAAGGACGTCGGGATTCACGGCCAGCGCGCGCGCCACTTCGACGCGCTGCTTCATGCCGCCGGAGAGCTCGCGCGGGTACGACTTTTCGAATCCTTTGAGGCCGACCAGGTCGATGTACTGGGCTACTCTCGCTTGGCGTGCATCGGCATCCATGTCGAATAGTCCGAAGCCGATGTTGCCCTCGACGGTAAGCCACGGGAAGACGCCGCGTTCCTGAAAGACGAAGATGCGGCGGCGGTCGGGGGCAGTGACGGCCTCGCCGTCGATCGTGACCGAGCCGCTGGCCGGCGCGAGGAATCCGCCGGCGATGTTGAGCAGCGTCGACTTCCCGCATCCGGACGGGCCGACGATGCAGAGGAACTCCCCTTCTTCGGCACCCAGGCTGATGTGCTGAAGGACTTCCATGGCGCCGAAGCGCATCGAGACGTCGCTGAACTGGACTTTCATTCCGAGGCGTAACCCCAGCGGACGGAATCGAGCCGCTCCAGGCGGCGCATCAGGAGATCGAGCACGATCCCGACGAGACCGATGAGGACCATGCCGGCGATGACGAGGTCGTAGCGGTTGCCGGCGTTGCGCGCGTCGACGATGAGGAAGCCTAGTCCCGAGTTGACGGCGATCATCTCCGCGGCCACGACCACCAGCCAGGCCACGCCGAGCGCGATGCGCATGGCCACGATGAGCTGCGGGAGGATGGCCGGGATGAGCACGTCGCGCATGCGCGCGCGCAGCGGGATGCCGAAGTTGCGCGCGGCTGCGAGTTGCACGGGATCGATGTTGTGCACGGCGTTCATCGTGGCCACGGTCAGCGGCAGGAGGCTGGCCAGGAAGATGAGGAAGATCGCGGAGACGTCGCCGACGCCGAACCAGAGGATGGCGATCGGAATCCACGCCAGCGGCGAGATGGGCCGGAGGATTTGCAGAATCGGGTTCATGGCCATCTCGCCGATGCGCACCATCCCCAGCATCAATCCGAGCGGGACGGCGATGACCAGCGCCGCAAGGTAGCCCCACGTGACGCGGAAGAGCGAGGCCACGACGTATTTGACGAGCAGTCCGCGCACGGCCAGCTCGCCGATGCCGCGCGCCACGGCGATCGGTCCCGGGATGAGCGACGACGGGCGCAGAATCACCGCGATCTGCCATGCGGCCAGGGCGACGGCGATGCCTGTCAACGGAAGCAGACGCGAGCGCGACACGTGAGCGCGGAAGATAGCAGAAGCAGGGCGCTCATTTCGTGCGCAGCACTTTGGAGTGCGGCGGCAAAGCCGCCGCTTTGGGAGGGCGGTGGAATCGTGACGACCCGCAGCGTGTGATGCTTGCTCAGGCTGCGCGAAGTCGCGGTCCCCCGCCCTCCCAAAGCGGTGGCTTTGCCACCGCACTCCAAAGCTTCGCGAAATGTGCCGCGCGTCGCGCAAGCATCAGGATGACAATAGGCACATGAAACGCGCTCTTCTCCTCCTCGCTGCGCTCTCGCTTCTCTCCGCCGCCCCCCTCCCTCGCCGCGTCGCCACGTTTGCCGGCGGGTGTTTTTGGTGCATGGAGCCGCCGTTCGAGCGGTTGAAGGGCGTCGTCTCCGTCACGTCGGGGTACACAGGCGGGCGGGTGGACAAGCCTACATACGAGCAGGTCTCCGACGGGTATACGGGACATCGGGAGTCCGTGGAGATCGTGTATGACCCGGCGCAGATCTCGTATCAGCAGTTGCTCGACGTCTTCTGGCACAACGTCGATCCGCTCGATAATTCAGGCCAGTTCTGCGATCACGGCGGGCAGTATCGGACGGCGATCTTCGTGCATGACGCTGAGCAGAAGCGGCTGGCCGAGGCGTCGAAGCAGGCGGTGGGCGTGAAGTTTCATCACGACGTCTTCACCGACATTCTGCCCGCGTCTACGTTCTATCGTGCCGAGGAGTATCACCAGGACTACTACCAAAAGAATCCGCTGCGGTACAAGTTCTACCGCTTCAACTGCGGACGCGATCAGAGGCTGGAGAAATTGTGGGGAGCGGCGCCGGCGCATTAGCGCTACGGCTCGAGCCGAACCACCGAGGTGGCGATCGCGTGTGATGCGGTCATGATCGCCGGCGCGTCCTGCACGAACGCCACCTTGCCGTCGGCGCGGCTGGCGTCGGGATTCACGATACGCGACGGCGTCGAGGTGATGATCGCCTCCAGTTCCTGCGGCGTCAGGTTCGGGCGCTCCGCCAACAGGCGCGCGGCGATGCCGGAGATGATCGGCGCGGCGAACGACGTCCCGGAGCGCAGGTTCGGTTTCGTGCCGCGGTAGTGATTCGTAGCGGTGATCGAGGCGCTGAAAATCCCCTGCGACGGCGCCAGAATTTCGAGGCCGCCGTGGCAGGCGCCGGGCCACCAACTGTTGTCCGAGGTCATGCCGCCGACGGTGATCAGGCCGTCGATGGCTTTGCCGAGCGTGGCCGGGAAACGGTCGACGATGCCGGTCCGGCCGCAGCCGTTGTCGACGTTGTTGCCGGCCACGACGAAGAGGAAGCGCTTCCCGTTGGCGTCGGGACGGCCGAGCGCGTCGACGCCGCCGATCATGTCGCGGATCTTGCGCTCGACGGTTGCGAACGTCACCGGCGCATCGTCGCGATTCGCGTTCAGCCGCTCCAGCACCCAGCCGCTGATGTTGACGACGGCGGTGTGAAACTGCGGCGTGGACGGATTCCAAGCGTGGCGGATGATGTCGTTCAGGCCGTCGAGATACGTGCGCGTCGTGGCCAGCGCGGACTCGTTCATCACGCGCACGCTGACGATGAGCGCTTCCGGCGCGACGCCGACGTTCTGTCCGGCCACGAGCGAGGCCACGCTCGTTCCATGCGAGGCGCCGATCAATTCCGTCGCGGTCGAGAAGCACGGCATCAGCGCTTTGTTCGGGCTGGCGCACGTCGAGGCGCCGACCGTGACCGCCTGCGTAGCGTCGAATCCGGCGATGACGCGGCTGCCAGCCGGCGTCGCAAACTCGGTGTGCGCGGCCATGACGCCGGTGTCCATGACGTAGACGACCGCGCCGCGGCCCGCGTCGTGGCGCCGGTACTGGCCGTCGAGGATCCCGTCGCGCTGGTCGATCCGGTCGAGGTGCCAGAGGAGGTTCGCGGCGGTCGGATCGCCGCATCCATCGAGCTTCGCCGCGTTGTGCGTCGCATCCAGCACGACCTCGGATTCGCGGCAGAGGGTCGACGCAAGCTCCTGACCCGCGGCCGGGTAGACGGCCAGCGCAAATAGAAAAGCGGCGAAAAGGCTTCGCAGCGGGGTCACCTGATTTTTTCGGACGTCTTGGACGACGCGAAATAAGATTGAGGCGTCGCGGGAAAAATGGCAAGAGAAATTGTGGTGAACCGGTGGCTCGCCCTCGCGTTCTTCATCCTCGCGCTCGCCTGCCGGTTGCTGAACGCGCCGTACGCGTTCGAAGGCGGCAAGCCGCGCATCGCGCCGGTGGACGAGCTGTATCACTGGAAGCGGATGGCGTACTCGGCCGCGCACTTTCCGCGCGTGCTGGAGTTCGATCGCGATCGAGGGGTCAGCGGTGCGTTCTGTCCATGGCCGCCGCTGTATGACGTGGCGGCTGGTGGTGCGGCGCGGCTGCTCGGCGCGAGCACCGGCACAGACAAGAGTGTCTGTGCCACACTGGCCGCTGCCAGTCGCGACAGTCGTGCGAGACCCGGAACTCAATGTGGCACAGACACTCTTGTCTGTGCGGCCTCGGACGAAGTGCTCCGCCGCGTGATCTGGTTCCCGCCGATCCTCTTCGCGCTCTTCACCGGCATCGCTGTTTGGATCCTGGCGCGACGGTGCGGGACGTTAGTGGCGACGATCACCGGCATCGCACTGGCGACGTCGCCATTTCTCGTGACGACATCGTGGATCGGCAGCATCGATCACCACTTCCTCGAGCCGGTGCTGACGTTCGCCATCCTCGGCGCGGCCTGTCTCGGCATTCGCGCGGAAACACGACGAGAAAAAATCCGCGCGGGCATCCTCCTCGGCATCGCCATCACCGCGGCGATGTTCGTCCAGACCGCGCTCCTCATCGCCGCAGCCCTCGCCTTCGCGGTGCTCTTCTTCGCGACGGATGGCCTGGCCGCAACCTGCGGCTTCACGATCGCCGCGATCGCCGTCGCGATCTACCGCCTCACCCGCCCGCCCGGCTTCCCCGACAACCAATGGTTTCTCGGCTGGACGCACGCGACGCTATTCGCCGCCGCCGCAATCGCGTGCGCGATCGTCGCCGCGAGACCTGGCGCCCGGCGGCGTGTCGTCGCGCTCGTCATCGGTGGATTGATCGCGATCGCAATCCCGTCGGTCCGCACATCCCTCTTCACCGGCTCCCACTTTCTCGGGGGCGACCGCTGGCT